>OJPJ01000135.1_pt1 | contig 48792 bp, 70 predicted proteins | sample 1598451 | NCBI WGS metagenome assembly OJPJ01 (sample SAMN03922479, study PRJEB24848) | human gut metagenome | isolation source: stool sample | host: Homo sapiens | place: Germany | collected 2010-11
CCGTTGTTTTTTACATTATATCACATTATTATATATAAATCAACAGTTATTTTAAAACAAAAACAGCCGACAAGGAATAATCCCTGTCGGCTGTCTTACTACCTACTTAATCTTTATTTTCTGCCCTGCATAAATAATGTTCGGGTTCTTGATACCATTGTTCTTGACAAGCTTCGCAACAGTGGTCTTGTAGCGCCGTGCGATGCCCGAGAGCGTGTCTCCACGCTTTACAGTGTACGTTACTGTCTTCTTGGCATGGCTTGCAGACGGCTTTGTGGTCGAACTGATGGTCTTCTTGAAGCCGTTCAGCCCTGCCGCCTTGATCTTCGCAGGATAGTCCACATAGCAGATATCCATGTCAACATTGCCGCTGATACCGCTGACCTTGCCCCTGCTTGTGTACTGCCACATACCATATGTTCTGCCGTAGTTGCAGCGTGAGCCGTACTCAGCGACCCACAGAGCGTATCTCTTAGCGACGTAGGCAGATATGTACTGCTGTAAAGGCGAACGGCTGATATACAGTCCTGCCCAGTAGCCTGCGTGTTCAAGTGCATTGCAGAAAGTCTTGACAAGGCTGTTGCAAAATGCTCTGCCCTTTGCGAACTGTGAACGCTCCTCAAGGTCGAAGTATATCGGATACTCAAACGTCTTGCCCTTGATAGCGTTGATACAGGTCTGAGCCTCTGCCTTTGCCTCAGCGACAGTTGCCGCATAGCTGTACCAGTAAGCACCGACCTTTAGCCCTGCCGCCTTTGCTGCCTTGTAGTGCCTCTCGAAATATGGGTCTTTCTGATTAGCGTACTTGCCATAGCCTGCACGAATGATAACGAAATCGACCCCCGAAGCCTTGACCTTCTTGAAGTCAATGTTGTGCTGATACTGTGAAACGTCAATACCCTTGAATGTCTTTGCCATAAAAATTACTTCCTTTCTAAATCATCAATCCTGTGATTAGCCACCTTGATTTTCTCGTCGATCAAAGCATAATCCTGTTCCAGCTTATAGGTGCGAGCAATAACACTGTTGTGCTTATCCACACGCTCAGACAACTTATCAATCTTGTACTCGATAAGCTTTTGGCTATCATACTGCGCCTGTTGCATAGTCTTACGACTGTTAGATGCTATGACAAGCTGACACACTACCGCCGAAGCAGCTGTTATCAGTGCAACGATAATTGCTTCCGTCACTCGTCATCACCTGACTTTCTTTTGGCGCTCTGCGTGCCGAAATAGAACGAGATCACCACCGTAAACACCGTGATGAACTGCTCTGCTGAGATCGTGCGTCGAAGTGCCAGCACGCAAAACACCGCTGTCAAGAACAGCGTTACAATGGACTTTACATCAATGAGTTTTGCTAACTTCTGCTTCATGGTATACCTCCTTTGTGATTTCTTTGAACTGCTCCGGACTAATAACGCCTGCCTTGACAAAATCTTTGACCTTTGCCAGCGAATACACGCCCAGATCATAGAAACGTTTAATAATGCTGTAATACATCACTCGCCCTCCTCACCTATCAGCGTGCCTGTCATAGCGGCTGTGTATAGCACTTGTGCCATTATTTTGTCCTGCTCGGTCACTGTAGGTTTTTCAAAATCTTCGGTGGATAGCCCTAGCTTCTCAGCCATTTTTCTCTGTAAATCTGTCATGTTGTACCTCCTACTTCACTCAGCTTCACGATATATTCTTCTTCCGACGGCACTGGTATTCGATAGCTGTCATTGCTGTTTTTGAACGTGATTGAACCGCCTGCCTCTACCTCGATGTTCCTCAGAAAATCATCAGGTATTAACGATGAAATGTCGGTTACGATTGGCGTTGCTAATTCGTAGTACAGGATAACACCCTGCATTGCCTGTTTAAATGCGGTGGCGTCGGTGTAGGACGTATCGTTGACATATACATATCCGTCAACGCTAGCATTAGTCGTTATACCTGTTACACTGGTTTTGCCCCACATAGCATTCTGCGTTTTCGCCAAATATTTTGAACAGATGATGTTTGGCAGAATGTTATAATTCTTTGTCAATTTCTGCCCTGTAACTTGCGATGTTTGAAAACCTACTTTCCCACTGTCACCTGCAACCCAATTCAGCGTTCCCAAATCAACGCTGCTCACGCACTGAACGTATCGTTTATTCTCATAATCAACGTAGTTTCGTGCCGTTCCTGCCGACCAGCCGTAGCCAGGCAATGCTTTGATGGCTTCGGGGATTGGGTGTTCGTTGCGGTGATATGGGACGTAGGTTCCCGAACTATCAGCTATCAATGCTATATCATTTTTGTAAACATTGCCATAGTCTGGCGGAAGCGTAAAACGAACATAGAATGCGTTTAATGGGGTTATAAATGCTTTGTTTGGGTAGACAATTTGCCCGTTGTTGTCGTTATAGCCAATGTACTTTTTGTTATGGTCATAAAATCTGGTTTTCACATTTTCAATTTTGGCACTACCTGCGTACACGAAGATATAGGTTGAATTTGGTATAATTGGCGTATAGTTTTTTGAATATATAGCCTCTTTTGAACCTTCGTCATTGCCACTAGATGCGTTAATCGAACCAACTCCCCATACTTCGTCCCACAAATTTCGTCCCTGCTCCACAACGCTCTCAACCCCAGCACTGACAACCTCCCCAGCACAGTATGGGTAGTAATCGGCTGGAAACATTTCCTCAAATTCTTCCACGCTTGTGGGTTCGTTTTCGCTTCCGAACATGGCGGTGAGGTCATAAATCTGTGGCGTGATTGAAAAATCTACAGTTATATTAGAATTTACACGGAACGCAATTGCAATTGTACCATTTCCATCCATTGTAAATATTATACCTTTGCCGTATTCATGCCACCTATTTCCGCCGTTATCGTTGTAAAAACCCGTACCACTAGACAGCGCAGTAGTATCACTGGCGTGCGAATGGAATAAATATTTATGATTTGAAATTCCGGTTTGTACCGGGGATATCGGTATAAAACAAACCGCTGACGACGTGCCACTGATATGCAGCGATTTGCTATCAATTTTTGTAGTTGCAATACCATTAGATGTTTTTTCGACAATCTGTGATATTAGCTGGTTCCATACAATAGACCTACCACCAACACTCTTCACCGACATCAGCTTACCGCCCGTAGGCACTGTCTTTGCATATGCCGTATCTGTGTCCGTTTCAAACCTATGCGTCACACCCTGACCAATGTCGTACAGTGCATTTACACGTCTTGTCAATTCTTTATCCGTCAGCTTTATACGTCCTATTTCAGCTGTATTTTCAGCTATCTTACTGACTGCCGTCACGTAGTCCTCAGGCAGACTGTCAGCCACCGCCTGCGCTGTCTGTGCAGCAGTTTCAGCAGCTTTGCGGTCTGTGGCAACCTGTGCGGCGTTTTCTGCCACTGTAGCCTTGTCGGCTGTGACCTGCGTTGCCATTTCCTGCACTGCCTGTCTGTCTGCCGTAGTGCTGTCAGCCGCCGTCTTTGCAGTTTTAGCATAGCCTGCCGTTATGTTCTTGTCGGCTGTGGTCTGCTGTGCTGATGTTGCCGCCTGCGCTGCGGATATCTTGGCGGTGTTCTGTGCAGTGACCGCCTCAGCACGTGCAGTTTCTGCACCCTGCCTTGCAGCGTCTGCCTGCGTTGCGGACGTTTCAGCCGCTGTTTTTGCGGTCTCAGCACGTTCAGCCGCCTGTGTTGCCGTATCAGCTGATTTCTCTGCGGCCGTGGCAGATTTAGCGGCGTTATTTGCCATTGTTGTCGCCGTTTCTGCGGCGGTGACGGCTGTCTGCATATCTGCGTGCGCCTGTCTGCCTATGGCGTCTATGCGGTCTAGTGCGTCCACCGCCACATCAGGTGACGGGATAGCTGTATCACCGATAGCTGCACCTATTCGCAGTCGGAATATGCGTGATTTTTTTACTAGGATATATTCCTGCCCTGACAGTTTTTTTGCACATATCTGACACGATATTGTCTGCGCTGAACGCAGTATATCTGCCGTAGGTGTCCACTGTCCGCCTGTGATATCGACCTCATAGGCAGTGCCGTCACCGTAGTCGATAGTCAGCACATAGCGGTCTGCGCCGTCTACCTCCATGCCCTTGACAGACACGGGACGGGCATTAGTTTCACCAACATAGCCCAAAAGGGCTGTGTTCAGTGTTACATCGTAATCTGTGTTTAGCGTTATCGTCATTTAATCACCCCTCTTTACTCTATTGCAATGTAGTCAACATAGTATGTTCCTGTTGGCACGTTTTCCACTGTTGACCCATTAGTAGCTCCCATGCAAACGTTCAGATAGTACGACTTTCCCGACCCATTAACGTGAGTACAGAACGTCTTGTATGGTGTTGGTGTGTCTGTCTGCCGTAGCGTTGCTATGACCTGCTTAGGCGCAAAGGTCAGTTCAAGCGGTATCCGCATAAGCGCATTTGCTCCCGTCATCTTGTGTTCCACAGTGCCATAGTGTATCTTGCCGGCTCGGCTCAGTATCTCATCGATTTCCTCGCCTGCGTGTTGCATAGGATAGTCATTTTCAGTGATATCCTGCGCCAATGTGAAATTTTCATCAGCCATTATCTCGCCCCCTTAAAGCTGTTCTTCTACCGACAAACCTACCGCCGAAATATCAGCACTCAGTCCGCCGTCAAAGGTAAATCCTAAATTCGTTATTGGTATATCATAGCTGTCTACGCCGTTGATGTAGGTCACCACGTCACCTATGTCGAAACGTGGGTCACCAAGTCTGTGGTACAATTCGGTAGTGTACCATGAAAATCCTCCTATTCTGCGCCACAGAGATTGAAGCAGTGATTCGGTCATGTATGGATTTTCAAACTCTAGCACACGTCCCTGTGTTGTATCTGTCACACCAAGCGACAGCGTTACATCATCACTCACTTTGCAGATAATGCCCACGATAACGTTCTGCCGTTCGCTGAGTGTGGGCAGGTCTATTGTGTTGTTATCCAACGTTTTCACGCTCGAGCCGTACCATTTGCGGACGTACTTTCCGTACCTGTCAACATAACCAAACTGACCTTGTGCAGAAGCCAGATAGGACAGCATTTGGCGCATGGTCACGTCTTTTGGCACGGAGCTGACTTTGAAATAGAAATACTTTGAGTACAGCACCTTGCCGTTCTTATCTATCAACCGCCTGCCGTTCTTGTCACGCAGTAGCCTGACTTCCGTATAATCATTTCCATTCTGCAAACCAAGCTGTCTGCAAATGTCGTCCTCAACAGCTTTATTCCAGTTTGGCATAGGAATATGCGGCACATATGGCTTGTCGGAAAAATATAATCTATCCGCCATTGTCAGCTGAACACTGCCGCCCGACTTTTTCGACTTAACGCAGGTGAAATGTCCCATTGGTATCTTTTCGTCGTCAAGTATGCCGCTAGTTTCGTAGTCTACGAGATACAGATATGTGTCATACTCTTTGCCGAGAAACGCTGTTTCAATGTCACTTATGGTCACGTTCCACGATTGCGAACACACGGCACCCAGCTCGATGTCATCGGAAAGGCTTGTTGCCTGCATGGAGCTATCAGCTGACATAATGCTGTCGCCTGATATAATGTCCTCTGCATTCTCTATCCACAACCTCCAAGTACGGCAATAGCTCTCGATACGCTGAGAGACGGTTTCATTCTGCACAGTATACATATTCACCGCCTCCTAGCATTCGATTAGGTCTACTGCAACATTTTTCAGATACTTCATCGGTGAGACCCACTTTAGCACATCATATTTTGTGTCACCTGCATACATGGTGCACGTTTGCTCAACAAATGTTTCATCTGTAAATGTCACGCTGAAAAACGGCTTGCTTACGTTAGAAATGTATTGATTTATCAATGCGGCTTGCTCACCTGTGAGGTGTACCCACGATATGATTAATTTCTTCTTTATGCACACCATATCGCCAACAAGCTTTCCGTTTGCTGAACGTCCTGTATTATCCGACCAGATTTTGTTGTTCTGTACCTGCAAATCTGCAGGTACAGGCATTTCTACACCGTCGAATTTTAGCATTGTGTCACCACCTCACTTTAGTGCAACGGACTTTTACCTGTCCGTCTGGTTGTATCGTTTATCCCGTCAACAGCAACTTTTACGAAGCTGTTCTTGTCGGGCACGATTTTAACTGTCATTTCAGTGTTTCTGCTACCGCTGTTCTGAGTATCTCGGTTTGCCTCACGCACTGCCTGATATACTGCTTGACTGATTGCCGCGGTGATCTGATCGTTATTTGCAACGGCGTTTCTGCTACCGATAGAACCGACCATTTCAGGTGTGCCGTTTTCTCTTGCAACAAATAGCTGACCTGTCGCAGGATAACCGCCATTTGCATATCCCTGCACACGATATCCAGGTGCTGTATAGCTTATCTGTGGTATAGATACAGCTTGCCCCATAGCGGCGAGAATGCCATTTGAGGCTATCTGTATTGCAGGTACCGCACTATTGAACGAATTGAAGAACTGGACGTGGAAACTATCTGCCTTGTCGAGAATTGTGTTGAAAATGTCAACTATATCGTTGATGAGGCTATTTTTTCTCAGGTCAATTCCGTTTTTAAAGCGGTCTATAAATTTGATACCAATTGAGGTTGTCGTGGACTTTGTATCAAATGTTGTAACGGCTGATTTTGCTGTTTTTGCTACGTAAGTGTTCATAAACGTTGACAGCGATTTTATGCCGTTCATGAAGCCTTGGAGGAAAAAGACACCGATTTGGTGCGTTTCTCTTGACGGAGAATGCTCATCAAGTGCAAGCTTTAATGACTTCAAGCTGCTAAGTCCGAGGTCATTTGCAGCTGCGAACGCTTTCTTTTCCTTGTCGGACAAAGCGTTTGCAAAACCTGCAACACAATTTTCGCCGCCCAAAGTGAATTCATTGAGCAAACTGCTGGTCATTCCTTTTACAGATTTAATAGTGCCGTCAGTACCCAATTCAATTCCCTTTGATAGCTGTGCGGCCATTTCTTTTCCGTAATCAGTCCAATCGCCTGTTTTTGCACCTTTTTTGGCGGCAATTACCTTGCCCCAACCGCCTATGTCAGCATGATTGAGGTCAATGTTTGACGGGCTAAGCGCCTTGACATATTCACCAAGGTTTACTTTTGTATCTTTGGCAGCTTTCTTTATTACATCTTGCTGATCACTGAAATTTTTCTTTTGCTCTTTAATGTTATTGCTATAGCTATCGTTAAAATACTTCCAAGCATCATCTGTCCACTGAAGATAATCGCCATACACATTCGTAGTTTCTTGCTGCGCAAAAAACTGAGCTTGATCATCAATAGCTGTGTTTAATTGCGACTGTGCCTGACCTAAAATCTTTCCAAGTCCGTCCTTAACTGATTTTGTCTGTTCATCTGCACTATCGTTGATGTTCTTTTTTGCATTTTCAAATGTTTCTTTTGCAAGTGCAAGTTGTGCATCAGATACCCAACCGAGATCATGTTGTTCTATCGTCTCTTGGTATAGGCTTTCGATATAATCAAGAGAGTCTTTTTTTGCGTTACTTATTGCAGTTATTGCTGAATTTGCATTGTTCTGAACGTCTTGAATAGAACTTTTGAACGTATCAAAATCCTCAAAGTCGATTTTGGATAAATCAATCTTTGATAAGTTTTCCTTGTACTCCTTATATGCGTCAGATGTTTCAACCGATTTTGACAGAAAATATTTTGTCGCTTTGTTGAAATTCTCGGTTTGCTCGTCTGTTGGCGTGCCACCATTCCATATAGTATTATAATAATCGTTTATGGATTGTTGTGCCTTGTCAACATTGCCTGAAAGTTGAGAATTTAGAGCGTTTAGCTCGCTGATACTGCTTTGTATGTTTGTTTTTAGATTATCAGGTAATCCGTCCATTGCAGACTTAAAATTGTCGATAATGCCTTGTGTTTCTGCACCAATATTGTCCTTGATAGCGGTGGCTATTGTTTCAAACCCAGATGTTATATTTTCTTTATCGGCGTCTGTAAGCTTTCCTTTAAGTCCACTTAGCCTGTCTCCAAAATCGTTCAAATTGCCAACAGCTTGATCTATTTTGTCTTGATTGCTTGTGATTGTTTCTTTATATTCAGAAACAGCTTTTTTGGCTTCAATGATTTTGTCACACTGAGCTCCAAATGCTTCCGCAATTTCAGATATTTTAGTACCGCCATTGTCAGAAAGTCCGACTATTTCCATTTTGGCATCTCTTGCACCTTTGTACAGACCAATAAATGCACCAGTTAGCGTTCCTACTATAGCAACTGCGCCTGCAATAGGCCCTCCGATTGCAAATGCCGCTGCAATAGCTCCAACAGCTATGCCTGTATCAACAAGTGCGCTGTTCCAATCCAACGTGCCTTTCGCAAGCTTTTTGAAGAAATCAAACCCTGCAAAACCACCGACAATACCTGAAATTGCTCCTACTCCAACCGCTTTAAGCTTTGATAGCCAACTCGTACAATCTTTGACAATTTTTAATGCTCCAAACGCCCCTTTAAGCTTCTTCACCCAATTAATCAGGTTAGCAAGCTTATTTACTGCCCATACTGTTGCCAGTAGTCCTGCAATGACTTTAATCATATCCTTGTGCTTTTTGAGCCAGTTGTAGAGCTCTTTCAGCTGAGCTTTGACTTTTTTGTAAAGTGCGTCCGTCTGCTTGTCAAGTCCTGCAAGAAAGTCATATTCAGGCAAATCAATGCCGAGATCATATTTGTTGCCTGTGGTATCTCCGCTGTCATTGCCGTTGTTCTTGTCAAGATTGAGCTGATTTATCTCATCAAAGCTAGCAAGTGCAAGCAACGCTTTCTTTGTTTCCTTGACAGACTCTGTTGCATCATCTGCGTTCTCTGTTACACTGCTTAGACCTTTGCCAACCTCAGAATAATCTATCGTTGGCAGCTCAAAGCCTAACCACTTTGCAATGGCATTAGCGGCGTCTGTGAGAAGTCTTACAAACACTTGCACATATGGTATCATCTTCACAGCAAACACGCTCACAATGTTTCCTATGGCTCTCTTTAACTGTTCAAACTGTTGCTGCAAAATTCTCATAGAGTTTGCAGGCGTGACGATGGTTCTTGCCATGTCGCCCATAACATTTGTAGATTGCTGAAGAATAGCGACGTATCTCAGTTGTGATTTCTGAGCCTGCGTCATGGTGTTGATGTTCTGCTGAATACCATTATCATAGGCTATCTGCTGAAGTGTTGCGGCGTCAAGGGCATAACCCAATCTACGCAACGGTTCAAGTTCTCCAGAAATACCAGATTCAACTTTCTGCATAGCATCTTCTATGGAGATGTTGAAGAATGATGCTATATCATAGCCTATCTGCGTCAGGTTTTTGGACATTATGTTTGACTTTTCAGCCGCAACTCCAAAGCCTGTTGTTATCTGCTTGAACACGCCCTGAAAGCGTATCCACTCAGAAATATCAATACCAAGCAGACTATTTACTTTTTCGGCATACCTATATGCTTCTTCTGAATAATCGCCCATAGCTACTGTAAATAGGTTGATGTTTTCGACATACTCGTTTGACGATTGTAAGCAATCGGCGAGTGCATCTGCAGCCCTATTGACTGTGACGTAAAGTGCGGCGGCTCTTATTCTTGCGTCCTTAAAAACTGAGGACAAACTGGTATAGGATTTTACAGTTACGGCATTTGCAGATGCAAGGTTTCCATTTCTCGCAATTGAACTCTTCATAATGCCATTTAGTGCAACAAGTCCGTTTTCCGCCTTTGAAACCTGCATTGTCAACGGCTCTATAGCGGTGGTAAGCTGGCGTATTCTCGTTGCGAACTCATTGATTTTCTCTGTATCGAGTGACTTTGTGATATCAGGTATCTTTTTGAGGCTGTTAAGGAATGGCGAAAGATTATTCTTACCCATTTCCTGCATTGGCTTACACGCCTCTGTAATAGCCGTTATATTCTCTTTAAGCACACTCACATTACTCATGCCGCTTACTGCATTGCACGCCTCAGAGAGTTTTTTGATGCTGTTCACGGTCTTTGTAACATTCGGAGACTTTATCTGTGATAGCTTTGAAACGCTTTCAACAAGCTTTACAAGCTTATCCACACCTGATATAGCATTGGCACTTGCCGCTATTTTGTTGAGCTTTTCGGAAAGCTTGTCAAGCCCTGAAAGTTTGCCCACTGACTTTTTTAGCGTTTCGAGCCTAACAATCAGCCTATCGAGTTTTTTTTCAGCGTTATCAGACGAAGCTTCTACTTTCAAACTAAGCTTATCGATGTCTAATCCCATACTTTTTCACCTCCTATATAAAAAAAAATAAGGGTGGCAATAAGTCTGTTTAATTGCCCTTATTTGCCGCCCTTCCTTTATTAAATGATTCTGCAAATTTCCTGAATTTCTCCGCATTTTCTCGCATGATGTCATCATACGTTTTTTCAGGATCCTTGTCGGCTTTGAAAATGTCATGCGGTTTATCGGGATATTTGCCGTCTTTTGAAAAACAACTTGTGATAGCTTCTTGAACATATAGTCCCGTTAGCCATGCATTGAAATTGTCCTTTTCTCTCTTTGCTTTTTGTGTCATCTCATCAGCTTTGCGAAAGGCAACTGCCAAACAACAGTCACCTTCCCAAAACTCTTTGGCAGTCATGCCTATGGATAAATACAATGGCAAAGCTTTTAGAAATGTTTGAGTATATGTTTGCTCTTTTGGAACGTTGTCTACTCTCCAACGCTCCAGGTTATCAAATTTTCCCTATCCTCAGCAGGGTCATTTGTTGTCAGTGTCTCGATAGTTTCGCTGTACATTGAGAACAGAGTCTCTATAAGCTTGTCCTTATCAGCGAAAAGAGCCTGCATCTTGTCAATCTGTTCAGGCTTTACGTTGCGGTGATTTTTCTTGAAAGCACCTGCAAAAAGCTCGTTCAGAGTGTTCATTGGCTTGTCTGAGAGATCATTCAGAGTGAAGCCGTTATTTTCCATTTGTCTTACTGTTCTTCTGGAAAATTCAAGAACGTAATGCTGACCTTCGTAATTGAAATTGATTGTCTTTGCCATTGTTTTATCCTCCTAAAAATTATGTATCTGAAACTGTTATAGGTGTTACATCTGACTGTACATAAGAAGTGAGTTCCATTTCTCTCTTGCCACCGACTTCGCCGCCCTTAACATTTGCAAAAATTGAGCCTGTCCAGCCCCAAGCACCATACTGGCCTGTTTTGCCAAAAAGAAGCCTAAACTCGATATCAGTTTTGCCCTCAAGTTTCTTGACTTTGTCATAGGTAACTTTGACATAATTTGCTCCAAATGTATAGTCAGGAACATCTGTCATACCTTCAGCATATTTTTTCTGTCTGCTTGACAAGTCAGAAATATCCAACTTTTCAGGGGCGGTAAACAGATCTGGATATGATGTAATGTCACTCAGTATCTCAAATCCGCTCATGCTGCCTTCTTTGTATTCGAGATATGTATCAATCGTTGCGTGTTCCAATTTCATTACCTCCTATAGATTATTTCGTCCGTATCAACTTTGCACTCGAAACGCATTGTGATACGATATATTGATGTGTCAGATAGATTTTCAATAGGCTGGCAGAATGTTCTCATCATGCCGATTTTATCGAACTCGTCTGACACAAGGTTTCTGATTTTTTTGGCTTGCGTTTTCTTGCCTTTGGCGAGATTGCTATAAACATTCACTGTGTACAGTAGATTGCTTGCGTTCTCAATTCTGCCACTGTCTATGTACGCAGGATCAACCGAGTTACTTGTTTCTACGATTGATACATACGGAAATGTTGCGGGTTTATCTGTGTTTATGCTTCTGACAGATATACCCTTGAAGACTTTTTCAAGTGCTTTCGACACTGTGTCAAACACCTTGTTTTCAATGTCAATCACTTAAAAACCTCCTTAATAATGTTGTCAAGAGTATTTCGCATTTCCAACCCTGTTTCGTACATAAATGGCCTGCTTGGCATACCCTGTGTAAACTTCCACGTTCCGTCATCAGCAGGATAAAACCAGCCTATGCGTCCGTCTTGCGTCGTGATATAATGTGTTCCACCCATATATTGATAGCCACATTCGCTTATGGCTTGTCCTGCGTACGGCTGTGACGCACCTTTTACACCTGTTCCAAATTCAACGAACACCGCGTAATCACAGCCACAAAAAATGAAACCAGCATTAAGCAATGGGCTATAGTAGCCGTCAACCTGACTGAGCAAATGTCCTGTATCAGGGATATCCATTTCAATGACTTTTGCTCTGCATATCGTTAGTCCATAATCAGTCAGACGCTCCACAAGTAGTTGAGCTTTTTTGTGTATCTCAGCTTTATATGCTTTCATTTGCTCAACGGCTTTTGTCAAGCTATCTTCTGACAGATTAAACGCTATCTTCCTCATTGACATTCACCTGTTTTATGGCAAACTGTATTTGATTTGGCGTAACAGAGCGTTTTTTTACAATGAAATTGTGAGGACCATTGACGTCAATATCTATCCACAGCAGTGAGTGCTCGTCAATGTCGCACTTCATATCTGCGGTTGACATTGTTCTATCATAGTCCAGGTTTCGACCAAACTGTGACATTTCGCTGTCGCTTTTATTGCCTGATATCGACATATAGCACTCGCTAAAATCTGAGTAACTTATGCTTTTCTCGCCTGTCCTATAGCCGTCATCATCAAGTAAATCTTGCTCACCTAAATACAGCTTATAGCTAATTTTTGTAACGTTTCGCATTAGGTTTCTCATCACAATACCTCAGCTTTCGGAACGATTTCGTCAAGCAATTGTTGAGATACCCACGAGCTTTCATATGTACGGCTTACTCCGTTTTCAGAGTGTGCCTTTTCGCCCTCAGCTCCACGCTTATTGTATAGGTCTATGGCAATTCTCAACTGTAAGCCTTTGTACTGTGGCTCAACCTCTGTGCGGTCTGTGCCGAAAGGGAAGCGATGTGCAAGGATAATTGATTGAGCAGTGTCTAAATACTGCATAATCAATTCCTCGGAATTTTCCTCAGGAACGCTTGCCTTAAACAGCTCAATCATATCCATTTTGCACTCTCCTTTTATGCCTTAGACGTTACTGTAGCTGAACCAGCCTTTACAGCCTTGTTGTTTGCATCTACCTCAACGATGAGTATCTTATTGCCTGTTGTTGCGGTGATCTCGGATACTCCGTCCCATGCAGTGTAGCCTGACTTGCATTCTGCACCAAACTCAGGAACAGTTACACTTGATGCTGTCTTATACTTGTAGGAGTTGCCTGCTGACAGAGATGGTGATACTGTTACCTTTGTCTTGCCTGATGCACTTGTGCCAGCGACAGAATTTACTGTAAGTTCACCGATTTTGGCATTTGTGTTGATAACATAAACGTTATCCATGCCCTCAAATGATGGCAGGACGATTTCGCTTGCAAGCACTCTTATATTAACAGGGTTTTGCTGCTTGATTGTTGTAATTGCAACGCCTGTATTTACGATAGCGACATCTGCCTTGCCGTCAGCCATGAGGTCAGCCTCTTCAGGTGTTGTGCCATAAACTGTTGAACCGAGTGGCTGTGCGGGGAGAAGTGTTACCATATCATCTGGATAAAATTTCTTTGCTGTGCCACTTTCGTCAATAAATGACTTGTTGTTTACAACAACTGTGAGCTCAGTTTCCTCAGAGATGTACTCCTTTACGAGCTTGTCTGTTATGAGAACAACCCCACCTGCTGCCTGAGCTTTGGCAACGATATATGCCTTGACGTTCTCATTCTCTCTGATGTCTCTGAGTGTCTTCTTCGACATCAGGGCGATTGTAGGAACGTTTCCTGTAAGCTTATAAACAGCTTCCTGAGCATCAAGAATGTCCTGTACAGGGTTTGAATTCTTATGGTCTGTCCATGCAGCTGTACCTGTGAGGGCCTTGAAATTGTTTGTCTTGAATGAGCCGTCAACGTCATACTCATACAGACAGCTTACCTCTGCACCGTCTGACAACTCAATCTTAGGAGAACCATCAGCCGGTGAGAGAAGCTGCATGATCATTCTCTCTGGAACAACATTTGCACCATTGGTAAGGTTCTTGGCATCGCTGTAGATGTTATCAAGTACAGGCTGTACATATGGATCATTGCTGTCCTGTGCTCTCAGGATCTCCTGCCTGTCGCTTTCCTTGATGATAAAGCTGTCACGGAAGAATGGCATTTCTGTCTGAATTGCAGTTACGCCAATTCTATCTCTGACGGGTGCTACAGTATCAAACGTACTCTGGCTGAGTGTTACAGGCAGGCCTGACCTACCCTTAATCCACTTTATATCGATACCCTTTTTCTTTACAGGTGGGAACAGGGAAGTTCCCAGATAGCCTTCTGTATTTGCCTGCTCAAGGTACTTTGTCCAGTACATAGCAAATGCCTTAGCTGTGAAAACATCTGAAAAATTCTGCATTATGTATTGCCTCCCTTATTCAAAAAAATGTGATTCTAGGCAGTGCTGTCTTAGCCGCTGTCTGTACTGTTACGCCGTTAGCTGTCAGCTTAGCGGTTGAAACTGTTCCTGCATACACAAGTGCTACTGTCTTATCGCCGTCGGTTACGTCAACTGTGTCAAGCAGAAGACCGATAGCGGTTGAATCGTTTGCAGGAAATGGAGTTCCACCTTTAACGATTTTCTTTCCGTTGCTATCAGCTGTGATAGCGCTTGCCTTGATTGTATATGGTCTTGCTAAAAATTCGCCGTTCGCAAGAATTGTCTTATCTGCAATTACGGCTGTAGACTTCATCATATTAGCCATTTAATTACCTCCTATATGTATTTTTTTAGACCTTCCGCCGCAGTTTTAGCAATGGTTGCTCTGTCTGTAGCCAATTTCTCGGCTATCTTTTCAGCAGATGTAAGTCCGTCGTTTCCGCCTGCTCCCTGAGGCTTTGGAGTGTTCTTTAGGCCGTCTTCTTTAAGCTTATCTTCAACGGCTTTCTTTTGAGATGTGAGCATTGCGGCAATGGACTTTGCAGAATTAACTGTAGTTTCTTCATTGTCTGAAACAATGCTGTCGATAAATCCCTTGTAATCGTCCTCTTTAAGGCCACAGTTTACGAACTCCGCAACAGCTTTAGTCTTGTTCAGCATTTTCAGGTTGGTGATCTTAGCCGCCTCAGCTTCATCAGTGAGTTTTTTCAATTTCTGCTCAGTTGTCAGCTTCTCAGCTTCATAGTCATCATACTTCTTTGCCTTATCTCTGAGCGCTGCAAGCTCGTCAGCTTTTACACCGCTGGACTTGGCCGCTGTGACTTCGCCATTGTGTTTGTTCAGAAATGCTGTGATTTCCTCGTCTGTTGCGTTTGGGAAAATACCCTTTACGTCTTCTCTTGTCATAAAGAAACACTCCTTTTCTACGTCTACGCTTATTAACGCCGGTTGCTCGGCTTGACGTTTGCTGTTTAACGCACAGCTACAATTTATTTCACAGGTTGCATAACACACCTGCAATTAACGATTTCTTTTGCCGATGCTCCCAGCGAACTATCTTGTGGAAACATCAGCTGGCTGCTGCCAATGTCAAATGGTTCAAACAAGCTCCTGACTTGTCCGTCTGCGACTTTGTGTGTATCTCGGACCTTGTTGTCCTTAAACGATACCCACATTTTCTTTGTGTAACCGCTTTGATAATATCCCTCAAGGGCTGCGCACTCACACAGAGCATTAATTTCTGTGCGTGATATAGTCCTAGCTCGGCTTACCGAAAATGCGTTGTCATAATCACCACTTTCAATTAGCCTTTGGGTTGTCTGCTGAATTTCCTTTGCAAACTGTTCCGAGTGCTTAACAATCCATTTTTGGGAATATTCTGATAGCCCCTTTACATTGCTTGCTATGGTCAGAACATACTTTAAAAAATAATTGTTCGTAATCTCGATGTATGTGCTTGACATTATCGTTGCATACACTGTTGCATATAGCAGATATTTGTCGCTGTCAGTACGCTCACGCTGTGAGGAAAATATCTTATTGAGCTCTCGTTCAAACACTGCCGCCATTTCTATTCGCAACAGCTTTTCAGCGGTTGGAAGCTCCATTTTGTTAAACCACAACACGTTAAGCTCATCAAATTTAAGCGTTGCCACTGTTATCACCGCCGTTGTTGTCCATAGCTCCTATGGCCTTGAGCATTTCATCAGCTACAGTGGTATTTACGGCAAAATTACCCGTGTCTTGCTGTTGCTGTGTTGTTGCTTCTAAGTATGGCTTGCTATCCTGATAAACCTGTTCAGGATCAGAAAACAATCCACAGTGCAGAATGGCTATTCTTGGGTGAATGCCTGCCTGCAACATATTCATCAGACCTTGCGTCTTAGTGAGCAGGTTGTCAGTCTTGTTTCTTGTAAACTTCACATCAATATCGTGAAGTTTAATATCTTTGACTTCCTGCTTGCAGTTTCGAGTGTTCTTGCAGATTTTCAGAACAACTCTTAAAAACTGCTTTTCAGGCTTTACAAACATCAATTCAAAAGCTTTGGCAGCACTTTCAGCCATTACCCAGCCTTCACCGATTATCAGTGCTTGACCTGTGTTGCCACCTGCACTTGCTCTACGATCAGGCACACTCGCAATCGTCAACATTCGATCATATAGGTCATCTTTAGCTACCTGAGTCTGTGAAATATCGAGCTTTGTTTCGATATTTTTTATTGACGCTTGACGCCCTTCTTGCGAACGGGTTTTTATTGCGCCAAGCTCTTTGAGCTCTTGCAGCTGTTTTTTATCGATATCTATGTTGTCAAACCATGTAAACGCCTGTATTATCTGCTCAATTCCGTCAATGTCATTACTGTCAATGTTGTTTATAGCATCGCAAAGTGTTATAACTGTCTCAAATGAGCCTAAACGTTCAGGATTATTTTCATACTCGATAATTGGAATATATCCAATGTTGTTCGGCTGTGATCTAGCCACAACGCCTTCGCCGTTTTTGAAGTCGATACGCCAATACCATTCATTGGTGTAAATGTCAAATGACCTGTAGCTTGTTATATCTGCATTTGCAAATCTGTAGCTGGAGTATGTCACACCAATAACAGGCTTGCGTTTATAGTCATTACTGTAGATAACAAACGTGTTTCTAGGGTCAAGTATATATGTTTCAAACGGAACATCTTCGTCCACATCAGAGGGAAGTACCAGCCTATATCCCACGCCACACTGATTTATCCACTCAGCAAGCTCTCTGTCCTTGGCAGCTTTATCGTCCTCTTGCATATACTCGTTGAGAGCCGCCACACCATTATCTGATGGAGCATCGCTTCCTGTATTATCAAGCTCGCAATTTCCACGCTTGACGTATTGAACAGGTTCGCCAAAGATAAAACCGACCTTGAAATTGTTTATTTCCAATGCATGGTTTTCAACGATTTTATTATTAATCTCAGGCCTAACCTCTTTGACACGATTTAAAATTGGTTGCTTCCCACGTAGATAGTTGTGGAGATACTCAATTTCTTCTCGGTTCAATTCGTGAGTTGCGACCGCTCTCCGAACTATTTCAATAATGTTTTCTTCTGTAATATCTCTTTCATTCAGAAGGATTTTTCGTCTGCCGTGTAATTCCGTATTGTTTCACCTCCGTGCAACAAAAAAAGTGCCTATCAGCTATCTTTTTTAGATAACTAATAGGCACTTGGTAATTAAACACTTGGCACTTAATATTCTTATGGTGCCGACTTTCAGGCTCACACTGTCAGCCGACATGTGCGGCGTGTTACCGCCGCTGTAAAAACAGAAAGGAGATCAAGCTTGGACAAGCTTGCATGGCAACTGCTTTGTGGGTGATACCTGGAGAGGATAGCAGCTGCCAAATGGAGCAGGCTTCGAGCTGGCACGCTCTCAACCTGCAAATTCAAAGCTGTACCTGTTGCAATACAGCTTTGCGATCCTGCCCGAACACTCATCAGTGTTGGCAGAGTAAAGGAATGATATGCCTTTTGATACGGGATTAAGCATTAACCCGTTGGTTGGCTGGATTTCGTTCCAGCTGACGAAATGAATTTAGCTTTAAGGAAAATAAATTCATTGTAAAAAAGTACCCTAGGCTATTCTACCCAGCGACACACAGCCATCAATGTGTGGTTTTTAAGTTATTCGTTATCGACCTTGGCCGACAGACTTATAACAGGCTTGGTGTTCCGTGTGGGAATTGCACCCACTCTGACTTTGCGGAACATACGGGGCTTTCGCCCCGTAAATTAACTTAACGGAGGTGCTTTTCAGCACTTATGGGCAATTTAACTGCAACGTTTTTCTTACAGCCCTTGCAGTATGGATAGATAACGCCCTTTGCGTCATTATCGACTTCCATAAGCTTTCGCTTTATGCCTGCCGCCGCACAGCTCGGACAATATACATCTATGCGCCTATTATGTATGCGCCTATTATCCATTACCTATCCCTCCTGACAAGCTTATTATAATACTACTTTTCAACTTTTTCCACTTCACACTATGTAAAATATTATTCAACATTTTTGTTCATGTTGCACAATTCGCTTTCATTTCAGCGTCTGCCTATAAATTTTCCTTATTTAAGTCCCCCTATATAATCCTCTTGATAATTTCTACACTTGCGCCTACGCCATTTGTTGCAAACGCACACAGCTGTGCCATGCTGTCGGGGGCGTCATCATGTGCGTTTTTACCGCTCTGATTAAATGCAAACAGATTTTCCAGAAATTTATCGTACATCTCACCTCTGCCGTTATCGTTGCGATAATACACCTGTTTTATGTCAGGTGCATATTGCAATATTCGGCTAAGCTTGCTCTGTGCTGTCGACGCACGTTTACTGCTGATATTTATGTGGACGTTCTGTGCTCTCAGCTGTTTATCTATCTCATTCGCATATTCATCTCCGCCGTTATTACCTTCAAACCTCTCTTGATGTATCTGATGTTGTATGCTCTTTGCCACAACCATTGGCTGTGTGATTTTTTTATCACCCTTGCTGAAAACCACGTCTTGCAAAAACAAACTTCCGTCCTCATACAGATATCCTATCGGCATTGCCAGATAGTCACCGCCCCACGCCACATCACACACAGCTATTCTTCTTGCAGAGCCGTCAGGCAGTGTTCCGTTATACCAGTTCATTTCGTCCTTATGGAAGAGCAGACCTTCACGTTCCATAGGTTGCTGCATATACAGGCAACTAAATGTGACATTATCTATGTCTGCTTTTATGTCACGTATTTTTTTATCTGTGTATCTGTCCGCACAGTTGTAATTGAAATTACTATGGCCGTTATCGTCACATACGGGTATCGCAATAAATCTATATCGCGGATCTCCCTCATGATCAGTTCGCATTCGGCTGATAGGGTCATGCAAACTCCATATCGTACCGAGCATTATTTGCTTTACATTATCGCCTATCTGTCGGGTTGTCAGCGTATCTCTGTAATCCTGCCACAGTGTTTCAAGCCTTTGCGGGTTTCTTGCCACTTCCGCATTCTTCACGAGGTCATCTGTTATCATGAACTTATTTGCTCTCGTTCGACCTGTTACCGAACCGCCCAGGGAGATAACTCCGATAGTAGGGAAGTCGCCTTTTTTTCGGTACGATATAGTGTTGTACTCTGCACTCAATGTAGGCATACCATTGTCGAATATATCGTTGTGCCCATATTCACTTGTGTCCGTTAACATTGATACCACACTGTCATACATCATTTTCGACATTCCGTCTGAGTATGATGTGTATATGTTCGCAGACTGCGGAAACAGTCCTGCAATGTATGACAGCAGAAACTTTATAAGCGTACTCTTGCCTGCACCTGGGGGCGTGCTCAAGCTCAGAAACAGGGCGTCCTCATCGTCTATGAACTCTTGTATCTGCGTTGCCAACTTGTGCTTGCCCTCAAGAACAGCTCTCCTTGGTGCCCAGAACTTAGCGCTTGGCTCTCTGTTCCATTCGGAAGCCAGCATATATGCGTCAAAATTGCTGTCGCCTGCCCACAGTACGAATTTGTGAGCCAGGTCATACCACTCTTTTGCGAGTTTTGCTTTGCCTGCTTTTGCAAGTTCGCTTGTTTTTCTCATTGCGCTCTCATAGCTATGCTTTGCCGCCTCTATCATCGGCTTCTTCTTTTCGTCCTGTACTTTCAACGTTTCAAGCAGGAGCTGTTCTGTTTTCAACTCACCATTTGCCTGCTTTTGTGCAAGCTTAAACATATCTTCTTTGCTTAATGCTCTGTTGCCTACTACTGTCAGATCTATCATACTTTTTCTGCATGGCATAAAAATAGTGCCACACAACTAGCCTCCTTTCATCGTCAGCTATGTGGCACTTGGCACTCGGCACTTGGCACGCTCTATTTTTTTATTATCGTTCTGCTGTTATATCATTCTGTTCTTGCTGCTCTCATTTCATTATACCACGTTGAACGGCTTATGCCAAGTTCACGGCAGGCGGCGGCTACTGTCATTTTACCACTATCGACCTTTTGCTTTACCTCATCAGGTATGTTTACAGTTTTCGGTCTGCCTTCCTGGTAGCCTTCTTTTTGACGTGCAATAGCTTTGCCTGATTGCGTTCGTTCAAGTATCATCGCTCTCTCAAACTCGGCAAATGCCAACAGGTTTGTGACAATCAGCTTGCCTATCGGTGTGTTTTCTATCAGACCCATGTTGAGAATGTGTATCTTGACACCTTTCGCTCTCATGCGCTCGATATACTCCAAACCTAACGCTGTTGACCTGCAGAAGCGGTCAAGCTTTGTTACTACTATCGTGTCGCCTGAAACTGCTTTATTCATTATTTCATTCAACACTTTACGCTCTTTTGCACCTGAGCCCTGTTCCAGATGTATTTCTGCATTTGGATAGTTGCTTTTTATAAGCTTCTCTTGGTCCTCAAAGCTGTTTCCGTCTATCTGTCCTACGGAGCTGACTCTTGCATATCCGTATACCATTGCACATCACCCTTTATGTTTCCTACTGTTCTCCCTGCCTGACCTGCTGTTTCTCCATTCATTGTTTTTCTTCCTGCTCGTCCTCTTTTGTTATCACATATGATCCCGTTGCTCTTTTGCCACGCGTGCTTTTTGGCTGTATGATTATTTCATAGCCCATTGCGTCTAACATTTCAAATGCTTTATCAACGCCAATGCTTTTTTGCTTCAGACGTTCAGCTATAGCTGATTGTGTTCTGTATCCTAGCTTTTCTTTAAGCTCATTTTGAGTTACTCCACGTTTTTTCATGATGTCTTTAATAGCTGTTGTGATTATCATTTAATGTCGCTCCTTTCATTGGCTTCATTATATCACCTATTCATGATATTGTCAACCCCTTTTTTATATTTTTTCTAGTCGGGGGGTTGAGTGAAGGGGGTGGGTCCGTCCTGTAAGACCCCTGGGGGTGGGTCATTTTTCCCGTTTATAAAGGTATATATAATAATAGCGGCCGTTTATCATGATCTTGTTTGTACAAATGTGTTCAATATCTTTTGATTTTTTGTACACATTCAACAAAGATAAAAAATATCACGAAAACATGATAAAAACCTATTGACAATATCACGAAATCGTGATATTATAATAACAGAAACAAAAACCACGGCAAGACAGCCCACAGGGCAGGAGGTAAAACATGAAAAACTATCTAGTACATTACGGTTACAGAAACACGATCATCAGCACCAGCAGAAACGCAGCGAAACACCTGCAGAACCTCGGCGGAGACAGCGTGTTAATAACGAATATGCACGGCATCCCAATATGCGCCGCACGCAGAGCCGAGGACGGCAAACCATACAGTTACACGATTAATGAATAACAGGAGGTACAACACTATGAGAACACGTATCACATTTAACGAACTGAAACGCAGGGCGGCAACAATCAACGCCGCCCATAACCTTGGCGCTGGTGATATCGGTGCTATACAGATATACCGTGATATATACGGCTATGCCGTTGACCGCCGCATAAATGCAGACGGTGGCGTCCGCCGATTGTTCGGCGGTGGAGAAACGCCGAAAGCCTGCGCCGCATATCTTGACGGACTGGCAGAATAGGGGGGTGATTACATGACGTATTTCCGTGTAAAACCGCAGTATGACCAAAAAAAAATTTACAAAACTGACAGCTGCGGACGTCATATTTTTGACGGGATATTGATAGGAAACGAACTCTTGACCGCCTGCGAGCGGTCAAAGATAAATTGCACAGATGCAGTATTTGAACGCGTCAGCATTTCTAAAAAACGCACGTATTTCTTTTTTGGCGCGCGTTTTTCCGACGCGGAGGCGGTGACCGCATGCTAATAATTGCACTGTTTCTGTTCCCTGTTCTGGTGGTTATCAGAACGGCAAAGCGTTACAAATAGCCGCTCTAGGGGGTTGACGGTATCAGCCCCCTATATTTTTACCCGCCAAGGCTCCGGCTTTGGCGGGCTTTTTTGCCTGCTCCGCTGATTGTGGGGTGGGCGTTGCTTTTTTATCCCACCCCTTGCCGCCCATTCGCCCGCATATGCGGTCCGATATCATACCCCTATATCTTTACTGCTCAATGCTGTCCGACGGCTCTTGCGACGCACTGGACGGCCTAGCGGTGATATCTTTGCAGCATTGTTATTGTTATAACGTTCTACAATGCCCCTAGCGTGCACCCTATGACGTTTCAATGTGTTACCTATAAACTTCCGTCATAAGCATTAAAACGTCATACGGGGCTTGCTGGCCGCCTTGTGGTGTGTGCATGATTTTTCGATAAAATCACCGCCGCCCAAAGGTCAACCCCTCAGGCGGCGTATTTTCAGCTGTTTTCTTACCGATTTTCTATTCATATTTATTTCGACTATTGCGTGTGAAAACTTTTACGTTTCCGTGTGCGTTTCATAGTCGTTTGATAGTCGTTTGATAGTCGCTCAGCGTGTGAGTGATAGTCGCTTGCTATTCCTCAGCTTCAGAAGCTTCAACGTCTATGACCTCAGTTTCTTTCATGAGCTTCTTTGCAAGCTCATCATCGGTCAGATTGTCGCCAAGCTGATTGGTCTTTGTGATCTCGACTTCCTGCCTGTCACTCATACCGTAGTAGTTCTTTGCACGGAAGATGTAAGTCACAGGATTTAGCTTGCCTGCCAGCACCAATTTTGCATCAAAAGCACACATAAAACTCTTGGCATTTTTTATAATTTCGGACGTCGAAACGTTCAACTCTCCATCGTCAAACGGGTGTGATCTGCCTTTCTCCCAATCCCAAACAGTCTTATTTGAGTAACCCGTGAACAGGCACATTTCCTCAACGGTAGGAATGATATTATTTTCAGCACAGTGTTTAAAATACTTATCGAGTCTATCTACGAGTTCAGCGTTTGATTTAACTTTTGGCTGTTTGTAAGCAACATAGACTTCTCTGACCATTTTTCCGACAAAAGCGCTATCTTTCGCAAGAGCTGCCTTGTTGGACGTACCGAAGTTATTTTTACCGCCTCTGCCTTTTACAACATCATTTGCCATTCTGAACACCTCCTTGGATAATTTCATTGATTGTGCGACAGCCTACCTTGTGAACGCGATAGACAGTCGAAGGTGAGATACAAAGTTGCTCGGCAGTTTGTTCCTGCGTGAGCTTTTGAACGTAAATACATTTCATCACAGCATAGATATGCGGGTCTGAAATGCAGCTGAGATAATCGGCGTAATTGGACATTATAAAACCTCCTTATGACGGATATGACAGAATGACATGACTTTATGACAAAATTTCGTTTTTTCTATATGTATTTATATTTATTAATATTTGTACTTTGTTAAAAGTATCTGTCATGCTGTCATAAGCACCCTGCAAAGCTAGGAATATAGGGGCTATGACAGATGACGGATTACCCATGACAGATGTGGTTTTATATCTGTCATGAACCAGAACGAACGTGCGTTTTGCGAATTAATTATTAACAAGTGAGAGCCCATGACGGATTATGACGGATAACATGTCGGATTGCGCAGATACATCTGTCATAGGCGGCTGCCATGGGCGGTCAGAGAAGTTCATCAAAGCCGTCGCCGTTATAGATGCTGATTTTCTGCTGAGAATCCTTGAGCTGAGAATCCTTGAGTTGATAGCCTCGCTCTTTCGTTCTGCGCACGGCAATTAACTTATCTTCGGTAAGTCGCTTAAACTCTCTGCTGAATGACGAAAGTGCTTTGGCGTGATGACCTGTTTCTTCACACCATGTGCGGTAAAACTGATACAGCTTTGTGTTGCTGATATAGTCGGTGCTTTGAGTATTAAAAAACTCAGCATACGGCTCTTCGGAAACAAACTCCGAAACAGGGTTGATAACCTCACGGAAGGATTGTTTGAGGTCCTCAGAGTCGTCCGTTACAGTGAATGCGCTAGTTTGTCTGAGGCGGTTATAACCTTCGAGTATCCAGTTGAAGATTGCAGGTTTGTCCGCAAGGAGCTTGTCCTTGAGAGTACGGTCAGCTTTCATTTCGTTCGGCTTGCCGGGGTCTGGCTCGTCCACAAAGCGGCGTGAGAATTTAACGAACAGCATACGACGTTCAAGGCCATATGAGAAGTCCTTAAAGTGCGGAATATTGTTGCACGCAAAGATAAATTTCGTCCGTGGGATAAAGTCTACAAAGTCCTTATGCTTGAAACAGCCTGAGATTGCACCGCCTGCAACGACTTGCTTGAAAACAGACTCTGCACCCTTAACGTCCGTGTTTGTTTCCTCACCGAAGTTGACGAGAGAATTCATCAACTTAATGCGTTTGAAGTCCTCAACAAGGCCTGACAGCTCGAAAGTCGTTTGAGCGTCTTTCGGGAAAATGGATTGCAGGGTTTCAATATACACGGACTTGCCGTTTGAGCCCTCTCCGAGAAGAAAAGCACATGACTGCAAGGAGCAATCTGTATAGAGAATATATCCCGCTATCTCCTGCAAGAGGGACATACGTTTGGCGTCGCCTGCTGAAACATCGTATATGAATTTGTTCCAGCGTTCAGACGTTGTGCCGGGGACGTATGGAAAATTGAACTGTACCGTTAGCATATCAGACGGGGAGTGCTCACGGAATGTGAGGTCTCTGAGGTCTAGCGTGCCGTTGATGAAGCTCAAGAGAGGTTGCTTATTGAACTGTTCCTGCGTGATACAGTCGGTGCGGAGAAGCTTCGTAATTGATGTGAGCTTGCTGCCTGTGCGATATGAACCCAGCTCACGGGATATGTAGCCGCCGATTACATCATCATCGAGAGCTTGCCAGTAGCCATGCGAATATTCGTAGAAGCCCACGTTGGCAAGGTATCTGAGATTATGTCGCTTGGCAACGTATTTTGCTATGATATCCTCGTTAGGGGATGCGAAGCAGGACTTGCGCAATTCGTTGAGATAGTCGCTTGACATCTCAGGGCGGTATATTGAGATGTTCTCACGGATAGCAGAGAATAAATCTGATAGCTCAGGCTTGGCTACCCAGCGTGCGGCTTCGTGGCAGAACTGCTTGAGTTCCTCGCGGTCCGTAAGTCGCTTGGCAAGTTCGTTGACACCTGGGGTGGCATTGTCAATGATATCTGCAAGCGGATAGCCGTGCGAGTAATACTCTGACACGTCCTTGAATGCAGGCGGTATAGCCGCTACCTTGAAAGGTATGCGGTGCGAGAATAGCTGCTTGCCAAGTTTAAGAGTGAATTTTCTGCCAGGCTCGTCGGTGTCGAAACTAAGCAGGACGTATGGAAACTGCTTAGCGGCTGAAATTACCACAGGAAGCTGTTCGCGATTAGATTTGCTGAAAGCTCCGCCCATAGTCGCTAGTATCGGATAGTTTTCCTGCTCATAGCTTAAAGCGTCAAACGCTCCCTCACAGATAACGAGAGGGAGGTTGCTCGACGTGCGATTGAGTGTGTGCATACCCCAGATGACAGCTCGGTCAGAGTTGTCTGAGGCTGGTGGCTTGAGATACTTGACCTTCTGCTTATCTGACGTTGCACGAGCATTCCAGGAAGCTATATATCCGTTCTTGAAATAGGGGATACATATACGATTAGCAGCATAGTGTTCGGCTATTTTGTCGGGGAGTTCTACGCGATAGCCCTCGCCTGTGTAGCCGATTTTCAGGCGGTTAATGGTCTGATCGTTAATGTTACGGCCATGCAGATAGTCGATATCCTCGGGGCGCAGCTGAGAGTGCCACTTCTCAACGAGTTTTGTACGAGAATCAAGTGCGGATTTCCAATTGTCCGTCTGATAGTTGAGGGTTACTCCTGTGAGATCTGCGAGTTTATGGAGTGCCTCTGATCGGTTCCCGTTGAACTCACAGTTGGCGCAGAAGTCGATAACGTCACCGCCCTTGGAGTCTCCGTGGTCATAGTAATAATCGTCGTAGACAACGAACGATGACTTGTTGTTTGCTGAGGACCGCAAAGGGGATACACATCTGTCACCTGGTTTGTTTATTGCAAGACCTATCCTGCGTGCGTACTCGACGCAGGTAAGTCGCTCTTTGATTTGCTCGAAAGCTGTTGCTGACATTTAATCACCTCGTCTTGGTATGCTTTCAGTGCTTTCAGTATTTGCTGAGCTTTAATTCCGTCGGAATAAGTCGGTTGCTCGGTTTTAGATTTGAGTTTACGATAGTCAACGTCGTCGTCGAACGATAAGCCGAGTGCTGTAAGATCTGCTTGTCCGCATATCTTGGCATCTGATTTGAGATATGCAATTAGTTTTGCATATCTCTGTGAGCCGATGCTGCAATTCAAGCGCAAATGTATCAGCATACATTTCAAGTTGTTTTGTAACGCTAGAAAAATTTCAGCAGGGAGCTTGCCGTTAAGCCTGAAAATAATATCGTAGGTGTCGCTGTCGCTGATGTTCAGCTTGCGGCAAGAATCTTCAACGCGGAAATCGTATGCTTCTGCATCATAGTCGTTCATATGTGCCGTAAATTCGGCATACGATGTTGTAAAGTCGGTTATGGTTTTGTTGTACCAGTCGTGTGGGAACAGGTGTTTGAGAGCAATTACCACAGTCGCAAAGGTCTTGAAGTTTGCGTCGACAATGCCTTTGAGTTTGCGGTTTCGCTGGTAATCTCTGATTTTTCTGTTGGTCATATGGAATTACCTCGCTCCAAAAGTTCAGGATTGTCATAAACGTTTCCGATAATTTCTAGTTCTTCGCCATAAACGCTGTCAAAATCACTTATGAATGTAGAACAGGTTATGATAAATCTGGCTGTATCATTATCCCACTGTACAATACCTCGTTCTTCTTCGTAATCGTACCGTACAACATCCCCCTCAAAAATCTTATTGCCGTTCACGTCGGTAAGACCTGTGTACTGACCGATTGTCTCAGGGTCAACTTCGGCTGTATATAACGCACTTGCATAATCGGGTATGATATAGTCTTTTTCTTTTCCTATCCAACCATAGTGGCATGGATAGCCCTGAAACCATTCACCATTATTTACACGTTTTCCTCTAAAAAGTATTTCACGCATTGTCTTCATCACTCCTTTTCTCCCACGCATAGCATTTGTTCTTTCTGTTCACTACGAGAAATTTGATCTTTGCGACATCACTTCGCTTTGCGCAAAAAGTATATAGTACCTTGTCATGCTGAGGACCGAAGCCTATTGCGTGTTTGCAATTTGAACAGGTTTTATCCATTTCTGTCACCGTCCATTCTAGCTCCGCAGTCAGGGCAGTAATCAAATAATTTATCACTCTCAGAATGACAAACACTACACATAAAGTCTGCAGCACGATATCCTGGTTCTTGATTTTTCCATTCTCCATGCTGTACCTCCTGCACGTCTGCGGTAGGCTGTTCGTTGATTATATCGGCAATGCTACTGTTATCACCCAGAATGCCTGTTATGCCCTTTTCGTATATCGGCATACACGCCGCCGATAGTTCGTTAATCAGATTGTCTGCGTCAATATATCTTGCCATTGTTATACCTCCTAAAACGTCACTGTCACATTCAGCACTGCCGCCGCTAACCAGTAGACAGCCTTTTTGTAGTCTTTCTGTACGGCATATATAATTGCCGCTCCCACGTCCAGTAAAATCAGCAGAAGTGGGAAGATGTATTCGGGCTTGATTTTTGTCATGCTATTTCTCCTCGCCTCCCCATTGTTCAGCCATTGCTTGTGCTATGCCTGAAAATGTTTTGGATCTAGTCTTGCTGTCATGAATCATTCCACAGTTTGTGCGTGCAGTGCCGTCCGACTTTTTGCTACCTCCTGACACCCATGAACATATGGGTTTAACAATATTTGTCGGTGTCAATTTAGGCAGATTTTTCAGCCACAAACACGTTTTTTTACTGTACGGGTGTCCGTATTCATACGGCTGTATAATCTGCGTGTATTTTGGCAACCGATATACACCAGATGGTATCGGGTTTTCAACAGCTATTTTTTCAACAGGTGCATGAATAAATTTCAGGAAAAATTCTTTTGCGTCTTGTCCATTTTCAAATCTTTCAAGATCAATGTATCTTTTTTCATTAATTTTTTTGTACAGCCGTACTGCCCCTGCGTTGCTAAGATATGTACACGGCGGATGAGCTATCAGCAAATCCCATTTGTCTACTGTATGTGTCTGCCCGTCACAAGTAGTAAAATCTGCATTGCCGTTGATAACAGCCAGAGCGTCGCCTAAGATATGCCATTCAGGGTGGCCGCCTGAACACGTCTGAATGTCGCAGCTGTATGCTTCGTGACCTTTTGCACGAAATGCCTTGCAGACCTCTTGCGACATTTCGCAGGCTACTAATACCTTCATTTTACCCCTCCTCAAACTCAGGGCACTCCGTCACAGTGTATGACTGCAACGTGCCTTTCTGTCCCTTATAAACCCTATGACAGTGCGTCTTCCAACCACGCACAGGCTGTCTGTCTATCGACCAACTGCACCCTGTTATCTGCTCACCTGTCCGCTTGTCGCTCTTTGGCACTGCGTGTTTGCAGTACCAACAAAGCGTCGTAGCAGCACTGCATTTTACAGCCTCTATCTTGTCTTTGAATTCTTCACATACAGAATGATGATAGTTGACTACCATTGGTTTTAGGCCGAATTTCATTTGACGAACGCATAGCCCGTATTTTCCGTTCTTTCTGCCGCAGTTGTCAGGTGCTTTTTCAAAATACTTGCAACTGGTACAAAATTTGTTGTTACCCATGTTATCACTCCAACATCTCTAAGTTTATATATATAGATAGACTCAGCACAGCGGTAACAATTGTGTCTACACCTCGCGGCTGTATCTCACCATACATCAAAATCTCAAGTATTTGCCATGATAAGCCGACCAAACTCCATATACCAACTGCTGTTAGAATTTCTTTAAAAATTTTTATTTTACTCATATGTTCCTCCTTTTGTGTTCAATGTGTGAAAGTCCTGCGTTTTGTTTGTTATGTCCATTGACAATCATATCCTATGGTGTTATAATGTATAAAATTTCAAGAAAGGAGTGATAAAATGTTACAACTATTGCAGTCTATGTGGTCAACGATTAAGATTTTTGCATTTGCCTTTGTGAAACTCGTTGATACCGTCCCTGTCCTTGGTGGTCTGCTCATAGTATCGATTGCCGTTGGGCTTTATACATTTATCAAGAAACGTTATCGAATATAATCTTATGCCGCCCTATGGGGCGGCTTTTTCTTTATTATCCATAAAGTCAAACAACGTTGGTACGTCTATCTTATCTTCTTCCGCTTTGCAGTATCCTACGCCGTCACGGAAATAGTCGGGGTTAAGCTCAATGCCTATTCCATATCGCCCCATTTTAATTGCAGTCATAGGAGTTGAACCTATTCCACCGAATGGGTCAAGCACAACATCGCCCTCATTGGAGTACCTAATGATAAGGCGTTCGATTATATCGAGCTGTAAAGGACAAACGTGCATTTGCATATCACGTCTACGCTGCTCAGCATTGAGCGTCCTCATTCGGTTGATATCGTCCCAGACTGTATCGTTCCAGCTTGCAGGGGCGATTACCATAAACGACGCTGGTAATTTGTTTTCCTTGTCAAGCTTTTCTGCCAAGGCAACGTGTTCGTCATAGTTGTAAACATTGCTCTTTGAAAACTGCGTGTATACCTTTTGAAGCTTGTTCACCGAAACTTCTTTTAGCTCGTCCTTTGTCACGAGCCTATCACCGCTGGACCTCCAGTAAGCGTGAGCGTCAATCTGCCAACGTCCTCTGCTGTAATCAGCTTTGCTCTTTGTAACAGGCGTGTCTGCATAAGCCTTGCTTGTATCTGTAGGGAGCTTTCTAAAGAGCAGGACATACTCTGGACAACCCACTCCCATTTTTGAGCCGTCCTTGCACTGTTCTGTCCAACCAAGGCGATATGTCTGATTGTTCTCACGAACAACGTCAGTTGTAATTGTAATTCTGCCCATATAGCGGAAGCCGTGTTTCATGTAGTGCATAACAGTCAAGTCACTGAACGGGTCAACAGTCGGCATTCCGTCGCCTGTTGCATTACCAAATAAAATTCTGTCCTTAACGTGTATGCAAGCTACTCTGCCAGGTCTCAGCACTCTCAGTAGATTAGGCGTCAAATAGTCCATTTGCTCAAAGAATCTGTCATTATCCTCGTTGTGCCCAAGGTCATTGTAGCTGGGCGTGTACTCGTAATGATTACCAAATGGGATTGAGGTTACTATCTCGTCAACGCTGTTGTCAGGCATTTGTTCAAGTTCCCATATGCAGTCATTGTTTATGTATTTGTAGTGATTGCCCTCTACTACCACTCTTTTCACTCCTATGCTTCTTTTCATTTTGTCAGAGATGTTGTCAACGCTAGACAAGCCGTTTTTGCGGACTATCTCAGCCATTTTCTCAGATTGATAGTCGAAACGTTTCCATTTGTCAAGCAGCTGCTTTTTTATCTCGTCTTCTTCGTCCATGTAGATTATGTCGATTGTCACTTCATCAGTTTGCAGAAACCTATATATGCGGTGAACAGCCTGAATGAAGTCATTAAACTTGTAGTCGATACCGATAAATATTGCCCTGTGACAATGTTTCTGAAAGTTACAGCCACTTCCGGAAAGTATCTTCTTTGTCGCAAACAGCTTTATTTTGCCGTTAGCAAAGTCGATAGCTCTTCGTTCTCGCAAGTCGATATCCATAGAACCATAGATATCAACAACATTTGGTATCTGTCGCTTTATCTCGTGGCGTTCTTCTTCAAGGTCATGCCAGATAATAAAGCTATCCTCTGGATTTTCAGCTATTATTTTAGCTGCTTCTGCAACACGCTGAGATATACTTTCACGCTTAATCTTTGCTTCGTCCTGCAAGCTAGCTGTAGCTTCATCGAACAGTTTGCTCTGGCCGAACTTATCGACTGACAACTCGTCTTTTCTGACTGCAAGCCTGTGATAGTTGATTTTTAGCTCAGGCAAATCATATCCCTCGTCAGAATATGTGGGGTTGACATCTGACGGCTTTGAAACAAATACCGCCCATGAGCTTACCCATAGCCAAAACTCTTCTTCCTTGTGAGGGTACAATGTCAAGTTGTTAGCCTTTGTGCTGTCACGCTGAAAGAAACGCGTCAGAGCCTGCCCTGTGTCCATGATTTCAAGATATCCAGCGTAATGGATAAGTTCTTTATACTTGTTAGGATCAGGCGTTGCGGTTGCCACAAGCTTATATGGAACGCCGTTGAACTTCTTCAGAAATTCTTGATAGGTTTTGCTACCGAAACTTCTCAATACGGCCGCTTCGTCAAGGGAAGTAGCTGTGAAATACTTTACATCAATATCTCCGTCACGGACTCTCTCATAGTTCGTTATCATGATATCAGCTGAACACGTCCTCACCTCTGCCATGGTTTTAACATATGTAGGTGCGTCATAGCCAAGTATCTCAACAGCGTCATGAACAAATTCCTGCTTAACACCCAGAGGGCATATTATTAGGGCTTTGCCACCTTCATGAACTATGACCTGTGTACACCATTCCAGCTGTATAACTGACTTGCCTAGTCCGAACTTGGCAAACACAGCACGCTTGCCACCTTTTACAGCCCATTTAACAATGTCACGCTGGTGGGGCTTGAGTGCCGTGTTTATTTTCTTGTCAAGAACGTCAAAACCGCTGTCGGTAGCAATAGCCATTTTAGATTTCAGAAAATCTAAGTATTTCACCTGTCAAATCTCCTTTCAAACTGTTTTATGCTCTTGAACTTGTTGCAGTTATCGGGAGGGCAGTTTCTTTTCTCACCCGTTGCAAGCAAATATCCGCAACACTTCTCACCATATATTTCAGTCGCATATATGCACTTGCCTGTTTTCTTGCATCTTCCTGTCCTCGTTCTCATTTTGCCTTATCTCCCCTTAGACCTTCCAGAAACTTCGGAATTCTGTCATCAGCATTCATAAGTCCCTGGATAACACCTATCATTCGTATAGTCTTGTCAAGCAGCTGTTCCTTTGTCATTCCGCTCAGCTCAGATGTAGGAGAAATGACCTTGTTTATCTCGTTTGCAATGTGTATCTCTGTCTTGAAGATATCTTCCCACATCTGCATATTCTTAACACCTGCAAGGTATTTCTTCTTTAATACCGAAGCCTCGTCTTTTGTCACGATAGGGACTTTGTTCTGTATATCAGCGGGGAGCTTGCTTACAAGACAACTCATTTTGTATCTAGCGTACAAGCAGTGCATCTCTTCGTAGAACATATTTTCCGACATTGACATATTTTCGGGCAAATCGCCCTCTTCTTTCAAAGCAACGATTTCGATTTGCTTTAATCTTTCATCAGTTGTTGGCATAGTAGTTTCGCCTCCTCAGCGGACCTTGCGACCCCAGCAACAAAGCCGAGGTCACGCATACGGTCAATAAATATTTTCTGTTCTTCTCTCAGTTTTCCGTCGGCATTCTTACACTCTATGAATGCCGTTTTTCCGCCTTTAGTAAAGCACACCAAATCTGAAAAGCCTTTAGGAAGTCCGTCAACCCTGCGAGGGTTGAGAAGCACCATTGATTTATATTCTTTTGAGTAAACCATTTTCCCCTGATAGAATGTGCCTGCGTTTGTTCTGAATACAACACTATCTTGTGAAGATAACGCAAGGCGGATTTCGTTCTGTATCTCGTGTTCTGACTTACTCATTTCTAGGCTCTCCCATAGTAATAGCAGAGTATGAGAAATGTTCCTTAGCATCTTCATACACCTCGAGCATATCTTTGCTCATGGTTTCCTTGAGCGCATTGGTAAGCATTTCAAATGCCAGTATCCAGAACGGAACGTCATACCGGTTGATGTGTGCTTCTTTTGTGATCTCGCTTGTGATAATATCAATTGCCTTGAGCGTATTTACGTTGGCATTAGCAAGCGTAATTGCAATTGAATTTACAGGATTGGTGTCAATACCAATTGCCTGGCTACCTCTCATCATTTAAACCATCCTCTCTGTTTTGCTTGGACATATGCCCATTGTGGCTTATATCCTCTCATTTTTGCAAACGCAAACAGTTCTTGAAGCGTCTTGCAATCCTTTGCGGATTTGTATTCCTTGACTTTGTCATCTGCTTCTCTGCGTTTGCTTTCCTTTATTTCTTCAAGTTCTATCTGCTTGATATTTTTTATTTCCTGCCTGGTCAGTTCCTCAGCCGCTCCACAATATGGACATTTCTTTGCAGACGTTGGTCTATACGTAGCAAAGCATTTTGAACACTGCCGTATCTGTAGCGTGCCGTCTGCGTTATATTCTTTTTCAGGTTTCGGAACGCTGTTTAAGCTCCACTCTCTGTCATCATCAGGCAAGCCGTGTCGCTTGTAGTTGTTGACGTGATCGAGAATTATTGCCGTCTTGCCCTCTTTCGGGCGCATACAACGCATCGATTGTTGGATAAACAGCGTTAAGCTCATTGTCGGTCTTAACAGTATGCAACACTCGCAGTCAGGGCAATCGAAACCCTCTGATATCAAATCAACGTTGCAAAGGATTTTTATTTTTCCTGCCCTGAAATCGTCTGTAATGCGTTCTCGCTCGCTCTTAGGTGTATTGCCGTCAAAGTGTACAGCATTAATTCCAACCGCTCTGAACGCTTCTGCAACGCTCTCAGAGTGCTTAACGGAAGAACAATAGCATATCGTTTGAAGCCCGTCAGCATATTTGCGATAGTTCGCTATAACATCGCCAAACACCGCTCTCGTGGAAAGTAGCTCAGCTGCTTGCTGTGGGTCAAAGTCCTTGCCCTTGCGTTTGAGTGCCGATAGGTCAGCTACGCTTGGTGCAAAGTACCTATAAGGGGATAAATATCCCTGAGCAATAAGCTCTTTGGCGGTAATGCCTACCACCATATCGTCAAAGCAATCTTTAAGTGGCTTGCCGTCAAGTCTGCTTGGCGTTGCAGTCAGCCCAACTACGAATGCCTTTGGAAAGCGTTCAAGTATTTTCTGATACGTCCTAGCCGTTATATGGTGGCACTCGTCAATGACAATGAAGTCAGGTGATTTGTACTGTTCTGGGTGCTTGTCAAGAGCATTTGCAAGTGTGGCAACCATGCCTACAAGAATTGTGTTGCGCTGAATACCAAAGCGGTCAAATGTTGCTATGGTTTGATCGAGCAGTTCTTTTCTGTGTACCAAAAACCACACTGTGTTGCCCTTGTCCTGCGACTTGTCAGCCATATATGCGAATATGGCTGTCTTACCAGAGCCTAACCACAGGGCGCAACTGCGCAAATGCGCTTTCGCCCTGTACTCATAAGCCTCCTTACTTCATTAATAATTCTGTTTTGATAGTTTCTTAAAGTTAGCATTGTGTTCTCCAAAGTTTTTAACTATCGCTTCATATCAGAACGGTACATCGTCGCCATTGAATATTTCCTCAAATCCGTCAATACCAAGACTCTGCGTTGCAGGTGAGTTATTCTGACTTGGTGCAGGCTGATTTTGTGGCGGTGTATTCTGCTGTGGTGCGCTCTGTGACGAAGCTGAGCTGTTTCCGTCCTGCTTTGGTTCACCTGTGAATGAAACGTTATCAACGTAAACTTCTGTCACATAGTGCTTTGTGCCGTTTTTATCATCGTATGTACGACTTCTTAGCTGTCCCTCAAGGGCTATCATTCTACCCTTGCCGAAATAGTTATTGATAAATTCAGCAGTCTTTTTCCACGCAACGCAGGTGATAAAATCCGCCTGTCTCTCTTCGCCCTGCTTAGTGTAGCTTCTGTCAACGGCTACGTTAAATGACAGCACTGCTGTTCCGTTTGTTGTTTGCTTGAGTTCAAGCTCCTGGGTAATTCTACCCATTAAAATGACTTTGTTAAGCATTTGTATCCTCCAATCTTCCGCGCAAGTGTTTAATAGTCTGCATATACTTTTTGCTATGACGCTTGCAAAAAGAAATTTCATAAATGATTACATATCCTGCAAACTCATCTCCCAAAAAGCGGCCAAAAGTTGACGCTCTTTCTATGTGACATATTTTTGCACCTGCACCAATTAGCAGGTTGAGGTTGTGTCCAAGTGTTTTCACGCTACACGATATCAGCAAGACTTCCTACTTTCTCATATGCCGTCCTCCAAATCTCTTGCGTCAACTATTCTGTCAAGTATCTTGGTGTCCTTGCACCAATCACACCTCTCACACCTTTCGGCTGGATCCTCGACTGTTTTCAACCTTGCAAAGTGCGGTGTGCGTTCCTCGACAAATGCAAGCTTTTCGTCAAGCCATTCCTGCGGAACAGCGAACACGTTAAAATCTGTGTGTTTTTCTTTTGTGGCGGCGGCTATAAAGAACGGCAACTTTTTGCCTGTATTCTGACGAACTATTTCCTGATAGATAGCTCCCTGAATGTCATATTCCCAGTATCGAATGAAGCTCTGTTTCTGTTTCTCTGTATCGTTCCAAAGCTTTTCAAAGTCCTTGACGACCTTTAGGTCAACGATTGCCTTGTCAGGGTGATAGCTGTCTATCTTTATCTTGTATGGTACATCTGCGATTTTACCCGTCATAATGACCTGCTTTTCGCCTGCCATATACTTCATGAACAGCTTGTCATTCTCCACACGCTGGATAATACTCTCAGCCTGTACATAATCAGCCTTAAGCGTTCCGTCACGCTTAAACAACTCTGGGTGCTGAGCCTTGAAAACGTCAAGCGTTCCCTCGAAGTGAGCGTCAACGTATGAGCCTACGAGCAGAGCAGTTGAACTGTCACGCTTGTAATCACCAGCGATATCCGCAAGGGTTCTTTCCTCACAGTCACAGAAGCTCTTGAACTGTGAGCAGCTCATGTACTCAAGGTTTGCCTGCTGGGAGAAGTAGTTCTCACTTGTAAGCTGTATCACAGATATGTCACCTCCAGATCATCGCTGTCCGTTGTGCGAGTTGCGATAAACTGCAAGCCCTTTTCCTTGCACTTCTCATAAAGTGCAAGCCTGTTCTTTTCGGAAAGCTTCTCAGCTCCGTCAATCAGAATTATCTGTAGGCTGTTAGGCTTGCTGAGGGCAACATCAACGCAAAGCTGTAACTGTTCGCCCTCTGACAGATTACTGACGGGAAGTCCATTTATGAGAGGTATGCCGTCTTTAACTGTCAACCCCTTAACAGGTATTGTTGCTGTCTTAAGTATCTCGCCTGGAAGCTCTCTTGCAAGCTCAATCTTGCTTGTGAGCGCCTTAGAATGTTCTTCGAGTGTTTCAAGCTCGTCCTGCATCGACTTCATACGTTTGTATTCGTTGAGGTGCTTTTTCATTTCCTCAGCTGTCTTGACCTCAGCTTGCATTGCAGATATGTTAACAAGCTGCTTGCCTGTGTATTCATCGGCTACCTTGATGTCGCTGTCAAGCTTTGCGACTTTCTCCCTGTATTCGCTTTCAAAAATCTTAGTCTTGTCTGCTATCTTGTCTGAAAGCGAATTGAGCTTGTCCTCAGCCGCCTTGATTTCGGCTTTTTTGCGCTCGATTTCGCTAGTCAGCTGCTCACGTTCTGCTGCGATAGCAGATTTCAGATTGCTTACTGCAATTTCCATTTCAGCCTGATAACCTCTGACCTTGTTGTCATAGCTATCTTTGAAGAGCTTCGCCCTCTCGATGCGAGAGTTGTATTCCTGCGCCTTTGTTATCTTCGTATAGGCTTCGGACAGGTCATATGCTTCCCACTTTTCAGACTGGAAGCCCTGCGGGATATCCTTTGCGATATCAGATATAAACGCTGTTTTGTTGCGTATTTCTCTATTGATATCCTGCCTTGTCTGGAAGTAAACGCCCTTTTCGGACTGGATATCGTTCAGGACCTGCAATATATTCTGCTGATAATCAACACCCTGCGGAATTTCGCCAAACTTCTCCTTAATCCAGTTCAAATCCCAATTGAACTCAATGAGGTCAAGAATAATTCTGTTCTGCTCCTGCCTTGACATCTGTGTAAACTTAACGGGGTCAATCTGCAGTGGCGTGAACAGCTCTCTGACAAATGCTTCGGGGCTCTGAACAGGCTTGCCGTCCTGTCTGATGTTCTTGTAATCTGCCTGATTGACACGCTTCTTGCGGTCAATAGTGAGACCAGTGTCGGTCTCAATGAAGATTTCGCCCTCATTCTCGCCGTTCTTAATGACATAATCACGGCTGCTGTCGTTTGTCAGAGCGTACTTTATGCTGTCGATTATAGATGTCTTACCTACGCCGTTCGAGCCGGTAACTTCTATTGAGCGTCCGTCCAGTTCTGTTTCAGAAATGCCGAACAGATTTTTTATATGAATTCTCGTAGTTTTCATTTACAGTACATCCTCCACTTCTCTCATTGCAGGCTTTGAAGAGTCCTCAACTTCGCCTTCGACCTGCACACCCATTAATGTTTCAGGGCAGTGAACCCTCGCAAAGAACGATGCTGCACGATATGCTAACATCTGTTCGGGCATTGTCTGCCATTTTGACGTTTCGTTTCCGTACTTATCTTTCTTCGAGTACCACCCCTCAGCCTTTGCCATTGACATTGTAACTGTCGTTCCCTCAAGTACATCGCCGTCTTTGTCAGTTGCCTTGACGTAACAGCCTCTGTCATCAGTACCTTTTGCACCGACGTAAATAACCTTTACGTCTGTAAATTTTGCTCGGATAAAGCTCAGGCAAGCTTGTCCGCTCCAACTTGGCTTGCCTTTGACCACGTACATTGATTGCATGACCATCATCGGGCTTACGCCCATGCGGTTAGCCATGTCAATGGCTATTGCGGTATCAGCGACCTTGCCCTTGTACGCCTGCGGTATGATGTCCGCTTTGCACAGTTCGCTTGCCATTTTGAAATATTTGCGGAAGTCTGAGATAATTCCCGTGTCAGTATGCGATGCAAGCTGTGTCTGTGTCTGAGTAGGTATCTGTCTGATTTCCGCCTGATTTATGTCGATGATTTCATCCATTATATTTCTCCTCTCTTATCATTGTGAATATGTGGTCTTTGTAGCAAAACCACATCTCGGTTGTTTTGTAAACATCATCACCAATATGGTTGTATGATGTAACAGTGTGCAGTGGCGAATATACTGCATCTGCAAGTGCCTTGAAATCGTCATCGCGTGCGAAAAGTTCAATACGTCCGCTTGCGGTTGCATTGTATATTGCTCTGACGGCAGGGAAGTTGCAATCATCGGCTACTTGTGCAAGAGTATCAACGCTTGTGATTATGCTGTTCAACTTTTCGATTGCTGTCATTTCGCCCTCTCCTTTCCAATAACGCTGGCTCTGCCAGCTTAAAATCTTTACATGGGTAACGCCTGCTACTCTCCAAACAGCCTTTCAGGTGCTTGCAATCAAGGCAAGAGTAGTTAGTCACTATGCTCACCATCCGACCTTATCAATGATTTTAACTTCTGGCAACTTATGCCCGCATTATATGCAGCTGTACATTGTTTGTCCATAGTGGAAAGCAATCCAGCAATATCCAACAGCAATTTATTGAATTCCTTGCCAATTAGGCCGACTTTTGCGTGTGAGTCTGTCTGTTTATCAGAATATGCAACAACTGGGACTTGCGAAGATAAATAATCGCCATATGATAATTTTTTATCCTTTGACCAGCAATGTATTGAGGTACTGTCACGATAGTACGGCCAAGTATTAACTTCCGTAGGTTTTTCTGGACCCCAATTTAGTTCACGCTGTTCGCATTCTCGCATAAACGTGTCATAATCTGTCTGTGTCTTTAGACGAACTGTAAACTTGCCAGCTATAAATCCGTCCCAATCAAATGCTGGTTTGGTGGTATTGATTATGTACTCTGCAAAAAAGAGTCTACAACCACTGGTCCCGAAAATGGGACAATTCCCACAGTCATTTTCTACACAGCATTCCGCCGCCTTTACGATTTCCTCGTCAGTGAATTTCTTATTCATTCTCGATTTCCTCCCACTCAAAACGGCCTTTGCCGCTGTTACGCCACTGACCGATACCTCTCAGCCTGCCGTAGTCCAGCCACTCTCTTACGGCTGTTTCCATATCGTCTTTTAGAATATCGATAGTAAACTCGACTGTCGCTCCTGCAGGCACTGTCTCAGAATGTGCCAGTGCAACACGTTCGCCCTGTGGCGTGCTTGCTCTCAACGGCCTCTGACACTCGCCCATACCGCCCTTGAATTCGTATGGTATCTTGCGCTCCTCGACGAAGACAAGCCCGTCAATCTCTTTCTTGTACGCCTTGATTTTTGAGCTTGCCGTGCCTGATACCTTTTTCAGAACACCGCAAGCGTCCTTGAAAAATCCTTTGATTTGATAGTCCCACAGAAATGGTGTGCCGTCTTCCAGTGTCGGGAATACCGTCATAGACTTTTCAACTACCTCAGCCACGCCAAGCGCGGCTATCTCTTCCTCACGGCTCTTTGCATCGGGTGCTTTCGATGCGATGTACTCATCGTGAATTGTGGTTGTTGCGTTTGCCGTTCCCAGAATCTCTTCGGTGAACGTCAACTTTACTTTGATTTTTTTCATGTTTTTGACCTCCGTTACGTTAAATTTATTTTTTCTTGCTTTTCGACGCCATACTGTGCCGAACTACGCCTTTGCTAGTCACTGCAGTTCCTTTGCTAATCACTGCTATGCCCTTGCGTCGCTATGCTTCTCAATGCCTTTGCTATTCCGTTGCTGTGTCATGCATGGCCGCACCGTGTGTAGCAATGCCATGGCTAATCAAAGCCGCACTACGCTGTACTTAGCCCTAGCGTGTCAATCCTTTGCCAGGCCATTGCGTTTCATCGAATTGCGTTTCCACGAATTGCATTTCCTTTGCATAACCCCGCCAATCTGCGCCCTGCTATGCCTTTACCTCTCGTTGCGTGTCAAAACTTCGCCTCGCCATTGCTTATCGAAACTCAGTTTAACTTCGCCTTTGCCTATCTAAACGGTGCTGTGCATACCTAGCCCTAGCTCCTCACCTCACAGCTTTGCCGTTGCTTATCGACGCTAGGCCGTTGCTTTGCTGTTCAAATCAACACCTTCGCATTTCGCAGTCGTTCACAGGTTCGCTTTGCCATAGCCAATGCTATTCATAGCAAATCCGTTGCATTGCAAATCTAAACTATGCCATCGCTGTTTTCGTCACGGCTATCATCATCACAGCTACTACGTTTCTGTTCCCATTTGTGCTGGTCTATAATACATGCTATGAACAGTATCACGGCATAGAAAACCGCCAGAATCACGATTGTTGCGCCTATTATGCAGGCTATGAATGTACTATCCGCCATTTTACCACCTGCCCTTTGTGGAAATCTCGACCTTGACAACAGGCTTTGAAGCTTCCTTGATCGCCTGCTCCAGCTCTTCACGAACTGTGTCTTCTGCGGTTTCTTTGATGTTTCGATACAGTCCATATACCGCCAGTGCGAAAAGTGCCACACACAACGCTATGGCTGACACATGTCTGATAATTTCCAATTCTGCTATTAGACTGTTCATTTTTTTACACTCCTTTCCTTGCAATACTCCGCAAAGATTTCTTCGGGGTTCGCCCCGATTATCTTGCAGTACGTTACGATTTGTTCAGCGTTCATGGTGCCGAACTGCCGTTCCCACCTGCTTACGGCTGTCTGTGTCATGCTCAGCCGTTTTGCGATTTTTGCCTGTGTAATATCGTTGTCGGCTCTGATAGATTTCAGCCGTTTTGACATCACGTCATTGGCTGTCATTTTCTTTGCAGGCATTTTTAGTCCTCCCTTATCATTTCATATGCCCATATCTCTGCATTGGGGAAGCTTTCTTTGTGCCTCTTTGCAGCCTTGGCGGCTTCCTCCAATGTGTCAAAAAGCCCTATGAAAATGCAGTGTGCAGGGTCTGTTTTGTCATAGACCTCATACATCGTATCATTTTTGTAATGCCTTTCTACGGCCTCGCCTTTTTTCATGTTTGTAAGTCCTTCGCTATTCTTTGCTGGCATTGTTTTCACCCTCTGTATCTTGCCGCAGCAAAGTCAATGCACATTTCCGCAACATATCTCAGTGACGTTTTGCTTTTGAACGCAAGTTCACGGAGCATTGCGTAATAATCTTCACCGATCTGAATGACCTTTGTCGGTTGCTTTTCCTCGGGGAAGATGTAGAATATGTCTGATGTGTCGTCAAAGATTTCTTTTGCTTGTGGTATCTCAACACCGAGAAGTTCACAAAGCTTGAGTTCCGTTGCCTTGTCCTTTATCGTTGAGCCGTTTATCCAACGATAAATGCTTCTCACGTTTACGCCACACAGCTTAGCAAATTCCTTGTAAGTTACGTGATTGTCCTGACAATAGTGGACAATAAGCTTGCCGTACATTGTTCTCCCTCTCCTCTCTAAAGCTCTATGTGCAGAGCCGCTGAAATAGCTTTCGCCACGTTATCTGAGCGATCTCGGCTATCTGTGTTACTCATGAACACGTTTATTGTGTTCTCGCTGTAACCTGTCAGCTTAGCGAGATCTTTTCTCGTCATGCGACGAAGTTTAAGTTCTGCATAGACTTTTGCTACGAAATTCTGATAGTTCATTCTTAAAATGTTCACCTCCAAAACACATAAATTTTGTAAAAGAACCTTGACAAACAAGTCAAATTGAGCTATTATATAAGTGCGACCAAATATAATATAAACGAGCTATTTTGAAAATTGGGACTTTCAATATGGCTTGGTTTTGTGTTGTCTTTTTTGTATAATTTCTTTTACAAACTTATTATATTTCATCAATTGAGGAATGTCAAGGCTTATTTCATCATTTGATGAAATATTGGCGTATATTACAAAATAAGACCGATATATTTGTTCATTTGTTACATAATTTACAAGGCGGTCATAAAAATGAATGAATTTATAAGTACATTAACAGAATTGCTTCACGAAAAGGGAATAAGCAAGAACAAAATGCTTACAGATTTAAAGCTTAGTAAAAACTCTTTTGTCAATTGGGAAAAGCGTGGCAGTGTACCTAATGCAGAAACACTACAGTTAATTGCCAATTACTTTGGCGTTTCTACCGATTATCTTTTAACAGGCAAAGAAAAAACCTCTGCAGGCATTGAGCTATCTGCAGAGGAAATAAAAATAATTGAGTTGATCAGGAGTCTTTCAGACGAGAAAAGGGAAATTTTCAAGAAATTTTTAAATTCACTTTAAATGGGAGGTGTAGTTATGCTCCAAACAATACTTGTGTTGCTTATCATTGTTGCGGCGTTTGCGTTGACAATGGTAATTTTAAAAGTGCAGGAAAGACACATCAGAGAAGACGGGGCAAATTACGAAGAATATGTTTACAAACGTGACATTCGTAAGAACAAAAGTGAGCAAATTGCCGCAATAGTGCTACTTATAGTAGGCTGTATAGCAACCATTGCTATATCTGTGATTGTTGCAATAAATGCATAAAACAATACAAAGAAGGGATAGATAAATATGCTTTGGTGGTTAGGTCTTTTTGTAGCACTTATAGTTGTTGTCAGTATCATTATGTATTTTGACGACGATGCCAGGGAACAAAGGAAGAAAAGAAAGCTCGCTCAAATTGCCGAACGAGAACAAGAAATCGAATTTAAGAACAAGTACAAATGTAAAAAGTCATATACTCTCGAACACTTATATGGTTTAAACATACCACAAGGTGCAGAATGTGGCGTTTGGATATGCAGTAAGCGGCTAGTAATGTACTACGGTGCACCAATAACGCTGTTTTACAGTAAAATAATAAAAGCTGAAATACTTGACCAAACTCAATTCAAAAAGCATTATCTTGACAATGCTACAGGAGCAATCGCCGGAGGAATGCTTTTGGGAGCAGCTGGTGCTTTGTTGGGCGGCGGCACAAAGACTATAACAGAGTCGGACAAAAAATACATACTAGCTATCACTTATAAGAGCGATGATGAAATAAAATATATACTGTTTGATGTAACAGCAAATAAGGTTACTGCCAAAAACGTGATAGCCGATATAAATTATAGACGAACGAAAATAGTCGAGAATAAAAAGCCAAAGGAGAAAAATTTATGAAGAAAGTTATCACAAGTCTTGTAGCTATTATAATGTCAATGAGCTTTGCGGCTTGCAGTGATAGCAGTGATAATAATAGTACAACAACGTCAACTGCAGCCGAAACTACTACGACGACAGCTATCACCGCAGAGTCAACAACAACTACTACTGTCACTACTACTGCAGAAATTACAGCAGCTGAGACTTCATCAGTTACAGAAACAAATGATATGGAGTTTTTAGGTGATTATTCAACTGACGATGGAACTTACGTAAAGGCGTATTCAAATGGTTCAAATAGCATTCAATTCAACGTAAGTCTCCCAAACGATACAGCAGACAATAATATGCAACGATTTGAAACAACGAGTTCTGGCATTTGCGATGGCATGGTTGGTGAATATGGTGCTCCAAATTATATAGATTGGTGGGTTTTCTGCGATAACAAAGTAGTTTTTGCTACGAAAAGTGAAAAACAAGCGGACGGCACATATTCATTCAGTGGTGTGTCATGTGCGGATAGCAAATATCAAGCAGCGATTGATGATTTTAAAAATAAATACGTAAAATAAAAAAAGCCAACTCAAATGAGTCAGCTCAGAACTATGTACCTTTTATTTGTTTTTGCTTTAGATCCTCTCCTTGTTCCTTGGCGAGTTCAACTAATTTGTTTAGCGCCTTTTCTAACCCGTCAGGGGATAAGGATCTCAGCTTTTCAATCATTTCTAGCTCTTCGTCTGTTATCTTCATATTAGACCATTCCTTTCCCTTTTCACATAATAATACAATAAGACCAATATATTGGCAATAAAATTCCACTAAACAGGAATTTATTTGTGAATTACAACCAAATCTGCAAGTTCACATTTGAAGAAAATTACCAAAAGCACTATGGTGTCTATTCTTGGTACACTTTCACCTGTTTCGATTTTCGACAAGGCGGATTTGCTAACACCTGTTCTTTCCGCAAGCTCAACGAGAGTTAGACGTGCTCTCTTTCGCAATTCTTTCAGTTTAATTTCGTAGAGTGGCATTTTATATCACCTCGGGGTTAGCATACCCAGAGCTGATATAATTATTACAGAACATTTGTTCGATGTATCTAGTATATCCTATATTACGACGATTGTCAATAGGAATTTTAAACCTGTCCGCATTTTTGTACTACATAGAAGAAGGAGCATAAGCATGGGATTACGTTTTAGAAAATCAATCAAACTTGGCAATGGCGCGAAGCTGAACATCGGCAAAAAATCTGTCAGCATGAGTGTCGGTGGAAAGGGCGCACGATACACTGTCAACAGCTCAGGGCGGCGCACAAAGTCTGTCGGTATACCTGGAACGGGGCTGTCATATGTATCAACGTCGGGTGGCAGGAAGTCGTCAAGTCGTAGTTCTCACGGCCAAAAGACGAGTGGCACGTCAAAGGGCGGTTGCCTGATGATGATAGTTGCGTTCTGCGTTATATCGGTCATAGTTGTGGGCATATCACGGCTGCTGGGCTATAAACGCCCCACCACTGTGGAATGGCAGAAAAATGAATATTCGGTCACAATGACAGGATATGACAAAGATTTTGAAATTGATTTAAAAATCAAAGGTGAAAAACGTGCGAAAGATATCGACCCAAAAGACGTGAAGATTATCAATAGCAATTCAGACGTCTGCCAAATAACATATCTGAAAAAATCAACATACTACATCACATATGCGGTGATCCCCCTGAAAGACGGCTTTGCGGACGTGACCGCCACATATGACGGTGTGACATCTGACCCTATCACAATCACAGTGGATATGGGCGAAAAAGTTACCACTACCACCACGACGACAACCACCACCGCAGAGCCTGAAACCACCACCGAAGCACCCCCTGTGACAACTACCACGCAGTACCCAGCCGAAACAATCGTGTATATCACGGCTTCGGGCGACAAGTATCACAACAAATCATGCAGATACTATGATGATACCTGCACGCCAATGAACCTACAGGACGCACAAAATGCAGGCTATAAGCCTTGCAAGGTGTGTGGCGGATAAAACATACCGCAATAAAAAAATGCCCCCACAGTGCGACCTGTGAGGGCGTGTACAACACCGACAAACCACAGCAAATGGACAGTAGGGTAGTACCCTATTATCTTAGCATAAAATCAAAATTTTGTCAAGATGTTTAGGAGGAATTTTACATGGCAACAGCAAAAAAACTGCCTAGCGGAAACTATCGTGTTAGGGCATATGACAAAGCAACAGGGAAGTACAAATCGTTCACGGCCAAAACCAAGAAAGAAGCCGAGTTAATGGCAGCAGAGTGGCTGAACAGCACTCAACAAAGCGAGGACGAAAAAACGTTTCAGCAAGCTGCAGAGGAATACATTGAGATTAAAACACCTGTTCTATCGCCTACCACGATACATGAATATAAGTCGGAACTTAAAAATCATTTTGACAGATTTGCAAATATGCGGTTAAATGATATTACGCCACAACTTGTGCAAGATTGGGTGAACAGCATTGCTGTCGTAAGATCTGCGAAAACTGTAAGAAATATATATGGCTTCTTCACAGCGATAATGACCTATCATGATGTTGATATAAAATTGGGCAAAATACGCTTGCCACAAAAAACTAGAACGTTTAAAAGCTTGCCTGACGCCGAAACAATTATTGAACTGTTTCGTGGCACAGATATTGAAATACCAGTGTTGCTTGCAGTGTGGGGCGGATTGCGAATGTCAGAGATACAGGGAATACGCCGCAAGGATATAGCTGGAGATATCTTAACACTGTCACAGGTGCGTGTTATGGTTGGCAATAAGCTGACAGTAAAGAAGCAAGCGAAAACATATAAGAGTAATCGACAAGTAAGACTTGGCAAGCCACTTGTTGAGCTGATTGACGCATTGGAGCTCAACCTTGATGATTATGTTGTGCAGTACAACCCTAAGCAAATATATGACAAGCTCGTAAAAATTACAAGGTCAGCAGGGTATTGCATTACTTTTCATGACCTGAGACACATAAGCGCCAGCGTTATGGCGAAGCTGAATATTCCCGATATATACGCAATGGAGCGGGGTGGTTGGAGTAATACCAGCACACTAAGGTCAGTTTATCAGCAGACTTTCGATGATGATCGCCAACGTGTCGATAAGGTTATCGACGACTATTTTCAAAGCGTATATGACACAAAACATGACACGAAAAATGCAAAATAGCGTAAAATCGTGCATTGAAAGCTGATTATAGCAGGTTCAAGTCCTGTCACCCGCACCATACGAAAAACCGCTTGTTTACGTCAAATGGCGTAGATAGGCGGTTTTCTTTATGTTCTAAAATGCTAAAATATGCGTAGAAATAATAAAATACCACCAAAAATAATAAATATATGACATGAAATATGACACGGAATTTTGTGCACGCTGAAATTTCGCTCTGAAAATATGCACAAAAATCAATCTTATATTTGTGCAATCCTACAAAATTCGCTGTCGGCGATCAGCATAGCCCACAAGGTCACAGCGCACCGAAAGCACCACACATCAGACGTGCGCATTTCCACGGATATCATACCAACAACGGCTATCAGGTGAAATGGCTAAATACAATCTTTGTGAACGCTGAACGTGATGATAATGATATCAGCACGATCCATAAGGTACTGCAATAACTGTGTATTCGCAATAAAAAAAGCCGCCAGGGCAAACGCTCTGACGGCTAAATTTGTGCGAATTTTATGAGAATTTTATGCGACTATTTTTTTTGATTTTTTCACGCAGTTTCTTGATGAATTTCTTGCCTGCAATGCCGTTCGGTCTGTATCCCCATGCTGACAGTCGGCTGTTGATAGCACTGACAGTGCCCTTGCCGATGATTGCATTATCGTCCAGCTTTGCGCCGTCAAGGATTAGCAATTGTTTCAGGGCATACGACCCGTCTGTGCTCGCACCTTTCTTATAGCCTTTCGTCTCCAGTGTGGGTGGATTGATAACGCTCTGATTTTTCGGACGGAGAACGCCCAAGACATGGTTATAGTTGTGATAGGTTCTTGTGCATGGGTCATTTCTGCCTAACCAGTTCTGATCGTAGCTGTAAAAATATTTTGTGTTGCCCTCGCCTGTGGCTATGGCAACGTGGCCAATACCGCCGTTCAGACTACCGCCCCATACCACGATATCACCCTTTTTTGGCACGAATGACGGGGTGTTTTTTATCTTTGTGAAATAGCCCTTGACCGCCTGCTTGTCGAAATCTTCGTAAATCTGTTTCGCATACATACCTGTGAACATTCCGCACCCGATAACATCTCTGTTATACTGATTAGCCAGGTCAAAGCATTGTACATTATATGCTTTGTCAAAATCAACACCTTTGCCCTTGTATTTCTTTACAAATTCGTCGAATGTTATTGCCATAGTTAGTCCTCCTTATCCTTAAAAACTCCAAATTTTGCCACTATTTTGTTTATCCAGTGCGCCTGCGGATTAATTTCACCATAGTTTTCTAGTATGGAAACAACTTCCATAGTGAATATATATCCGAAAACGGCTAGTGCGGTGATAGTGCCTGCAATGCCTGCCAGTTCGCTATGTCCGTAGTAGTGACCCAGCTGCTCAAATCCTATCTCAGACCCGATAGCCACGCCCATGACAACTATTTCGGCTAGTTTGTTCAGACCGCCCTTGCGCATCTTTGACGACCTAACGTCACCTTTGCAATAGGCTTTTATCCAGCCTGTGGCAAAATCAGCCAGTGCAAGCCCTATCACAATCATCAGCATTATTATGTACTTCACTTTACTACCTCGCTTTCGTATTTCTGCCCTGTGATTTCTTCATACTGCTCAGGGGTTATCTTGCCCCTGTCAGCAAAATCCTTGACCTGTTCAGCAGTGTACAGCCCTAAATCGTACAAACGTTTGACTTTTCTATACATTGTCGTCACTCTCCTCGATCAGCGTGTCTGTCATCAGCGCAGTATATAGCACCTGTGCTTCTAGCTCGTCAACTTTCGTGGCTTTTTTCGGCTGAAAATCATCAGGGGTCAACCCTAGCTTGTCAGCCATTTTCTTTTGTAAATCCGTCATACGCTACCTCCTACTTCACTTAGTTTTACAACGTACTCTTCCTCTGATGGCACGGGTATGCAATAGCTGTCACCATTGCTGTTTTTGAATGTCACTGAACCCCCTGCTTCGACTTCCATGTTTCGCAGGAAGTCATCGGGTATTAGGGTTGAAATATCGGTTACGATAGGGTTCGCTAATTCATAGTACAGGATAACACCCTGCATTGCCTGTTTAAATGCGGTGGCGTCGGTGTAGG
>OJPJ01000422.1_pt1 | contig 22328 bp, 16 predicted proteins | sample 1598451 | NCBI WGS metagenome assembly OJPJ01 (sample SAMN03922479, study PRJEB24848) | human gut metagenome | isolation source: stool sample | host: Homo sapiens | place: Germany | collected 2010-11
TTCCGCAGCGGCAGCGCGTATCAGGCGGAAGTCTGGGGGTATGACGGCGGCGATTTTGTGCGTTTGTATTCCCATGCCGCCAATGTTGACGCAAACCATCCGGAAGCGGGGTACTGGATCTCGCTTTACCGCCACGGCAGTGAATTTTATATCGGTGAGCTGTCCGCAGAGGATGGTAAAACGATGGATCTTTTCAGCCTGCACGGCGGCACGTTTAAAAGCGCCCGGCAGTGTGAATATGACCCGGTGAATGATATCTACGCGGAGGACGGCAAGATCAATACCGCGGATTATGAAACGATCCGGCTTTCCAACCTCAGCGCCTCCAAAGCGGAGGATCTGCTGGATTCCGTTTCCGCAGCCATAAACAGTTTCGGCGCGGCGGACGACGGCGCGCTGCCTGTTTCTGCAAAGTCCGGCGAGGAACTGATGGCGCAGGCGTATTCCAATGTGGTGCAGGATTATGTTTCAAAATACGGCAGGCCGCAGTATGATTCGTCTTCACGCACCTGCTTTGCAACGGGGCTGTGCGTGGCGGATCTGATTGATTTTAACGGCGACGGTGTAAATGAACTTTTAACGGTGTATCGGTTCAACAAAAAAATCTCCGCAACGGATGATGCGGGCAACCATGTGCTGGATACAGAGCCGGAATATAAGATTGAAGTGTTCCGCTGGAACGGAACCTCCGCCGTAAAAGCGTTTGAAAATGAGGGCATATCGGAAATGCAGGATCCGGATGATCCGCAGCGGTTTTATATTTTGCGCAAAAACGGCGAAAAAACCGATATCTGCCGCAATACTTACACGTATGACGAGCGCACGCAGCGGATCTGGAAAGGTGCCAGCCGAATCAGTGAAATGGATGAAAACGGTGCGTTTTCCGCCTCTTTTACGGCAGAGGTAAACAGCAATTACGGCTATAATACATACCGCATCAACGGCGAGCGCGTGTACCGCCGCGAATTTAATGCAAACGGCTATGCAGTGCCCTATTTCTGTAACGACGAAGATTATGATGAAGAGCAGTATACCGTTGTTTTTCTTCAGGGCGGATCAGACCGCGGCGCCGATATCCAAAAGCGGATCTCCCAAACAGAAAAGAATATAGAGGATATTACTTCCGCCGCGAACGTATAAAGGGCTTTCCGTTTGGAAAGCCCTTTTATTTTAATTATAAATTTGTTTCGGTTTACAGCAGGGAGGCAACCAGATCGCCCATTTCGGAGGTGGTAACTTTTTTGAAGCCGTCCTCATAGATATCCGGCGTTCTTGCCTGCGTCAGGGCGGTGTCCACCGCCTGTTCTATGGCGTTTGCCGCCTCGCTTTCCCCAAAGGTGTAGCGCAGCATCATCGCGCCGGAAAGGATCGTGGCAAGCGGGTTCGCTTTCTGCTGGCCGGCAATATCGGGGGCGGAGCCGTGGATCGGCTCATACAGACCGAATGTGCCTTTCGCAAGCGATGCCGAAGCAAGCATGCCGATCGATCCGCTGATCATGGACGCTTCGTCGGAAAGAATATCGCCGAACATGTTTGAGGTAACGATCGTGTCAAACTGGCGGGGATTGCGCACCAGTTGCATTGCGCAGTTGTCCACATACATATAGGAAAGCTCCACCTCGGGGTAATCCGCTTTTACGCGCTCTGCAACCTTGCGCCAAAGTCTGGAGGAGTCCAGAACATTTGCCTTGTCCACGCAGGTAAGTTTTTTATTTCTTTTCATGGCGTATTCAAAGCCCGCGCGCAGGATTCGCTCAATCTCCGGCACGGTATAGCGTTCTGTGTCATAAGCGCCCTCCACGCCGTCTTTTTCATAGGTGCCGCGGTCGCCGAAATAGATGCCGCCGGTAAGTTCACGAACGATCAGGATATCCAGCCCGTTGCCGATGATCTCTTCCTTAATGGGGGATGCGTCCTTAAGCGGCGCAAAGATCTTTGCCGGGCGCAGGTTGGCAAACAGGCCAAGCGATTCGCGTATTGCAAGCAAGCCAGCCTCCGGGCGGTTGCTGCCGGGCTGCGTATCCCATTTCGGGCCGCCCACAGCGCCCAAAAGCACTGCGTCGGACGCTTTGCACGCCGCTTCTGTTTCTTTGGGATAGGGAACGCCGGTTGCGTCTATGGCGCAGCCGCCGAGCAACTGATCATTGTACTCAAATTTGAATCCGTATTTTTCGCCTGCTTTATCCAGCACTTTTATGCATTCGTCAACGATCTCCGGGCCGATTCCGTCGCCCCGCAGAACGGTTATTTTGTAATTTTTCATTGCGTACTCTCCTTATTTTTCAAAAATTCCGGGCATGGTGTCATCCCTGACGCAGTCCGGCTGATCCCGGTTTATGGCGCAGATGATGCCTTTCAGAGAGGCGTAGCCGATATTGTGCGAAACGCCGATGCCGAAAACATCTTTGCCCTGCGGATTTTTCAGGTGAATATAGGAGATCGCCTTGGAATCTTCGCCAACGGAAATGGCGTGCTCGCTGTAATCCACAAACTGATAGCCCTTTATGCCGATCTGATCCAGCGCATTGAAAAACGCCTCAATGGGGCCGCTGCCTGCGCCGTCAATCTTAACCAGGCTGCCGTCTTTCACTTTGATTTCGCCCTCAAAATGCACGCGGGTCAGATATTCGCCCTCTTCCTTTTCCTCAAAGGTCTTGTGGTTCATGATCCTGTATGGGCCAACCACATTTCTGTATTCTTTCTGGAACAGGTCAAACACTTCATCCGGTTTCAGTTCTTTGCCCTTTGCGTCACAGGCATGCTTTACAACCGCGCCGAACTCAACCTGCATGGCTTTGGGCATTTTGATGCCGTAATCGGCGGAAAGAATGAATGCCGCGCCGCCTTTGCCGCTCTGCGAGTTGATTCGGATAACAGGCTCGTATTCCCTGCCTACGTCTGCCGGGTCAATGGGCAGATAGGGAACTTCCCAATAATCGGAATTGGTTTCTTCCATATAGGTCTTGCCCTTGTTGATCGCGTCCTGATGAGAGCCGGAAAACGCCGTAAATACAAGTTCGCCTGCATACGGCTGGCGCGGCGGCACTTTCATCTTGGTGGTGCGCTCATACACTTCTTTGATCTTGTTGATATCGTGGAAATCCAGTTTCGGGTCAACGCCCTGCGTCCACATATTCAGCGCAAGCGTAACGATATCTACGTTTCCTGTGCGTTCGCCGTTGCCGAAAAGCGTGCCCTCTACTCTGTCCGCGCCAGCCATCAGCGCAAGTTCGGTTGCCGCAACGCCCTCGCCGCGGTCATTGTGCGGGTGCAGGGAGATGATGCAGGCGTCCCTGTTGCTGATGTGGCGGCAGAAATATTCGATCTGATCCGCATAGCAGTTCGGCGTTGCGCATTCAACGGTGGACGGCAGATTCAGAATGATCGGGTTTTCGGGCGTTGCGCCCATCACTTTCATTACTTCTTCACAGATCCAAACAGCATTGTCAATCTCCGTGCCGGTAAAGGATTCCGGCGAATATTCATAGCGGATATTCATATCGGGGTACTGCTTTAATTCCTCGTCCGTGAGTTCTTTGATCAGTTTGGCGCCCTCCACGGCTATATCGATTACACCCTGCATATCCGTTTTAAACACAACTTTGCGCTGCAGCGTGGAAGTGGAGTTGTAGAAATGCACAATCACGTTTTTTGCGCCTTTGATTGCTTCAAATGTTTTTTTGATCAGGTGCGCTCTTGCCTGAACAAGCACCTGAATCGTTACGTCATCCGGAATATAGTTTCCCTCGATCAGTGTTCTCAGAATTTCATATTCCGTTTCGGAGGCGGAGGGAAACCCCACTTCGATCTCCTTAACGCCGATATCTATAAGTGTTTTGAAAAGTTCCAGCTTTTCTTCCAGATTCATTGGGTCAACCAGCGCCTGGTTGCCGTCTCTTAAATCAACGGAGCACCATGTGGGCGCTTCGGTAATGGTCTTATCCGGCCAGGTTCTGTCCGGAATGTTGATGGGCTTGAAGGGAATATACTTTTTGTATCCTTTCAGCATAATAAAAACTCCTTTCTTTATGAAGGGCATAAAAAATACGCCCCCAAATGATATAGGGGCGTAGAAAATTCTACACGGTACCACCCTACTTCAGCGGAAAGATCCGCCCTTTAGCATCAACAAATGCCTTAACGAATAACGCCGTTACACGTCCGCTCCTATCCAAAGTTTTCAGAGCGGCAACTCCGCGGAGAGCTATGCACCGTAATTCCTGTACCGGCTTTCACCGCCCGCCGGCTCTCTGCACCTCAAATTACGGTCTTTTTCCGCATCATAGTCTTTTTTGGGTAATATTCAGTTTACCAAACCTTTCGGTTAGAATCATTATAACACATAGATTTTAAAAGTCAAGAACCATATTTTAACGGCTGCGCCGGTGTTTTACGGCAGGGTGGAATAGCCGTGGCCGTTGGCAATGCCTTTTACCGGCACGCCCTGCTTGCACAGGGGGCAGTCGTGTTTGCCGTAAACCCGGTAATTCGGCAGGTCGTCCTGCGTAAAGATAGAGTTGACCTCTATGCCGGAAATGTTTCTCGTTGCGCTGAACGCGGCGGAGACGCCGACTGTGGCGCCGCCGTAGTATTGCACGCTTTCGATCGCGCGCTGAACGGTTTTTCCGCTCGTGATGCAGGAGATCAGAACCAGCACTTTTTTGCCGTGAATCATTCTTTTCAGATTGTCTCGGAAGATCATGTTGCCGGCGGCGTCATATTCCGGCCCTAATACATATATATCGCCAACGGGATTCGGCTGCATCATGCTGGGGCGTGAAAGTTCGTGCGCAATATAAGCGCCGAGCGCCTGTGTTTCATAAAGGCAGAGCACGGTGTCTATTTTGATATCCCGCTCAATATAATACTGCGCGATCAGCATTGCCGCGTCCACGGAAACGGAATGATTGTGTTTGATATCCGATGTGCCCACATAGTAGTTGATATGCGCGTTTTCCGTTATAAAATGCCCCTCTGTAACGCGGATGAATACGCGTGAATCCCGCTCGGATGCAATGATGATATTATTTTCCGTAAGATCAGCCCCTTTTTCTTTTAGTTTACTATATTATTATGCGTGATTTCAATACGGCCCGAACCAAAAATTTTTCATATAATTTGTGGATTTTGAACAAAAGACGCTTTTTCGTGAAAAAATAAGCCGCCCCGTTTGCCGGGACGGCTCTGTATTTTTATACTGTTTATGCCGCTATGCCGGCAAGCTGCCCGGCATAAAACGTATTGGTGTTTGTGGTCAGGTTATCCACATACCAGGTGTTGCCGATCTGCACAACGTATACATCCAGCGTTGCAATAACGGTGCCGTCGGCAAGCGCAGCCTGTGTGGTTATCATCTGGGCGGCTGAAATATCATCTGCCGTGATTTCATAGGTTTCCAGCACGTCTGCCGGGAGCGCCGCTTTGTAAGCGTCCAGATCCGTAACGGGCGCAGCGTTCACAACCGTTGTGGTGATTCGGTAATCATCGTCGTACATCTCTTGATAAAGACCGATTGACTTTTCCTGAATCACGGTCTTTTCGTCCTCGCCAAGCACTTCTTCCGTGCCTGTAACGGCGTTTCCGTATGCAGAAACATTGGATTCAAATGCCGTGAACATCACTTCATCGTCCAGATACTCGTCGCCGAACACTTCCCGGCGCACCTCAATGAAACGGCTGAAATAATTTTTATAAATGCTGTCATAATCGTCCCAGCCATAGGTTTGGATCAGTTCCACGTAATAGGGGTACATTCTGTCTGCAACCTGGCCGGCAAGTGTGCCGTCATCATTGGCGGTAGTCTCAGATTTATATTTATCGTTGTTGTAACCGCCATCCTTTATAGATTTGTTTTCCTTATCGTCCAGATCCATGCCCGGTTCATATCCCGGGTAGATCAGCGGATACATATAATAAATACGGATGAAATCGCCGTATTTTTCGCTCTTGGCGGAAAAGGTGTAGTTGTAAGCGTTGTAGCCGTCTCCGCGCTGAAATACAGTGTCCGCGTAGTTCAGCGCCGTTTTCTGCGGGTCAAACTGGATGTATCTGTTTTTAAAGGCATATCCCGTAACTGCCGCAAGGATCGCTGCAACCACCAAAACGGCGATTACGGCGTAAAGTTTGTAGTTAAAGCCCTTTTTGCTTTCGCTTTTAGCCATATCACGCACCCCCCCTTATTCGGCCTGCGCTTCAGGCTCGGCGCCGTCCCCGGCACTTTCGCCCTTTGCTGCGGCTGCCGCTGCGCGGCGTTCTCTGAGCGCCTCTGTGATCATTTCTTTCTTCTTGCCGACGTTGTCATAGAAGAAGATCGGCACCATCTGCAGCACAACGAAGATGGCCGGGATGATCGTGTAGATCATCAGCATGCGGTTCAGCGTTGTATCGCTCTGCGCCGCATAGGCAACGTTCGGGTCTGAGGAAAGGGTATAGCGGCTCCAGGTGTAAAGAAGCCATGGGCCGAAACCTTTTGTGCAGGCGGACGCTACTTTGGAGAAAAGTCCGTATCCGGCATAGGCAATACCGTCCTGCCGTTTGCCCGTTTTGTATTCAATCTCGTCCACACAGTCCGCAATCATGATGTTCGGCGTGGTGTTGGTGTTGCCGTGCTGAATGCCGCAGAAGAAGTTGATGATCAAAAACGGAATGATCAGCGCGCTGTTGAAACCAACGGAGCTGGAAACGATATAAAGAATCGCCAGCGAGGTAGCGCCGTATACGCAAAACAGAATATACGTGGTTTTTGTGGAGAATTTTTTAAGCACAAAGTTTACCAGCAGCGTGCCTACTGCCGTGCCGATGCCCATGGGCAGCAGAAGCGCCAGTTTCAGATCCTTGGAGCCAAGCAGATAAACGGCAATGTAGAGGGAAACGGTGCCGTAAACGCCGCGGCCGAATCCTGTGAATTTGGTAAGGGATACCATCAGCAGGTTCTTGTTGCCGAACACAACTTTCAGTGAATCTTTAATGCTTACTTTTTCCTGCGTAAAAGGCACGCGTTCTTTGTTGTTTGCAAAGAAGATCATAACAAAAAGGATGATGCCAAGGCAGCATACCGCGGTGGAGATGATCAGGTCTATGCCCTGGCCCTCCGCGTTTTTAAACTGCTGCTGACCCATCATGGCTTTCATAACGGCGCCCACTACAATAATAACAACCATACCGCCGCTCTGGCCTACGGAGCGCAGGAAAGAGGATATGGAGATCGCCGTGGAGCGCTCGCTCGGGTTCGGCGAGCAAAGCGATCCAAAGCAGTTTGCCGGGCTTTCCACCGCGCAGGAAACCGCCGTGTAAAGGCTGTAGATCACAAACATCCATGCAATCGCAACCGTTTGTGAATTTGTGTTTGGCGCAGCAAAAACAAGAAGCGCAACAACGGCAAGGGGCACAACGCCGAAACCTACCCACGGTTTCACTTTGCCGAATTTGGTTCTTGTTCTGTCCACCAGATAACCGATTACAAGTTCGCAGACGGCGCCCACGATACCTGCAACGAAAAATACGTTAGAAATCGCTCCGCTCATTACATCGCTGTCAAACCCCTTGCCTTTGAAAGCGAAATCCGCAAAGAAGGTTGCGGTGTAATCCGGCATCCAGCCCGTAAGCAGCGCTACGCCGAAGAGGCCAATGCCGTATGTAATGATCTCGGAGAACTTCATAAATTTTTTGCTGCCGCTTTTTTCGTCAGCCATTTAAAAAGACTCCCTTCCGAATAAATATTTCACTCAATTTTAACAAAGATTTGACAATTGCGCAATATCTTTACCGCAATTTTTACATAAAAAATTAATTTTTTTGTTAAATTTAGACAAAAAGCATAAACCTATCAATCTATATCTAATTTATATGATGCATCCGTGCGGTTCATCTTCGTTTGCACGGAAAGCCGCCCTGAAACGCAGCGGTCGCCGGGTAAACGCAAAAGAAGAAAGGCAGCGTATAACACGCTGCCTTTCCCTCTCTGTCTTTAACAAACTATAGGAGGACAAGATACTTAAAACGGTTGCGGCTCCGTTTCAAGGTGATTTTTATTATACACAGTTTTGCACAATTTGTCAACTGCAATATTAAAAATTTTTGCGCAGAATTAACAACGATATAAAAAACAAACAAAAAATATCCTGCAGGTTTGGTTAATTTTGCCTGAACCGTCTCAAAAAATGTACTTTATTTTCTGATTATATAATTTGTAAATATGCATTTGCAAATTGTTATTGACATAGAACAAATGTTCGTATAAAATAAAGACCGTAAAGCGAAAGCCGCCCCAGCAGCGCTTTATATTTTGATGGGAGGTATAAATCTATGACGGTTACGCAACTTGCCGAGGAATATGAAAACCAGTACCGGGTGCTGAACGCAAAAATTCAGGGTCTGCGCCCGCTGCTCTGCGTCTATACGGGGGAGGATCTGGTGATCCTGCGGCGAAAGATCAAAATATATTATGATATGGCAAGCCAGTGCAAAGTGATTGCCACCATGCTTTCCGGGTATTATGAGGATGAGGAGGCGCGGAATTGAAAAAGATACCGATTACCGATTATTTATATGCGGACAGTGAAACAGGCGCGCAACGGCTGAACTGCAGCCGGGCAACCCGCAGCGCGCTCAAAGCCGTTTTGCCGCAGGTGATCCGGCGCGAACTTACACCGCAGCAGCGCAGATGCTTGGAACTGCGCTTTGGCAAAATGATGTCGCAGCAGGAGATTGCGCGGGAACTGCATGTTTCGCAGCCAACGGTCAGCCGCCATTTAAAAACGGCGCTGGGTACGCTCTCAAACCGGCTGTATTACTGTAAAAGTGCGCTGAGCAGGGCAAACGACTCATGGATCAAATATCTGGAGTAACGGCTTTGCCCTGCCCGTTATATGATCAACCGAATACCGCCGCGGCTGTTCTTAGGGGATAGTCCCACCGGGCTAAACGATTGTGAAGCACACCTTTTTCATTTTATGAAAGGTGTGCTTTTTGCGTGTCTGAAATCCCGGAAATAAAAGAGAGAATATTTTATCACGTTTTCACCGTGGCGCCACTTGTCTTCCGCGCTGGTTCAGGCTAAACTTTACCCTGCGGATAAAAATTTGAAAAAGAATAAAAAAACAGTTGACAAATGGAAATTGTCATAATATAATGAACATATGAACAGACGTTCATATGAATGTGCGGAATTTCCCCGCTTTTCATATCCGCGCTGTTTGTACGATCCGAAAAAGGGGGGCTTTTTATGCTTGATGAGGAAATGGTTTATGATCTTGCAGATCTTTTTAAGATCTTTTCCGATTCCACAAGGCTCAAGATCCTGTGCTCTCTGTTTGATAAGGAATTAAATGTAACGGAGATCACTTGTGCAACCGGTGTGTCGCAAACCGCCGTTTCGCACCAGCTGCGCATACTAAAGCAGAACCATCTTGTTAAGTATAAAAGAGACGGAAAACAGATGGTCTATTCCCTTTCTGACGACCACGTAAAAACCATTATTAACTGCGGTATTGAACATATCGAGGAATAGGAGGAAATTATGGCAGATCAGCATAAGCACGCTCATGCACATGAGCACGAACAGGGTCATGCACACGGCGAAACATGCGCCTGCGGGCACAGCCACGGCGACGCCTGCGGCTGCGGTCATGATCACGAGCACGGCGGCGAGGTAAACAAAAAGGCGTTTGCCCTGAAAATGGGCTTTGGCATCGCGCTTTTTATTGCCGGTTATCTCATAAATGAACTGACGGCGCTTCCGTTTTATGTGCCGCTTATCATCTTTGCGGCGTCCTATCTTGTTGTCGGCTTCAACATTTTAAAAGAGGCTGTGGAGGGCGTGTTCCGCGGCAATATTTTTAACGAGAATTTTTTGATGTCCATTGCGTCCATCGGCGCGTTCATTATAGGCGAGTACGCAGAGGGCTGCGCTGTTGTGATCCTGTATACGATAGGCGAGTTCCTGCAGGATCTTGCAGTGGGGAAAAGCCGCAAATCCATTACGGATATGATTCGCTCCGCACCCCAGAAAGTGCATGTGGAGCGCAACGGCAAACTGGTGGAGGAAGACCCGGAAAAAATCCATGCCGGCGAAGTATTTGTTGTGAATCCCGGCGAAAAGATCGAGCTGGACGGCGTGATAGAATCCGGCAGCGCGGAAGTGGATATGGCGGCGCTGACGGGGGAGAGCATTCCCGTCTCGCTCGGCGCGGGGGATGAGATCCTTTCCGGCTCCATCAATATAGACGGCATGCTGAAGATCAAAGCAACAAAAGAATTTAAGGATTCTACGGTATCCCGCATTCTTTCCATGATTGAGGATGCGGATTCCAAAAAGAGCCATGCGGAAAAATTTATCAGCCGCTTTGCCAAGATCTATACCCCGATCGTTTGCCTGATTGCGTTGCTTATAATTGTTGTTCCGCCGCTCTTTTTCGGCGGCGAGTGGAAAGACTGGGCATATAGGGGCCTTTCCGCGCTTGTTGTTTCCTGCCCCTGCGCAATCGTGATCTCCATACCGCTTGGCTTTTTCAGCGGTCTGGGCGCAAGTTCCAAGCAGGGCGTGCTGATCAAAGGCAGCAATTATCTGGAAATGCTTTCTAAATTTGATGTTGCCGTTTTTGATAAAACCGGCACGATCACAAGCGGAAAATTTGAATTTGTAAGCTGTGAATGTGTAAACTGCCACTGTGAAAACAAAAAAGAGCACCGCGAACTGTTAGGTTTGATCGCGGCGTGTGAAAAATATTCCACGCATCCGATCGCAAAATCCGTAAACCTCGCGTTCGGCCAGTTTGCGGATGGATTAGAGGTAACGGGCGCCAAGAATTATGCCGGAATGGGCGTTTCCGCCGTAATCAACGGAAAACAGTATTATGCCGGCAATGAAAAGATGATGAAAAAAGCCGGCGTTGATTTTAAGGAGACCAAACTGGTGGGCACGGCGATCTACCTTTGCAGCGAAGAGGAATTCCTCGGCGATATCGTATTTGCCGATATGATTAAGTCAGACAGCAAAGAGGCGATCTCCGACCTCTATGATCTGGGTGTGAAAAAAACGGTGATGCTCACCGGTGATAAAGCAGAGATCGCTGCCGATATCGCAAAAAAAGCGGGCATCAACGAATATTATTCCAAACTGCTCCCGGATGAGAAAGTGGATAAGGTCAGAAAGATCAAAGCAGGCAGTGAGAATATCGTTCTTTATACCGGCGACGGCATCAACGACGCGCCCGTGCTGGCGCAGGCGGATATCGGCGTTGCCATGGGCGGTATCGGGTCTGACGTTGCCATTGAGGCGGCGGATGTTGTCATTATGGGCGACAGCCTTTCCAAAATCCCTGTAGCGCGCAGAATCGCGAAGAAGACCATGAATATCGTTCATGAGAATATCATATTCAGCATCGGCATCAAGGTGCTGATCATCATCGGCTGCGCTATAGGCATTTTTGATGAAAACGCCATGTGGCTTGCCGTGTTCGGCGATGTGGGCGTATGCCTGATCGCGGTGGCAAATTCACTGCGCGCGCTGCATTATAAAGCCAAAAAGAAAAAGCGCAGTAAATAAAACGATCTAAAAGAGCCGCTTAGAGCGGTTCTTTTTTTCTGCATTTTCGTCATTTTGTATAAATCTTACACAGATAGAACAATTATATGTTGTAAATTTGACAAAACCATTTATAATAGAATAGGAGGTGTATTGCCTTGTTAAGGTTTTTTCAGATAACGGATCTGCACTATTATCCTGCAAGAGTGCTGAACGCGCGCGGCAAAGCATGGGAAAAGCGCGCGCTTTATGACCAGCGCTGTGTTGCCGAAAGTGAGGCGATCATAGATGCCGCGTTTCGGAAGATCGCAGAGGATGAAGATACGGACATTGTGCTTGTTACGGGCGATGTTGTGTGTGACGGCGAACTTGCCGGCCATATCTCTCTTGCGGAAAAACTGCACAAATTGCAGGCGGCAGGCAAACGGGTCTTTTTGATCACCGCGTCGCACGATATTCGGCCGGATCCCAAAGGTTACAGCGAGGAAAAGGGCGAATATACTGTGGAATGCGCAACCAAAGCGCAGCTTTTTGATATCTACTATGATTTCGGCCTGCGCGATGCTTTAAGCATACATAAGCCAACCAATTCCTACTGCGCCCGGCTGGAGCCGGGCTACCGTCTGCTGATGCTGAATGATGACAGGGACGGCTGGGGCGCGGACAGTTACGGTTTTTCCGCCGAACAGCTTGCTTGGGCAAAACAGCAGATCGCAGAGGCGAATGCGGCAGGGGAGGAGATGCTTGCCGTCTGCCACCATCCGCTGCTTTCGCCCGTAAAGTTTTACCGCGCGTTCAGCCCGCATGAGATGATTGATAACAGTGATGCCGTTGCCGCCTTCCTTGCGGACAGCGGAATCCGCTTTCTCTTTACCGGCCACACGCATATGCAGAATATCAACTTTTATGACAGCCCTGCCGGGCGCCGGCTGTATGAGATCAATACCGGCTGCCTGACGGCATATCCCAGCCCCATTCGGAAAATGGCGCTGGAGGGCGGCACGCTGGATATCCGGACCCTGCATCCGGATCGGATCAATTATGATCTGCAGTGCAAGCCGTATATGCTGTATCTGAAAGATCATTTTGATTATATGCTGCGCGATATCTTTGACGCCGCTGCGAATGATATAGACCGTTTCTGTGAACTGGGCGAAAGTTTCAGCCTGAAAAAAGAGCAGGCGGAGAAATTAAAAGTGCCCATCCATCTTGCCGGCAAGGCGCTGGAAAAACTTACATTTAAAAAAGCGGGCAGATTGCTCGGCGTGCGCAGCCGAATCGCGCCCAGAATGTATGATGTGCGCCTTTGCGATTTTCTGATCACGCTTGTAAACAATGTTTACGGCGGCACGCGAAACTATGCCCCCGGCAGCGCGGAATATGATTCCTTTATGGCGCTTGCGGACCGGGCTTTCCGCCTGATCCCGTCAAAGAGCATACAGGCAAAGTACGCGGAGGAGTTCCGCCCCATACTTTCCGATATTTTGTTTAACGCAAACGGGATAGACAGCAATGATGCCGTGCTCCGCTGTTAAGCGTAAATTCAAGTTGAGCAAAAAATTTTAAGGAGAAATTTATGAAGAATTATGTGCCCACAAAAGAGTGGATGGCATATGCAATAGGCGCGCTCGGGCAGGGCATGGTCTATGCCATCATGAGTTCGTACATATCGGATTTTTATCTGAACGTGCTTAAACTGACTCCGATCTTTGTTTTGCTGCTGGTGCTGCTTGCAAGGATCTGGGATGCCGCTATTGATCCGATCCTCGGTTATTATATGGACAGAGCCAACCCCAAACACGGCAAGCTGAAAAGTTATATCATCTATACGCCCATTCCCATCGCCGTTCTCACGATTCTTTTGTTTTATTCTCCGGATCTTTCCGGCGGCGCGCTTATGGCATACTGCGTGATCACCTATCTGCTGTGGTCCACGGTTTATTCTGTCAGCGATGTGCCGTTTTGGAGTCTGCCGAATCTGATGACCCCGAATCCGGATGAGCGTGGCGCAATCGTCAGCAAGGCGCGCACGTCAAACGGCGTCGGCTCGGCAATACCCATGGCGTTCTTTATGCTGCTCGGCTTTATTTTGCCAAGTTTCGGCCTCAGCGGCACGCAGCTGGAAGAGACCAAGTATATGACGATCACCCTGTTCTGCGCGGTTGTGGGCAATATTCTGTTCGTTCCAGTTTACTTTAAAACCAAAGAACGTGTAAAGATCGCACCGCCCCCCAAGAAAAAGAAGGGCGAAAAAGGCGTGCTGAAAATCATATTCAGCTGCAAACCGCTGCTTTTAACGGCGCTTATGGGTATTCTTTCCGCCGCCCGTTATCTGTATCAGGCAGGCGCCGTTCACGTTGCAAGATATGCGTTTTATATCGGCAAGGATCCCAGCCTGCTTTCCGGCGCGGAGCGAGAGGCAGCGTTGCAGTCCAACATCAGTTTGGTATCCACCGTGTTTCAGGTTGCCGCGGCTGCCGGCATGTTTGTAACCATGCTCGTTATGCCGCTTGCGTTCAAAAAGTTCAGTTATAAGCAAATTATAATCAGCACTTCCATTTTAGGTTCCGTTTCCAGTTTCATCATCTATTTTCTTGGTTACGACAATTTCTGGGCGTGCGTGCCGTTCTTCGTAATCTCGTGCATTCCGCTCGGCGCGATCAATGTTTGCGCTTTTGCCATGATTGGGGACTGCCTCGATTATATGGAGTGGAAAACCGGCGTGCGCCTTGCCGGAACCGGCCAGGCGATACAGAGTTTCGTAACCTCGTTCAGCAACGCGCTTGCAACGGGCTTTATCGTTGTTATGTATATGATAGTAAATCTGGATGTGGCGTCCATTAACGCAAACGTAACCGCAAATCCGCTGGAGATGACCCACGCCGTGCGCCAGGGCATGTTCAGCCTGATCTCCATTGTGCCGGCAATCAGCCTTCTGCTCTGCACCGTGCCCATGTTCTTCTATGATCTTGTGGGCGAAAAGAAAGCGCGCATCACGCGCGAACTGGAGGAAAGAAGAAAAGCCGCAGGCACGCTCAGCGAGTGATACCGCGAACCATATTGCAAAAAATAAAAGTGCCGATTAAATCTTTGATTTAATCGGCACTTTATGTTTTTCTTTTCAGCTTTAAAAATTTGCAATAAGTTATTTGATTCTTTTTATTTTATTGCCGCGCACAAGATATGCGGATTTTGCGATCTCCACCATGGGCATATCGCTTATGTTGTCCGTATAAAATTCGTCTATTTCGGTATCGCCGAACATTTCCATGAATTTATCTTTTTTATTTTTGCTGAAATTCAGGTATTCCACCTCAAGCGTATCTTTGTTTATAACGGAGCACACACAGCGGGAAACACCCAGCCTTTTGCATATTTCATCCATGATTACGTTGAAAGAAGCGGTCATTATAATATCGTCTTGCTGCGGAGCATACCATTTTTTAATCTTTTTCATATGGCTGTTCCAAAAGGAAACCACCATTTTTTCGGGATCGGCAAATGAAGCGATATAATCGTGCGCGTATTTTGCGCAGCCGGTTTTCAGCTGCTCTATGGTCATCCTGCCTGTTTTGTATTTCAAAACATAACTGAGCACGGTAAAGATCAGCTTTGCCGCGCGCGGGTTGTAGCGCAGGCTGAACAGATAAAAATCAAATACGCTTTCACCGCGGTAAATGGTGTTGTCAAAATCAAAAACACGCATGGGTTTACTCCGTTTTTGTGCGGCATCACGCCGCTTTTATCTTGCGCAGGCAAAATGGGAATGCGCCTATCGGATCAGTTCGTTTATGTTCTTTTCAAGCAGGTCAAAGAAACGCTCAACGGTCTTTTGGTCCTCCGCATTGCCGCGCACACACATGGAAAAGGTGATCTCTTTGCGCAGCGTGGTAACGGATAGCAGCGCATAAGGCTTGTATTTTACCGCGCCGCTCATAAAGCCGTCAACCGGCTCGTGCCCGGCAAGGGAAAGTTTTTTAACATCCAGCACGCCGATATTGCTCATTGCCATAAGCGGGTTGGAATAACCGATCTTCACGATCTCCTCAGACGCCGCATGCGGCAGAATCTTGTACCCGAGCGAAAGCAGAGGCAGGCCGTGCAGACCGATAAACCGGTCGCTCTTGAATTTGTTTACGCTTTCTATTGTGAACTGCAGCGTTTCAAACACATCTTTTCCGCAGCGCGGCACGCGGCACTGCATCCATGCCGTGTGGTTGGTAACGCCGGTGTCTGAACTGTCTTTAATATGCCGGCGCAGGTCAATAGCGCAGGAAATGGAAACGGATTCGTTTTTGTCAAACCCGGCAAGCTCGTAAACGCTGTGGAAATACGCCGCGGTCAGCATATCGTTTATCGTTGCGCCGTGTGCCTTTCCGGCGGCTTTTATAGGGTCAAACATTTCCGCGGGCAAAGTCCTGCGGGCTATGAATGAACGGTCGCGGATATTATCCGGCGTAAGGGGGAAAGCGTGGTCATCTTTCGCGTTAATATTGCGAAACAGATTTTTTGCCATGTGTTTTTCGTCGGGGGAAAAATCCTCGTATACGGATTCGTAGGAACGCGTGCCCGTTTTTAAATCGATCGGGCTGGCAATGCCGCTGATATAGTTGTTGTAATTTTTGCACAGGGCGTTTAAAAAGTATTTAAAATCGCCGCCGTCCATGCACATATGGTTCTCCACAATGCAAAGCACGCTTCCGCCGCCGCAGTTAAAAACGGCAGCTTTCATCTGCACTTTTGCCTCCGGCGGTATGCACTGGGTCAGAAATTCGTTTGTTTTATTGTCCAGTTCTTCCGCGTTTACGGTTTCCACCGTTAAGATATCGTCAATCGTATAATCGTTTACCGTCCAGTAAGGGCGCACATGATTGTCCGTAAACGAGGCGTGCAGAACGGGCGCTTTTTCAAAAAAGCAGAGCAGCACGGTCTTGAGCGCCTCAATATCGATCTCAAAATCATATTTAAGTTCCACATGCACCATTCTGTCGTTAAAATCGCGGAACAGATAGTGCATCTTATCCCAAAGCTCGGCGTTTAATCTTCGTTCCAATGTTTAGCCACCTCCCGGGCGATCTTTTTGTTGCGCAGGATAAGCGCGGCGATGATCGCAGCGTCTATCAGCAGTGAAAGCGGTATCATGATCCAGCCGGGCGCCCAGGGAATGATGCCGGGCGCACCCAAAAGAATATACAGCATAGAGGCAGCCGCCGGAATATAGGCAAGGTAAAAGATAACCGCCAGTTTCTGCCGGGTAACGGAGATGTAAATACTGTCCGCCGCGAAAACGGCGGCGATCCCCGCAATGATGATCAGCCAGCTGTAAGGCATGTGCAGCACCGCCATGCAAACTAAAAATACGGCAACCGCGGCAACCATAACAGCAATCCCTAAAAGAATTCTTGCAAAAATTTGAAAAACGCGGCGCATAGAGGTGATTTTAACAACGCCGATCATAAGCAGGTAATCGATCCAAAGCAAAATGCCGTCCACCATGATCACCCAGGTGCGCTCCCAGGCGTCCGTAGCAAAACTGATGCCCAAAAACGCAACAAGCAGCAGCAGTATGTATGCCGCAGAACCAATGGCGTTGGCAATAAAATTACGTTTTGTGCGCTGCTTTTCCGTCTTTTTGTCATAGTAAGCGGCGTATCTGCCCGGCAGATCCGGATATTCGCTGATGATCAGATCTTCCCGCACTTTTTCGTCGCGCAGCCCGCGCTTTTCCACGGTTTTATCCATCGCTGTCATTTCATCCAGCATTTCCCGTTTAAACTGAAACAGGATTTTATCCCCCGGTCTGTCCGGCAGGGATCGTTCAATGTACGTAATAAATCTTTCTTTCATATCTGTTCCTTTTTTGTGTGAATTTTGCAGTGCCTGCGCCTTCCGTTTACCCGGTTTGCGCGCAGATATTTTTACGTTTTTTATATTTTGTGATTATAACATTAAATGGAGTCTATAGCAAGGAGGCGCTGCTTTTTGCCAACAGGATTTTCTTTGGCGCCGGCTATTTAAAGCAGGCGGAATAGCGCTTTGCCCAGCGCAGCACGGTGCGTTCCTCCCAGCGGTGCGGAATGGCCGCGCTTGCCGCCATTGCCCCGGCAATTTTCGGCACGCCGCATAGCAGTTTTTTCGCGGCGCCTTTGTTTTTACAAATGTTTTTGGCTTTTTTCATCAGATCCGCTGGGTCAAACCGGATCAGGTCAAACAGGCTGTGAAAATCGGCGGTCATCGTAATGTTGTCCTCGTTCAATGTGCCGGATTCAAAAAAGTAATCAATGTCCTGCGGCGCCATGTTCAGCAGCAGGCGTTTTGCCGCGGCAAGCGGCGCCAGACCCTGCCCGAGTTCGCGGAAATACCGCACTTCGTATTGCCAGAGCGTTTCGCAGTCATATCTGCCGTTGACGTCCGCCATAACCGTGTCCGCCAGATACCGCGCGGCGCGCAAAGCGTTTGCAATGCCGGATCCGATCAGCGGCACCGTCATAAACGCGCTGTCTCCGATCGCGGCGTAACCGTCCCAAACCATAATGCTCAGCGGCTGGCGAACGGGTATCTGCACAAACTGGCCGCCCCGCATCACTTTTGTGCCAAGCTGGGGATGGCTTTTTCTGAGGCTGTTTGCAACGCGTGATACCTCTTTTTCGTCAAGATCCGCAAACCTGCCGATCAAAAGATCCGTGTGCTCCTCTTCGGTTGCGATCCAGGTTATACCGCAAATGCCCTCTGCAAATAAGATCACTTTAAATTTATCCCGCACTTCGTTTCTGTCGGCGCGGTCAAAAAACGCGCGGTAAATGGAGATCCTGTCTTTTCTGCCCACGGCTTTTTCAATGGGCATCCCGGCAGGCAGGTTCATCCTTACGGGCGATTCCATGCCGCAGGCGTCGATGATCAGGTCGCCGTAGATATCGCCCTTTTCCGTTGCAATGCCAACCACTCTGCTCCCCGCAGTGATCGGGCGCCGCACTTTGCAGTCATAAACGAGTTTCGCGCCGTTTTTTTCTGCGTTTCGGATCAGAAGATCGTAAATATCGCGCCGTTCCATTTTGATCTCGCGCTGATCAGCCGGCACGTGCTGGCGCAGCCCCACCGTCATGGCGGGGTTAAAGAATGTCATATCTTCTTTGTATGTATAAAGCGTTTCGGGCGGCATCGGCAGTTCGGCGGCGGCAAGCGCTTTCGGGTCAAAAATATCGGTCCAGTCGTAACCCAGCGTTCCTTCGCTCTTTTGTTCGTAAACGGTAACGTCATATCCGTTTTTTGCAAGGATTCCCGCGGCTGCAAGGCCGCCGTGCCCCATCCCGGCAACGATGATCTTACCTCTCATCCTGTTCCCTCCGAGAATATATTTAGCGATTCCGGCGTGTTTTACCGGCGGAAGATAAATTATGCCTATTTTATTTATTTTTATTATACCATATCCGTCAGGGAAATTACCATAAAAACTTTGCCCGGCATCTCGTGGCGCAGAGTCTGCACTGCTGTTTTCATCAGGGTGCTGAAACAAAAAGGAAGGAACCGTTTTACGATTCCTTCCTTTTTGCTTTCCAAACTGAACTCAAATGAGCCATCGTTGCCGCGAGCGGTATATTGCTTGCAATGCTTTTTCATGTTTCTGCAATCAAAAATCATCTCCCGCGCATTTTGCCGCGGTTTTCTGCCGAAACGCTTTTCTCGTCAACGGTCAAGCGCTGCGCTGCTGTTCTTATCAGGGCGCTGAAACAAAAAGAAAAAGGAACCGTTTTACGGTTCCTTTCTTTTGGCTCCCCAAGTTGGACTCGAACCAACGACCCTGCGGTTAACAGCCGCATGCTCTACCAAGCATCGAACAATACACCGCATCAAGTTTTTTGCCTTGAAAATTTGGCTCAACCATGCAGGATTTTAGGCATTAATGATTTTTTATAATTTTTGCAACCATCTGTGTATCAATACACCAGAAAATACGGACTTATATATGAGTCTACATTTAACTGGCTATTTTTAGCTCTGTCGGTTTATTGCTTTCTTCAATGCAGCCAAAAAACTGTTTATAATTCATATCAAACACAATTTCTATGTTATAGCCGCGTCCTATACGAACTTCTTTTATCAGATTGCAGGCAATCATCTTTTTCTGTTCTTTTGAGGCAATTTGGTATTCATCTGCCCAAGTTGAAAAAGTATCGAAATACTTGCTTATGTTTTCAATCGCATTTTCCTGGTCGTTAAGAGCGGCTTCCAGTTCACTAATTTTTGTAACATTTTTTGCAATGTTTTCTTTTGTGGTATTTATTGTGTCTGCTAAAACATCAACTGAAAATTTGCTTTTGCCCATCAATGCGTTGGCAATTTCACCGGATAATTCCATTAACTGTTTCTTGAGTTTTTCATTTTCTTCATTGTGCTCTTTCAACTTTCGCTGAATTGACTTAAATTCAGCATTGTAACGGTTTTCAACGGCAATTGATTTTGGAGTTTCCTTTATTCGGGAAAGATATTCAAGAATGACTGATTCTATTGCTTTGTCCACTTTTTCAGCGGAATATACTGACTGAGCGTCTTTACAAGTTTTTGACCGCACTCGATTGCAGCACATGTATCTTGTACGCCGTAATTCGTAGATTGAACCGTCTTTACGGATATGCTTATCAACATGACTGGTAGATACCATATGCCCACCACAATGAGCGCAATATACATTGCCGGAAAGCAGTGCGCGACCCTTTGTGGTTTTTGCAATCTGTTGTTTCTCATCGTTTTTTCTTGAGCGTTGCTTTAAAATTCTTTGAACTTCATTGAAGTCATGCTCATCAATTATTTGCAACTCAGGCAAATGCGGTGAAACAGTTTTACCAGAAATGAAGTAACCGCAATACATACGATTTTTCAGTATCCTGTTAATCGTATTGCATTGGAATTTACTACCGTTGTGAGATTTAATTCCCTTATTATTGAGCAGTGTGGCAACTTGGTGAGAACCAAGTCCTTCGTTCAAGGTTTTACTGAATATTAACTTGACGATTTCCGCCTCATCTTCATCAATGACTACCTGTTTTAATTCTTTGCCTTTTTTATTGAATGTTCCGCTCGGAATAAGTTTGTAGCCATGAGGGATTGCACCACCAGTGTAAACACCTTCGGCAGTTAACTGACTTAGCCTTGTTTTCACACGGGTTGAGGTCTTTCGGCTCTCACCGTTGGCTTGCCAGTAACGCATAAAGTTTATGAGATAGTCAGCTTCGCTTTCAAATCTTTGCTGACCTTCCTGAGTACTCCAAACTTCAATACCCTGTTGGTTGAACCATTCTACAACAAACGGCGTTTCGTTCTGCCGCCTTCCAAGTCGGTCAAACATAAAGACTAGTAGAACATCAAATTTTTTCTGCTCAGCAGCCGCTTTGATATCTTGAATAGCATCTCTATCTTCAGCCGATACTTTATATCCCGACACGCCTTTCTCATAAAATTCTTTTGTTATGATCCATTCGTTTTGTCTTTCAGCAAATTCATGGCAGGCTGTTTTCTGCATCGGTATATCGTCTTTATCGACCTGTCCTTTTGTGGATACTCTGTATAAGCAATAAACTCGTTTCATATTATCGTCCTCACATTCTCTGCTGTTATAGTAAATGTGGGACTGTTCTATTCTATTTTCAATGTACAGCGATCGTTGATCTATATACATTATATATGAAATAAGTTTCTGTGTCCAGCAAACTGTTTGTTAAAGAGCGTAGTTCCCACAAATGTTATTCCTTTTTTCAAAGGTTTTAAGTAAATTGTTAAGTACATTACCTTTTACTTCTTTGTTTTCTGACTCAGTAAAAAACAACTTGATATTGCATCCTGCAACTTCTCGTGTCTCAAACTGATGGCTGTTATCATTTGTCATAGTGTAACTCCTGTATATCAAGAGCAGTGCCGTTGTTTTAACAGCACTGCTCCGTTATTATGTCTTTGCGAATAATAATTAAAAAATTTGTACCATCATATTTGTCCACGACACCCCTGATGTCCAGGTATACAACAGCCGACCATGGTATTGGTCCTCATTGGAATCTCACCAGCCCCTTCGCGCGGCCCGCTTTGCGGAAGTATCATTGTCACTCAGCTCGTCTTCGCCTTTGTCTTTTACCTGAGACGGCTCGGATAACTGAGCAATGTAACTGAAGTATCGTATATTCAATTTTCAAGGTACAATGCATATTTGCATTAAAAAGCAAATAAGTGAAGAGGAAAATACCCCTTCACTTATTTAGCCGTTAACTCATATACTTTGAGCCATATTTTATGAAAAAATTTTAAAAAATTTTTCACATAATCAATTTACAAATATCTTTTGGTACGAAAGAACAGAAAGTACATCATTTTCTGGATAATTCCCTAACTTAATCTCCCGTATCATCTTTATTCTCCCATTGTAACAGAAAGCATTTTAATCAAGTAACTCATAACTCCATAAATTTTCTGGAAATCTCCCACAATTTTTTATTCCTTTGGTATTCGGCATAGCAAGCATAAGCAATCTTCTTGGTCTAGTCATTGCCACATAAGCCAAATGCATAAGTTCCTGGTCTAGAGAACCTTCCATCAGTAATTTGGGCGTAATTGTACTTCCTGTACAACTTTTTACATAAATTAATACCGCATCATAAGATTCTCCTTTTACTCCATGAATGGAAGAGCGGGTATACTTATCTTCTGTTTTTTTCTCAAAATATTTCCTTAGCGGTATTTGTTTAAAATTTGGTGTATTTTTATCATTTCGTTTTATTTTAAAAGTATTTTTCAAGTTCTTATCTGTTGATATTTCATA
>OJPJ01000452.1_pt1 | contig 21062 bp, 25 predicted proteins | sample 1598451 | NCBI WGS metagenome assembly OJPJ01 (sample SAMN03922479, study PRJEB24848) | human gut metagenome | isolation source: stool sample | host: Homo sapiens | place: Germany | collected 2010-11
AGATTATACTATCACATTCTAATATAACAATTTCATACCATGCATATTTAGACGCCTATTCGACATATTTGGCATTTTATTTTTTATTAGGAATCAGCTGATGCTTGATTCAAGTCAGTAAGATATATCTTATAATGCTGATAATGTAGGTAAGACTGCCATGTGGAAATTTGTTGAGAAATAATCCAAAGAAGATTATTCAAAAACTGAAAAGACTCTTAATAATAATTAATTTGTTACAACAAGAAGGAGCATGTTACTTGATATCTTGCAACATGCTCCTATACATTTTCATTATCTATTTTTTACTTTTCAAAAGACCAATTATGTTTTTTAATTCTGAAACTAATGAAATAAGCTGCCAGCATTTCAATCACTGCAACAACAGCTATTATCATAATATATTTATTAAAACTATGAATATCTGATAATGTATGCAGAAAACAAGCATACATCATGCTCATAAAACATGCTGTTACAAGACTGTAAGCCTCACTCATTACTCCTTCGTATTTATGCTCGTTGATATAATCCTGAATAACAAGCACAGCCAGATTAAGCACAAAAACTATAATAAGCTGCACATTTATAATCTTTCCTATGTATCTGGCAATCTTCCATAAATCTGCCTCATGATTATTAAATATGCAGCTGCACGCAATCATCATAATAAAACAGTATCCCATACTTGCAAATCCTATTATATTATATACACGCCCGCCTGCATTCCCGTTATGCATATGTACTCCGCCAGACTTTTCACCTGCAAGCATTATAGCAATCACTATAGCCAGCGAAACCGTAAGATAACCCAGAATTGAATTATCTGCCTGTCCTCTAAATGAATACCATCCACATACAAGCATATATCCGGCAGCTATGCAGGATACACCACTCGAAATGAATTTTCTTTTCTTTACCTTGTCCTGAAGCTTTGCTGCTCTTACAACCTCTGTAACTGCTGTTTCGCTATCAGGCTCCGTAACATCTCCTATCACAATATCCTGAATTCTGATATCAAGCACCCTCGACAATTCCTCAATTACACTGATATCTGGAAAACTGTCACCTTTTTCCCATCTAGAAATTGCCTTGTTAGTTACACCAATTAAGTCACCAAGTTCAACCTGGGTATACCCTTTTTTAATCCTCGCATTCCTTATAAGCTCGCCCGTCTTCTGCTTGTCCATAGAACTACCTCCTGATTGTAGTATTAATATCACAGCGCTGTTCTTTGTCTGTTAAAATGTTACTAACAAATCTGGAAAATAGCAATCTATCATAGCGAGAATCGTGGAATTATGCGTGTTTTATTAAATCATATCGTCAACATTTTATACAAGCTTATCCCTCAATTTGATAATATCTGTAAATGTAACTTTTATCCCTTTTTCACTTATGGCAATAAAACTTTTTGTATTCTTTCTAATTATGTCCTGTAATTTTTTATTAACAGGCACAGGATTGCCATTCTTTGTATGTACATGATCAATATATTTTAATGTAATAGGAAACATATTTTGTATTAAAAATGCTGCTTTCTTTCCATCAAACTCTCCTAATACAATGCCATTACACTTTTTCCCTTTTTGTAACAATTGATTCTTAATATCTGCATATTTATCATACTGTGATGAAATTGGAATCATCCAATATATGTCATACTTATTATCTTTTATGCAATACATCGTTGGTCTATAATTACCATCCTCTTTATTTTTCATAAGATACTTATCTTTTACCATTGTAAAATATTCATCTTTTATATGATACGCATATCCTTGTTTTATCTCCATTTGTCCTCCACAATCCCCTAATAAAAAATAAAACCCCTTCACTTAAACTAAGCGAAGAGGTAATTTTCAAGCCAATCATTTATCAGTCGCCAATGGTGAGCGAACATTATTTTCGAACCATTCATTTATCAGCCGCCAGTGGTAAGCGAACATTATTTACATATTAATAATATGAATTAAATATTACTTTGTCAATACTTTTTTCTAAATATTACAGATATCACACAATCTCCAGTACATGCTCAGTAACATTCTTATCCTTATCAACGCCAAATGCCTTAAATACAGGATTGTCGTTATCCATAAGCGACATAATCATATATACCGCAGTTGAATCATATGCCAGTCTTTTATCTTCCTCAGAAGGTCTTGAAGGAGTCTCCGGATGAGAATGGAAATTACCAAGCATAGTTAAGCCAAGACTTCTTGCATCCTTGACTGCTGTGAACTGTTCTTTAGGATCCATAGTAAAATGTACATTATTATGGTCAAGATTAGTAAGAAAATAAACCTTCTCAATAGACTTAACATCCCCATCAACAAATCCCGCAATAAGCCCACAGGATTCATTAGGAAGCCCAGATAAACAATATTGCACAACTGCATCATAATCAGATTTTTTCATTCGAATAATCATGCTCATCCTCCAATAAAAAATATCACTTTCATACTTATCCAGCGTAAGCTACGCGCACACGCAACGGCAGAGAAAACATATATAAGCAGAATAATGAGATAATCATGTGCAGCGCACTTTGTAGTCACCGGCACTTAGCAAGCCAACGCCTTCGGCGTTGGCGAGCTTAGTACCGCTGTGAACGACAAGTAGCGAAAGCGTGCCTGCACATGATTATCCCATTATTCTGCCATCACATATATTTTCTCTTATTACTTATGCATATCACATTCAGCCTGTTCATAATCAATAAGCTCATGAATTGTAGGATTATCTCCGCATATAGCACAATGATGGTCCTTTGGAAGCTTAATTGTATGGAATTCCATCTTTAAAGCATCATATGTAAGAAGTCTTCCTGTAAGAAGGTCTCCCTTGCCAATGATGTACTTGATAGCTTCCATTGCCTGAAGGCTTCCTATAACACCGCCCATTGCTCCGATAACGCCTGCCTGCTTACATGTAGGAACTGCGTCCTTTGGTGGTGGGTTCTTGAATACACATCTGTAGCATGGTCCTTCTCCTGGTACATAAGTCATAAGCTGACCCTTGAATCTTATGATACCTGCATGAGAGAAAGGCTTTCCAGCCATAACACACGCATCATTAATAAGGAATTTTGCAGGGAAATTATCTGTTCCATCAATGATGAAATCATAATCCTTTATAAGCTCCATAACATTCTCAGATGTAACGAATTCTCTGTAAGTCTTAACTGTTACATCAGGATTGATTGCTTCTATTGTTTCTTTAGCAGATTTAACCTTAGCCTTACCGATATCTGCTGTTGAATGGATAATCTGTCTCTGAAGATTAGATAAATCAACCTCATCAGCATCAACAATACCGATTGTTCCAACTCCGGCTGCTGCCAGATACATAGCTGCAGGAGCACCAAGTCCGCCTGCACCGATTATAAGCACGCTCGCATTAAGAAGCTTCTTCTGTCCTTTAGCTCCAACTTCCTTTAAAATAATGTGGCGTGAATACCTTTCAAGCTGTTCATTAGTAAACGCCATTAGTATGCTCCTCCTCCCATGAAATATAAGAATTCAACTGCATCGCCTTCATTTAACTTTGTTGTCTCAAAATCATCTCTCTCAACAAAATCATCATTAACAGTAACTGTTACATATTCCGGATTCTCAACATTCTCCTTAACGATAAGCTCTGCTACTGTAATTCCATCTTCATATTCCTTCTTGTTTCCTGCAACTGTAATCTTCATAACATTCCTCCCTGTAATTAAATCTCATTTCTTGCGCCGTTTATTATACTAATCCTTCAAATAATCCAAGCAGTGCATCCTTAGTTGTCTTTCCTGCAATTCTGCCTGTCTCAGCACCTTTGTTGAATGCAACAAATGTAGGTGCTGCCAATACTTCATATTTAGAAGCAAGCGATTCATCAAAGTTTACATTTACCTTGTAAACATTAAGCTTTCCCTCGTAATCATCTTCAATGTCTCCTACAACCCCTGCCATCATCTTGCATGGGATGCATGAATCTGAATAGAAATCCACAAGAACCGGAAGTTCTGACTTAAGAACCAGTTCTTCGAAATTCTCTGCATTAGCTCTGGCTGCCATAAGCCCTCCTTTCCTTAATCCTCGTCTTCTACCTTTCTTACGATAAGAGTATATGTACCATCCTCATTAGCTGTAAGCTTTAATATCTGATGTCCCTCTTCCTTAATACTTCTTGGAACATTCTGAACAGGCTCACCGTCATTCATTCTGACTGCAAGAATCTGTCCGTCATCTAATTCCTCAAGTGCTACCTTTGCCTTAACAAATGTTGTTGGGCAGACCACATCAGTAATATCTACTGTATCATCAATCTCAAAATCAGCCATTGTATGCCTCCTTAATCTTCTTATAGAATTCTTCTCTTCCAACTCTGTCGAGTGTGAACTTAAATCTTTCACTTGGCTTTGCGTTGTCTGCAAAGAACTGGATTGCTGCATCACAGACACGGAATAACTGTTCTTCATTTCTGATAAGCGGAAGTGGTGATTCACCCTTGCTTATAGAATTACCAAATGTACCTGCAAATGAAATGATATATGCAGAAGGTGCGTCCCACGCATCTGTTGGACAGGATTTAGCGCATCTGCCGCAGTAATTACATTTGTTATAATCAACTGCAACCTTGCCATCCTGCATTGTGATTGCACCTGTACGACAGGCCTTCTCACATACACCACAGCCAATACATTTGTCTTCAATCCACTTAACATCAGCAGCGCCCTTGATACCAACATCATTCTCCTCTGCCTTAAGACAGTTGTTCTGACATCCTGTAACACCGAATTTGAACTTATGTGGAAGTTCTCTTCCGAAGTATCTTTCGTCTAACTTAACTGCAATGTCATATGAATCTATGTTACCGCTAGGACATATTGTATTGCCCTGACAGGCTGTGACTGTACGCACTCTCGGACCACATACACCAGGTCTGCAACCACCCTCTGCAAGTTCTTCCTTGACAGCATCTATATCTTTAAGTTTAATAAATGGAATCTCAACGCCCTGTCTTGATGTAAGATGGACATGTCCGTCTCCATATTTTTCTGCAACTTCAGCAATCTTGGTAAGATTCTCGGCTGTAAGATATCCTCCTACAACTGCAAGACGAAGTGAGAAGTTATTCTTCTGCTTCTGTCTCATGAATCCGCCCTTCTTAAGTGTTCCATAATCAACTTTCTCTGCCATAATATCCTCATTTCCGTGCCATGCACTATTCATTATCGGTAGACTCTAAGGCTGCCCTGAAATCTTCCTTAAGATCATCTATATCCTCTATTCCTACGCTGACTCTTATCAGATCGTCATACACTCCCGAAGCTTCTTTATCCTTGTCGCTTAGATGAAGTGCAATCGTTGAAGCAGGGTGGATAACCAGTGTCTTGGTATCTCCTATGTTAGAAACAATATTAGGAATCTTTAATGCATTAATTGTCTTAAATGCTCTTTCCTTGCTTCCAACCCTGAATGTTATTATCGCACCATAGCCTTTGGTAAACTGCTTATCAGCCACTTCATGATACGGACTGCTCTCAAGTCCCGGATAATTAACTGTAATTCCTTTAAATGTGTCTAAGTATCTGGCAAGTTCATACGCATTAGAACAGTGTCTCTCCATTCTAAGCCCTAATGTCTCAAGTCCCAGGTTATTAAGAAAAGCATTCTGTGGTGAAAGACAAGCACCAGTATTTCTGAATAATCCGTTACGAAGTTTAATTATATATGCCATTGGACCGAATTTCAAATATGGTTTAAGTCCCGGATACTTTTCTTTATCAAACTTGAACTTTCCATTAAATGTAAGTATTCCGCTTATCGCATCACTGCTTCCATTAATGTACTTTGATGATGAATTAACTACCACATCTGCGCCAAGAGTTATAGGCTGTATAAGATATGGCGTTGATACCGTATTATCAACTATAAGCGGAATTCCATGTGCATGTGCAACATCCGCTACTGCCTTAATATCTGTTACATCAAGCTTTGGATTACCGATTGTCTCTGCAAATACAACTCTTGTCTTATCTGTTATAAGTTCTTCAAAACACTCTGGCTTATTATCAGCCACATATTTCACTGTAATGCCAAAGCTTTCTAAGTCTTCAAACAGTTCGACTGTTCCACCATATAATCCACATGAAGCAACAACCTCATTACCCTGTCTTACAATATTAGCTATAGAATTAAATATTGCCGCCATTCCGGAAGAACACGCTACACTTGAAAATCCTTTTTCCAGCTTGGTAATTCTTTTTTCAAATGCTTCTATCGTCGGATTATTGATTCTCGTATATGAGAATCCCATCGCCTTATTATCAAATATTCTCTCCAGTTCTTCTGCACTCTCATGCTTAAATGCGCTTGACTGATATATAGGAACAAGTGTTGCTCCGTTGGGATAATCGTCAACGCCATCATGCAGCAGTGATGTGTTAAAACCACTCATATATTTCTCATCCTTTCATCTGTTATGCGATGAACATTCAATATTTATTGAACTGTCCATATATTAAACCCTTTTACCTAGTATGTCAATAGGTTATTTGAGAAAAAATATAACTGCCTGAACAATCTCAGGCAGTCATGAACTATCATTAACATTTACTATATAATATAACTGTCTATTCCCACATTAGAATTAACCAAATCTGCTATTGTAATATTGCTGAAGTAATCATTAACAAGCTTCTCAAAGTCTTCCCACATCTGTAAAGTCTTACATTCTGCCACCTTCGGACATCTGTTTGGCTTCTTCTCAAGACATGCTACCGGTGCAAGTGAACCCTCTGTTACAAGAAGTATGCTAAGCACTGAATAATCCTCCGGATTGCGTGCAAGCTTGTATCCGCCACCCTTTCCTCTTAATGATATGAGAAAATCATTCTTGCTTAATGTTGCAACAATCGCTTCCAGATACTTCTCAGAAATATCCTGTCTTCTGGCAATATCCATAAGTGGAATATATTCTCCTGTATTATGCTCCGCAAGATCAATCATGACCCTGAGCGCATATCTTCCCTTTGTTGAAATCTTCATATATATAACCTCTTTTCTAATAACACATTAATACTGTATGTTAAACATACTTTACCACAATGTTTGTATATTTTTCAAGTGTTAAATGAATTTATTTGGCTGGAATGCTTGCCGCAACGCATAATTCTCCCCAGCCTCTGGCTGAATCAGGCCATACATTTCCCACCCGTGTTGCACCATTTATAAGGTATGCTTTAAGCTTTTCACCATACATATATTGGTCATTGCCCTTCACAATCCCCCATTCCATCAGCATTGCAGCAGCACCCGTAACCATGGGTGTTGCAAAAGATGTCCCCGTGACAGTTTTCTCCTTATTTCCTGGAATTCTTATATTAACTCCCGGTGCTGTTATGTCAGGTTTTGCATACAGCAGAAGGCCGCTTTTTACATTAACTCCCCTGCCTGAAAATGTGGCCGCACTCCCCGGAGCACGCCCATTGGCGCCAACACATATTGCCCGCCTCGAAGTCCCCGGTATTGTAAATGTGTACTCAGGCGACGGCCTTAAAAATCCTGTTGCACTGCTTAATGTCGAAACCGGAGGAAGCCACATATTAAAGAATCCATCCAACACATTTGCTGCGGTAAATCTTATATCCCATATTCCAGAAGTAATATATCCGCTTGTCGCAACTATGGCTGCATATATCTCTTCACCCATATAGAATGGTCCCGGTCCATACGCCTTTGATACGATACGCATATTCTTAATGTTATGATGCACAACCCCCGCATTTCTTTCACTTATAACCAGTCTTTCCCCTGTTGGCGCAATAAGTTCAATTCTTGCATTGTCCATTGCCCTTTTCCATATCTGTATACTTATCTGAGGCTCATAATCACCAATTGCAAGCTCTTCATCCAGTACATTTCCACTGACAAGCTGACCTGAATAATGTGTTCTGCCTTCTCCTTCATTGCCAACACCTATACATATACTGCATCTGTATGTTGAACAGCAGTCATCTATAAACATTTCAAATATAGAACTGCCCTCATGATTGCCATAAGTTCCACCATAACTTATATTAACCGCAACCGGCTGACTATATTCAATAGCTTTTCTTATGCAGTAATCAACGCCTTTCATAATCTGCGTTGTCCTTATATATGCGTTTCCCCCTGAATTTCCCAGCTTTACAATTATAATATCTGCGTCTGAAGCAACACCGCTCCTTCCACATGCAATAACTGCAACTTCATTGCCATGTCCGGTTACATCCCTAGCTGGCAGTGTCTTTACAGCTCCATTCCTGTAATCTTCCAGTATACTGTTAATTTCCTTGTCAGAATATGTAATGCCTGTTGTCTGGTCCCACAACGTCTTAATTCTTGTTTTCCCTGAATCATCAAGAAATTCACCATTTTCTATATCTATCCCAGAATCAATTACCGCTACTAGTACACCTTTTCCAGTCACGCCTCCATACTGGGTTTCTTCTGCTTTTGCAACATTAACGCAAGCTTCTGACTTTGCTGCATACAATTCAAAATATAATGCCTTAGGCTTTTCAATAAATATTATCTCCGGTTCTGTAGCAAGTGCTTCAATACTATCAATCGTTGTTCTTACAATCCAGTATCCACATAGAAGCTGCGTAAACTCAGCATTTGTATAAATGCTTCTAATCCTATCCAGACTTCCAGCTGTCTTGACAATTATCTCCCATGTTCTGTCAGAGTCATCAAACCCGGCATCCATATCAGGTACCTGCTGCCTTATATCTTCACTTGTATCAGCACTAATCTGCAATAGATTTTCAATTCTCGGATTCACATATAATTCTCCAGTTAAGCTCACATAATATCTATGCTGACATCTCCAATAACATGAAAACAGCTGATGCATACGCACCAGCCGTTAATTAATTAAATATCATGTTTTCTTGATAAATTCTATACGACACTTAGGACACTTAATACTAATTCTGCCCTTTCCCTTAGGAACTCTTATCTTCTGCCCACAGCTTGGACATTTGAAAATTCTATGTGTCTTACTGTCCTTAATTCTTGCTCTTACCTTGTTAAACCTACTCATAAATTTATAATGAATCTTCATATACTTCTGGTTTTCAGCACTTCTTCTTGATATATTTCTTGAAAACATTCTGAAATATATGTACACAATACCAAGGAGTGCTACTGTATATATTACATTACTCCTTAAAAAGAAAGTAAGTATAATCAGAACAAGAACTACATATGATAAACATCTCGAAAGCTGGTCCATGCCATATCTTCCATACATAAATCTTGAAAAACTCTGCTTAAATCGGTTCATAAAAAACATTCCCTTTCTATATATTGAAGTAATTCACATCAACATACATATGGTAACACACAACCCAATAAAAGCAATTAAAAATGTATAAAATAAATATGATATATTAATATTCCATGTACTCTTCCCCATCGAGGTTCTTCCAGTAGAACTTATCCTCCAGTATCATATAACTGTGTTCTGAGTTTTCTTTAGGAATTGAAACTGAACCAGGATTCATGTATATGTAATTATCTCTCTTCTCACACTTAGGTACATGTGTATGTCCGCAAAGTAGAATATCGCCTTCCTTTAATGCAGGTATATTCTTCTCATCAAGCTTGTGTCCATGTGCAAGAACGATTGATCTGTCATTGAAATTAAGATATGCCTGCTCTGCAAGTACATTAAAGTCAAGCACCATCTGGTCAACCTCTGTATCACAATTACCTCTTACGCATATAATCTCATTGCGTAAAGGATTAAGCATTGCAATAACTTCCTTAGGTGCGTATTCCTTAGGCAGGTCATTTCTCGGACCATGATATAGTATATCACCTAAAAGAACGAGTCTGTCTGGCTTCTCTGCTTCATATCTTTCAAGCAGCTTTCTGCAATAATATGCAGAACCGTGTATATCTGATGCAATCATTATCTTCTTCATATTCTGTCCTTTCCTTAGATAAACCAATTCTTAATTATCTTGCGAGCTTATTAAATGTTGGCACTTTATAATGTGAAGCATTACTTAAAAACTGAGATAAAGTATTAGGAACCTTGTATGTATCAAGAACCTTCTTCATAAAAGCAATTGATCTTTTCTTATACTTCATGCTTCGCAATACTGTTACCGCGGCCTCATCATCATAACCCCTTGCAAACTGCTTTGCATATCTTGCAAACTTAGTTTTATCAAGTTCAGGAATGTCAAAATAATTCTGGAATATCTCCATTGCCTCAATAATTCTTGTATTATCAAAATCAAGTTCTACTGCAGGTCTTTTCACCTCTATATTACCAATATGACATACAGACTGCTTACACACGTTAGAATACAAGCTTATATTATCAGACTTAACATTCGTAAGCAAATATTTGTTATACAGGTGTATTCCGGTAAACATTCCGCTTGAATTATCCTCTCCAAAGAAATAATTCAGTAAAAGCTCTGTAATATCTCCCTGTGCGTCTGATTTCTTAATATACATACCTCTTCCAACACGGATTATCTCACCCTCGTCAGAGAGCCTTTCGACAGCCCGGAAGAATGCTTCCTGATTCATCCTCTCAAATCCTTGCTCATACATATCATTAGCCGACACAATTGTGCCATCTGCCACATTATCAAAGTAATCTAATATCTTATCTCTGTTCTTCATAATTCTTTAGCATAGTGAAGTTATTACACTTCTTCAAGATTAATTGTCTCTGTTTCTTCTGTATCATAATCAGATTCTTCCTTTTCAGGCTTTTCTTCTTCCTTGCCATCTGCCTTCTCATTGATTACCTTGACTTCAACCTCAACGTCTCCGTCTTTCTCATCAAATATAACATCGTCATCAAAATCATCATCTGATGCAAGGCAGTCATCCTCATCAACAAAATCAGGATCTTCCTCATCTTCTTCATCGACATAGAAATTAACAGGAATAACTTCTACATTACTGCATACAGCCTTACCAATAATATATACTGTATGGATTCCTTCCTCATCAACATTATCAACAAGGTTCTTAACTCCTGCTATCTTTCTTGAAATATCACATGTTGCATTGACACCTTCTGGAAGAATAATAGTTACTGAACTTGCATTACTTGAGAAATTAATATATACATCCTTCTCAAATACTGCAAGACCAAGGTCTAGTACTGCCTTAGAAGCCACTGCTTTAAGCTCACAGCCAGCAAATACTTCATCTTCAACCTCTATAACCTTCTTCTCTCCGATAGCATTATATTTACGGATTTCATCATCAAAACTATCATTCTCTTCTTTAGCGAATCTTTCCTTAGTCTGCTTGAACTTATCAAAAGCAACCTTGCCTGCTACAGCAGCAGCGCCTACTCCTAAAACAACCTTAGCCAATCCATGTTTCTTTGCCATAGTATTATCCTCCAATTCACGCATTATAATGCAATCTACTCTTTAAATTTAATCACCACAAAATCTTGTTTTAGTATATCATACTCCCTATACAAAAATCAACGCGAATAGACACACCCGCAATAATTCTGCCTGTATAGATTATACTCATGTGAAAGCTCAATAGAACGCTTATATCCCTCTTTTTTCTTAAAATCAGATAAAAGATAAGGCATATCATATTCCTCTGAAAGCTTTAAACCTATTTCATTAAGCCTGACGCTGTTCTTTAGAGGACTTATTGTAAGCGTTGTCGTAAAATAATCAAATCCACCAGCCTTTGCAGTCTCACAGGTCTTTCGCAGTCTCAGCTCATAACAGCGGAAGCACCTTTCCCCACCTTCCCTGCACTGTTCATATCCTTTAGCTATGTCATAGAATTCTTTAGTATCATAATCGCCTTCTATGAAGGAAACCTTATACTTTGCCGGAAATTCACTGATGAATCTCTTCTGTTCTTCAACTCTTTTTCTGTACTCTTCCTCAGCAGATATATTCGGATTATAGTAGAATACAGTTATATGGAAATAATCAGAAAGATACTCTATGCAATGGCTGCTACACGGTGCACAGCAGCTGTGAAGAAGCAGAGTCGGTACAATTCCGTCCTTCTGGAAGCCCGCTATCTTCTTATCAAGCTCTTTCTGAAAATTTCTCTGTTCAAAAGGTATTCCCATATTACTTAACCTGTCCTGTTATCTCTTCTAACGCAGCGTAAAGCTTTTCCATCTGCTCATCAGTTCCTATTGAAATTCTTAAGTAATTATCAATAAGTGGCTGGTTAAAATATCTGACAAATATGTTCTTTTCTTTAAGTTTTTCAAATATTTCCTTAGCCGAAACACTCTTGTGTGTTGCAAATATAAAGTTAGCCTTAGAGTCAGGGAATGAGAAGCCTAACTGTGAAAGTCTTTCCTTAGCATTCTCTCTGGTCTTAACTATCTTACCCACGCACTCTTCAAAGTATTCCTTATCATTGACAGACTCAATGCCATAGCTTATTGAAGTTCTGTTCATTGTGTACGAATTGAATGAGAATTTGACAGCATTAAGAGCCTTTATAAGCTCAGGATTACCGAAACAGTAACCTATTCTCATACCAGCCATTGCACGTGATTTAGAAAATGTCTGTACAACCAACACATTTTCATACTTATTGACAAGCTCCATTGCTGACTTTCCGCCAAAATCAATATAAGCCTCATCAACAATAACAACTACATCCTGATTATGTTTTATAATATCTTCAACCTTATCAAGTTCCATATAAAGTGCTGTAGGAGCATTTGGGTTAGGGAATACCACTCCGCCATTCTCCTTGTAATAATCTTCTGGAATTATATTAAAATCCTTATCAAGCGGCTGCTTCTCATATGGAATTCTGTAAAGGTCAGCCCATACACTGTAGAAAGAATATGAGATATTAGGAAACAGTATTGGCTTGTCTGAATTAAAGAATGTCAGGAAACACATTGACAATACATCATCAGAACCAACTCCTACGAACACCTGATTATCATTCATTCCATAATAAGCTGCAATTGCATGTACAAGGTCTGTAACCTCAGGATCCGGATAAAGTCTTAAATCACTGATATTCATTCTCTCTGCTGCCTCATGCACCTTAGGTGTTGGAGGATATGGATTCTCGTTGGTATTAAGCTTTACAACATCTTTAACCTTAGGCTGCTCTCCCGGCACATATGGCTCAACTCTTCTAATATTCTTCTCCCATGTCTTCATATATAAGTCCTCTTCTTTCACGAATAATTATAATCCCATATCTTTAGCAACTTCTGCAAAATGTGGTAATGAATTAACAATTGTCTCATAAGATACACAGTATGCAATTCTAACATATCCAGGGCATCCAAATGATGACGCAGGAACCATAAGGATATTGTGTTTCTTGGCTGCCTCACAGAAAACAGTTTCATCTTCAACAGGTGACTTTACGAAAAGATAGAAAGCACCCTCTGGCTTTACACACTCAAAGCCTAACTTTGTGAGTCCTTCGTATATTGCCTTTCTGTTCTTATCATATGCCTCAAGATTAACCTGTGCATCAACACATTTTGCAACAACTCTCTGCATAAGTGAAGGCGCATTAACGAATCCTAAAATTCTTGTAGCTACAGAAGCTGCTGACTTAACATCTTCTGAATCTGTAACCTCATCAGGAATAACAAGATATCCGATTCGCTCACCTGGAAGTGAAAGCGACTTACTGTATGAATAACCAACAATAGTATTGTCGTAATATTTAGTAAGATATGGAACATCAACACCGTCATAAGCTAACTCTCTGTATGGTTCATCTGCTATTAAGTAAATCTCTGTTCCGTACTCCTTCTGCTTCTTATCCATAATAGCAGCCATCTTCTTTATAGTATCCTCTGAATATACAACACCTGTCGGGTTATTAGGATTATTAACGATAACAGCTCTTGTCTTAGGTGTTATCTTTGCTTCAAACTCGTCAAGCTTAGGCTGGAAATCCACAGTATTAGGTGAAACAACCACTAATTTTCCACCAAAATTGCTTACATAATTCCTGTATTCACCAAAGAATGGCGCAAATGTCATAACCTCTTCGCCCGGATTAAGTAATGTCTTGAATATTGTATTAAGCCCGCCTGCTGCTCCAACAGTCATTACAATATTAGTATGGTTAAAATGTGTTCCGAATCTTCTATTAAGTGACTCAGCTATAGTCTGTCTCACATCCTCATATCCTGCATTACTCATATAGCCATGTATAAATGTTGATTCTTCATTATCTACTATATCCTTAACTGCTTCATTAACCTCTGCAGGTGCTGGAACATTAGGGTTACCAAGTGAGAAATCATACACATTTTCTGCTCCGTATAACTTGGCAAGTCTGTTGCCTTCCTCGAACATTGCACGGATTACCGAACTGTTTTTTACTAAAGAAACCATTGAATCAGCTATCATTGTTTATATCCTCCCAAAAAAATATGACTACATTATAATCAAAATCGTTTGATTTTACAACTTTCAATAGATGTAATCATATGTTATTATTTAGATTAGCATTTCATTAATTCCAACTGGGGGAAGAATATTATGTCTAAAACTCTTTATTCAGTATACAGATATATTGTTTTAGGTCTGTTTCTTATTATTAACATATGGCTGTTTCTGCTAAGCATTTTCAGTACGAGCAGACTGACAGCTGATGCAAGTGAACGCACTTATTACACAGGAGACCATGTATGGCTTCATATAATCATACTTGTAGTTCTTATTGCTGCAGTCTTTTATCTTGTGAGAAATAACATTTTCACCAGAATTAACAGTTATCTTTCCAATAACGAGAAAACATTTATACGAATCCGCAATATATGTCTTATTATAATTGGTATAAGCGGTGCTGCCTGGGTTCTGCTTACGCAGAGTAATGCAGGCGCTGACCAGTATTATGTACTTGATGCTGCAAGAGGACTTAGAAACGGTGATTATTCGGCATTCCGGTACAATGGCTATATAGCAAAATACACTAACCAGATTGGGCTTCTGTTCATTGAATACATTATAGGTTTCATAGTTGGTGACTATAATTACTTATTCTGGCAGCTTCTTAATGTTGTGATGATTGTATTCACTTACAAGATGTTTTCTGACATACTTGGGATTTTAAAGCTTCCGCGGATTGCAAGCCTGTCCACTATTATACTGGGAATTCTGTTTTTCCCATGGACTCTCTACAGCGTATTCATATATGGCAATGTTGCAGGATTATTCTTTGCCACTTCCGCTTTCAAATACACAATGCTTTTTATTGACAGCCTTAAAGAATTTAACAGCTTTAAGATTTCATATATTGTTATAAGTGCTGTTTCCATGATGTTAAGCGTTATGGTTAAGAATAATTATCTTATATTCATGATTGCGCTCATAATCTATACGGTTGCAGAAGCACTAAGACACAGAAATATACAGATTATTCTTGTTACATGTGCCGTAATTGCAGGATTTGCAATTCAGGCCATTGTTCCAAAGCTTGTTATCGAAAAGATTTCCGGCTGCAATCTTGGAAGCGGTGCTTCAAGCTGGACATGGATTGCAATGGGACTTCATCCATCTGATGGCAATGTTTATGCAGACGGCTGGTACAGCGGGCGTATTGCTGCATTTTACGAGAATAACGATTACGATACCAAGAAAGAAGCTGAGGTTTCTAAAGCAGAGATTAAAGGTTATATTGACACATATAAAAACAACCACAAAGCATTTACATCATTTCTTTCGAAGAAAGTTGCCTCTCAGTGGAATAACCCTGAATTTCAGTGTTTCTGGATAACCAATGTCCGCAGCAGTGATATTGAGAAAAGCCCTGTTATCTCGGATATTCTTTCACTAAAGGGAAGTTCAACATTTATCGCATTTCTTAATATAATGCAGAGTATTATTTTATTTGGAAGTATGCTTTATGCTGTGAATACACTTATTGAAGGTACTTTCGCAGGTGCTGCTGTGCTTCCGCTTACTTTTATAGGCGGTTTCATATTCCACCTGTTTTGGGAAGGCAAATGCCAGTACACGCTTCCTTATTTCATGCTGTTACTGCCTCTTAGTATTATTGGTTTTTACAGCATGGCAAAGAAACTGTCCTCAGTCACAAAAAAGCATTTATACAAATGTGGTGTATTCGCTGTAATTCTTTTATTCATAGCAATTATATTCAACCGTTTTATTATTCTTAATCAGGATAATAAGAGTTACAGACAATACAGGGAATACACTATTGAACAACAAAAACTTTAACGGGAGGTTTTTATGAACAGACCTGATTGTTTATATATTGTAATTCCATGCTACAATGAGGAACAGGTTCTGCCTGTTACTTCAGGTATGTTTCTTGATGAACTTAACCATCTTATCAAAGCCGGCAAAATCAGTTCTGACAGCAGGATAATGTTTGTCAATGATGGAAGTTCTGACAGTACATGGGATATCATTACGGATTTATCAAAGAAAGATAAGCATTTCATCGGAATAAGTCAGAGCCGCAACCGCGGACACCAGAGCAGTGTACTTGCCGGTCTTATGGAGGCTTCCCAGTATGCCGATATGACTATATCTATAGATTGTGACGGACAGGATGACATTCATACAATGGAAGATATGGTTGACGCTTACCACGATGGTTGTGATATCGTCTATGGTGTAAGAAATGACCGTTCAACAGATACATTTTTTAAAAGAAACACAGCCAAAGGCTTCTATAAAATCATGGCAGGACTTGGCGCAGAAACTGTATATAACCATGCCGATTATAGGCTTTTATCAAAGCGTGTGATTAATGAACTGGCACAATTCAAAGAAACTAATCTGTACCTTCGTGGGCTTATCCCGCTTGTCGGTTTTAAAAGTACAAGCGTATATTATTCAAGAAGCGAACGACTCGCCGGAAAGTCGCACTATCCTTTCAGCAAAATGCTTAACCTTGCATTAAACGGCATAACAAGCCTTAGTGTAAAACCACTCCGTCTTGTTATGTCACTTGGTATTATCGTTTCAATCCTCAGCTTCATCGGTGTTATATGGGCTGTTATTGACAACCTGCTCGGCAACACAGTTACCGGCTGGGCAAGCACGGTATGTATCGTATGCTTCATGGGGGGAATACAGCTTATGTGCCTCGGGGTTATCGGGGAATACATCGGGAAGATATATATGGAGGTCAAGAATAGACCCAGGTTTATTATCAGCGAGAGGACTTATGAGTGCAATGAATCTAAAAATCAGTAATAAAAGCGGGGGCATATAATCCAAGACTGATGTAGATTCATTATACATGCCTGATGAGTGATACCATAGACTTATTTCCTATAAAACATTCATATATGTGTTTCTTATAGGCAGATTATGGGTTCATCTATTAAAATAAACGTGAATTAATTATGTAACTACCTATAAAAAGTTGTTTATAAAACTTCTTATAGGTAGTTTTTTGCTTTCGGAAATACTCTTTGATGAAACCAGTGGGAATTTTGCCTATAAAAATGAGATTATGATAAGTCTTATAGGACAGAACTAAGAGGGAACATTATTTATTAGCATGGTTATGTTGAAATATATGAGATACTACCTATAAGTGAGTATATAACATATTTCTTATAGGACACAGCCACTACGCTATCAGGACGGGTACAATCAGATTAAATACCAACACCATCAGTATGTCTGATAGATAAATGTTTCTATAGGCTGCCAATGTTATTATTATTCTTATGGCTATTATTATCACCGTCATTACTGCACATGGTTTTATTTTCTTTTTTGTTATGAATATCCATAGCTGCATCCTGTCTATTGGCATGTTTTTGAGCAGTTCTTTTGTTGTTATTCTTTTTCTGTTAGTGCTGTATGCTTCCTGATAAGATTTGTATTTCATGACCATATATGTCACGCCAAGAATGTAAAACATGTACCCAATCAGAACAACCTTCATGTCATTGTTCAAATCACTGAAATCTATCATTTTATTAGGTGCACATGCTAATATTCCTGATATTATGAAGAAAAATATGGCCAGAAACTTCTCTCCTACATTATCCGGAAACCATGTATTTTCTTCTTTAAAGAACTTTTCTAATTTTTCCTGCTGTTTGATATCTGTTATGATAGTCATTTTCTCCTCTTTCCTGTGCTGTTCTCACACTGTGCATTCAATACTTTCGCTGAACTTTCCCAGTCTGCCGCCCTCCATAACTGCCACATAATCCGTATTCTTCATAATCTCTGTCATGTCATGTGTTATCATAATCACACAGCATTCCTGTGCTATAAGTTCTCTTAACATGTCAAATAATTCTATCTTAAACACTGCATCCATGCCTGCTGTTGCTTCATCAAGAAGATACAGCCTGCTGTGATGTGCTATTGCAAACGCAAGCTGGAACTTCATACGCTCACCTCTTGACATACGCCACAATGTCGTTGCAGTGCCGACATTCATCTTTTTCATACATTCATTAAACAGTTCCACATCAAAATCATCATACACAAGTCCCAGTATATCAGCATTCTGCTTTCCAGTACGGTTCTCGAAGAATACATTATCCTCTGACACCAGCCCGGTGATTTCCATTGCTTTTGCATGATTTCCAGCAAGCTCGTAACCGGACAGCTTTATGCTGCCTGTATATCTTTTTTTCTCTGTTAAAATGTAGTTAAACAATGTCGTTTTTCCTGCTCCGTTCTTTCCTGTGACCGCATATATGTAGCCGTTTTCCAGTGTCATACTGACATTCTTAAGCTTAAATCCAAAGCCTTTTCCTGTTACATCTTTAAACTCCAATGCAATATTGTCCATTTCTATTTCTCCTCATACAAAGTGCGAATCATATCCACTAAATCATCACAGGAAAGCCCTGCATTTTTTGCTTCATATATGATTTCCTGAGTTCTCTTTTCTATCATCATAAGCTGCTTTTCTTTCAGATAATCTGTGTTGTATTCACACACATAGAATCCTTTTCCTGCAACCGAGCGGATAAGCCCCTCTTTTTCAAGTTCTTCATAAGCCCTCTTGGTTGTTATCACACTAACCTGCAGGTCTGCTGCCAATGCCCTTATTGAAGGAAGTGCCTCGCCGGATTTCAGTTCTCCGGTTATTATCGCATTCTTAAGCTGCATTATTATCTGCTCGTATATTGCAAGCGTTCCCTGTGGCAGGATATTTATATTAATGCTCATAAAACCACCTCTTCATAAACTGCCGCTGACTTAAGCTTTCTTTTTACCTGCCTTGCATAACCTATGCATACTGGAAACTCTATAAGCACCATTATTGAATATAAAAAACGTTCTTCAATAATCGGCGTAAATGAACTCATTAATATATCAAACTGCCAGCAGTCAGTAATTGTACATATAATTATAAGTGCCATAACATATGATAACAATCCATCTTTTTTGCCATATGGAAGCAGCGTGCTGATTATAAATGCATTTATAGTAATATATATAAATACAGACGCACTGAATCTTACTGCCATCATCATAAATATATTGCCAATCGTCAGTATCAGCATGTGTACTGCCACTCTGAAGATATAAGAGTTTCTCACCAACTTTTCACGCTCATTGGTTGTAAGCGGGCATACATAATACATTGTTCTTAATTCGGCAGGGTGTGTGAATATTGAAAGACAGCAGATAGCAAGAGATATAAAATACCCTGAAGCAATTACTAATCGAGCCAATCCGGCTGTTTTAATAATCTGTGCCACAAATATAAGCTGTACCGCTAAAAAATTAAATATTGCTGAATTTCCGTGTTCATATGATGCCTTGAAATTCTCCCAATGCCATCCATATATATAATCCCTCATTAAGTATTTCATATTACACTTTCACCTCTTTTACTGTAATGATACATGAATTCTTCCAGTGTCGGAACTGTTACCGTAAGTGCACCATCATACTTTGAATATCCATGATTGACTACAAGTGCTTTAGTTCCGTATTTCCTGTCCTCTACATGTATGATGTCTTCCTGCTTAAGAAGTTTCACTTTATAGGTTTCTCCTGATATTATCCTGTACTTATCCCTGAAGCTTTCTATATCTCCTGAATATACAAGTTCTCCCTTATCAAGATATATAAGATAATCTGCAATCCTGTCTAATTCATCCAGTATATGTGATGCAATAATCACACTTTTCTTACCGCTTTCCATAAACTGCATAATCACATTCAGGAAATCCTGTTTAAAATCAGGATCAAAATTAGCTGTCGGTTCATCAAGTATCAGATACTTTGGGTCTGTTGATAATGCAAATGCAAACTGTGCCTTTATCTTCTGTCCCTTCGATAATTTTCCAAACTTTATCTTTCTATCAAGTCCAAACCGTTCAAGATACTCCATGTAGATGCTTTCGTCATATCTGCTGTAAAACCTGCCATAACATCTTCCATTCTCTAAAAGTGAAAGTTCTGTATTCATAAGTTCATTGACTGGTACTATTCCTGTAATATCACGGATTCTCTTCTCGCTTTCCGCTTCCTGATAATTCAATCCATCAATTACAACCGTTCCCTCGTCCGGTCTGCAAAGCCCCAGTATCATCTTAATAAGAGTAGTCTTTCCTGACGCATTCTGCCCCACAAGTGCACATATGTATCCATCAGGAATCTCTATTGAGATGTCCTTCAGTCTGAAACTTCCTAATCTCTTATTAACTCCACTCAAAGAAATCATTCTTCTGCCTCCCCAAAACACAGTCTTACACATAACAGCTATACACCTGATATATTATTTTTGTGCATACACTGTATATATACATATATACAGTGTATGCACGCATTTGTCAAGCAATTCTTGCTTTATTTATGTGTTTATTTCCGCTTCCGTCCTATAAGAATCCTCATACCTGTTGATTTATAGGTAACTTTTCATATAATTCACGCTTTTTCAGCCCGTAAATACCTTTTTCTCATGACTGAACCTATAAGAATGATTATTTGAACTAATTTATAGGAGTTTTTCTATCAATTTCAGCAAAAATTCTTCTTCAAAGCAAAAAAATAGATAAAGTCCATATAATGGTGTAAATTACAAATTTATATAAAAAAGAGCCGAGAG
>OJPJ01000471.1_pt1 | contig 20233 bp, 21 predicted proteins | sample 1598451 | NCBI WGS metagenome assembly OJPJ01 (sample SAMN03922479, study PRJEB24848) | human gut metagenome | isolation source: stool sample | host: Homo sapiens | place: Germany | collected 2010-11
GCCTCAGGCTGGAAAAAGGTCGAAATGTATGTCAAAATCGAATCCCGTACAGACGGAAGTTACTTCCTTTATGTAATGTACGGTTAAAATTAAACTACTCACAGAAAAGAGCATCGACAAAAAGTCGGTGCTCTTTTCATTTCAAAAACAGGAGGTTCAAATGCAAACTATCAGATTAAAAAGCAGAAAACTTTTGTGCGTTTTTCTTTCGGCACTTATGGCACTAACTGCCCTCATGCCGGCGCTGAGCGCATATGCCGCAGTAGAAAAATGCACGCTGAACATTCGCACAAGCTCAAAGTATAAATATATGAATAACTGGGCTTATCCCGATGAGAGACACGGCATCCACCTTGCCACTGTGGCAACAGGTTCACATAAAGGCAAAGTAGCCTATTGTATCGAATTCGGAAAGGATATGGGTGAAACAGGTCAGGAAGAAACGATAACAGATGTCGTTGATGTTCCGGCTTGGCAGAAAATGAACACGAGCCAAAGAAACGGCATCACCCGTGCCACGATCTACGGTTACCCGAACTTCAACTACGGTGTATCCAATGAGGCTGCACAGGTCGCTACGCAGTTTGTTGTATGGGAATATTCGCAGGGGTACCGTACCTCAGCGGACGGTAATAATCCCACAGCAGGACTGAACGGCACAAGTTCAAAGATCGAGAATGCCATAGAAGCGGCAGGATTTGATGTCCGCCAGCAGTACTACAAATCCGGCGTAGTTCCGTATGACGATGTCATGACAGCATACAAGGGCATCCTTAACGGTATCAAAAATCACCGTGTGATTCCAAGTTTTGATTCAGATACTCTGGAACTTAAATGGAGTGATTCAAATAATCGTTACGAGGCGAAAGTGACGGATTCCAACGGCGTGCTTTCCAACTTTGCCGTAAGTTCAAGCAATTCTAATTTGAGATTTTCCAAATCCGGCAATACGCTTACTGTTTATTCAACAGCCGTTATCAATTCAGCAGCAACAGTCACGATGACTAAAAACTGCACCACAGTCGGCGCTGACATCGGTTTTGTTCCTGCCGATCAGGACGAGAATCAGTCTCTTGTCGGCAGACTAACCGACCCGGTTTCAGCATCTTTTAAAGTCAAGACGGCAACAGGCAACGCAAGGATCGTGAAAACATCCGAGGACGGTGAAGTTGAGGGCATCAAGTTCACCCTTACAGGCAACGGTTTGACGTATACTGGAGTAACCGACAGCAAGGGCGTATTCCTTAAATCCGACATTCCTGCCGGAACTTACACGGTCACGGAAGAATCCATAGACAAATATGTACCGCAGAAATCACAGACGGTCACCGTTCGTGGCGGCGAGACCGCTACCGTGAATTTTGATAATATCCTCAAGAAGTTCAGAGTTAAGGTAGTTAAAACAGATATTGAAGAAGAAACGGCACAGGGCGATGCGTCGCTTGCCGGAGCCAAATACGGACTCTTTAAGGGCGATGAACTCGTAGACACCTATGTCACCGACTCAAACGCATCTTTTGTAACAGACTACTATGTCTGCGATACAGACTGGACGCTGAAGGAACTTGAATCGAGTGAAGGCTATCTCGTTGACGGTACGGTATACAAAGTCGGCGCTGACCCGAAGTTATACACCGTTGAATACAACACAACGGAAAACAATGTGACCGAGGAAGTCATCAAAGGTAACATTGCCATTATCAAGCACACCGATGACGGCAGCACACAGATTGAAACGCCGGAAAAAGGCGCTGAATTTCAGATCTATCTCAAATCCGCAGGCTCGTTTGTGAACGCAGATGAGGACGAAAGAGACACCATCGTCTGTGATGAGGACGGTTTCGCAAGTTCAAAATTGCTGCCCTACGGTGTATATACCGTTCACCAGACGAAAGGCTGGGACGGCAGAGAGATGATCAAGGACTTTGATGTATATATAAATTCAGACGGCAAGACATACAAGTTCCTTATCAACAACTCGAATTTTGAAAGTTATGTAAAGGTAGTCAAGCTCGACGCAGAAACAGGCAAGCAGATACCCTACGCTGGGGCAGGCTTTGAGATCTATGACAGTGATGGACACAGAGTGTCGATGCAGTTCACCTATCCAGAAGTTACGGAGATCCACACCTTTTATACAAATTCAGGAGGTTGCCTCATAACCCCCGAAACACTGCCCTATGGTGAGTATACTTTGGTTGAGGTTGAAGCGCCCTACGAATATGTACTCGACAGCACTCCGATTCCGTTCACGATCTCACAGGAAAACAGTTCCACGGACACAGGCGTTACAGTAGTCAAAGTTAAGGCACAGGATATGCCGCAGAAAGGTGTTATTGAGATTGGGAAAACAGGTGAAGTATTCGCGTCCGTTGGTATGCTCGGCGGCGGTTATGTTGACAAAGACGGAAATGAAATTGAATTCCCGATAACCTACTCACCGATCTATGAAACACAGGGACTGCCCGGAACTGTCTTTCAGATTTACGCAGCTGAGGACATCGTAACAGGTGACGGCACCTTAAGAGCGTACCAAGGCGAACTTGTTGACGAGATCACCACAGATGAAACAGGCTACGCAAAATCAAAGGAACTCTATCTCGGCAAGTACACCGTGGTTGAAAAGACCGCATCAAACGGTTTCTACAACTCCAACGAACAGCACGATGTGGAACTCACTTACGCAGGGCAGACCGTCTCTGTAACCTCTACCGAATTAAATCTGTTTAATGACAGGCAAAAAGTAACGGTTTCGCTTGTAAAAGAACTCGAACAGGACGAAACTTTCGGCATCGGAATGAATGACGAGATCCAAAATGTTCAGTTTGGCATCTTTGCCGATGAGGACATCACGGCAGCAGACAACTCCGTTATTCCCCAAGACGCTTTGATTGCCTATGCGAACTGCAATGAGAACGGAAACATCAACTTTAACTGTGACCTGCCCATAGGCTTTAAGTGGTACGCCAAGGAAATGGCAACCGATGCGCACTATGTACTGTCCGATGAAAAGTATGCGTTCAACACCGAATATCAGGGACAGGAAGTGCAGACCATCGAGATCACTGTCAATGACGGAGAGCCGATAGAAAACGAGCTGATCTACGGTACGGTCAAAGGTTTAAAGACAGACAGAGAAACAAGCAAGACCATTGAGGACGCTTTGTTTGGTCTGTTTAATTCCGATGAAACCGAGTTTACGGAAGAAACCGCCATCCTTACCGCTGAATCGGACAAGGACGGTATTTTTACCTTTGAGAATGTACCGTTCGGCGAGTGGATCATCAAAGAACTTCAGCCGGATGAAAATTACCTGCCAAATGATGAAATCCACCATATCACCGTATCGGAAGATGAGCAGATCATCGAGATAAATATCGTAAATGATATGATTCCCGAACTGAAAACCACCGCAACGATAGACGGCGAAAAAGAGGTCGAAGTCAAAGACGAGATCACCATTGAGGATCTCGTGGAATACAAACACCTTGTTCCAGGCAAAGAGTACACCATCAAAGGTATTCTTATGGATAAATCCACGAACGAGCCGTTCAAAGTTGACGGAAAAGAGATAACCTCAGAGGTTACCTTTACTCCCGAAAAGCCGAACGGTGAGGTTACGGTTTCCTTTACCTTTGACGCAAGCAAAATCACACAGACCACGGAACTTGTTGTATTTGAAACGCTTTATCTTGACGGTATAGAGATTGCAACACACGCTGACATCGAGGATAAAGGTCAGACCGTAACGATCACTGTGCCGGAGCCGGAAACGCCGTACACAGGCGATGACCGCAACTACGGCGTATGGATAGGACTCGGCGCTATCGCTCTCGGCGCGGCAGTATCAGCGGTTGTTCTAAAGTTAAAGACTAAAAAACAAGAGGAAGACGATTAATGGAAAAAGCATATATCTGTTCTCCTCTTTCGGGCGATGAAATAACGAACATCAACAATGCTATTGCCTATGCAAAATTCGTCTATCAAAGATGCGGCATGATTCCCGTCATGTCGCATTTTTATGCGCTTATTCTTGATGACAAAGATAAGGCGCAGAGAGAACTCGGCATGTCGCTTGGTCTTGAACAGATACTGAATTCTCATCATGTCTGGGTCTTTGGCGATACGATTACAAGAGGTATGGACAAAGAGATCAAAAACGCGTTATCTCTTCACCGCCCTATTCACCACATAACTGATTATCAGTGCAGAAAAATATTAAACGAATATGGAGGTAAAATCATTGACGGAAAAGTTAATTAAATTCAACAAAAAACAATGGTTCTTATTTGCCGCTGCTTTAATTATTTTCATTTTGTTCAGCGCCACCACAGTATATGCCGCCGGTGATGTAGCCGGAGCCATTGAAAACACTTGGACGGCTGCAAAATCGCAGATCAAGACGGTAGTAAACAATGTTGTGTTCCCCGTGATTGATATGATTCTTGCGGTGCTATTTTTCGTTAAAATAGGCACAGCGTATATGGACTACAGAAAGCACGGTCAGTTTGAATTTACGGCGCCCGCTATTCTGTTTGCCTGCCTTATCTTCACGCTGACGGCTCCGCTGTATATCTGGGGTATTGTGGGGATGTAAAGGAAAAGGAGCTGTCTGTTACAAAGGCAGCTCCGATAATGTGAGGTGATAAAAATATTTGATTGGTTAGGTGACATAATCTCAGGAATGGGTACAGCCATCAGCGACGCCTTTTCCACAGTTTCGGATACAATAATCGACGGTATTTTAAACCGTATCATTCAGTGGCTTTTTACAGTCATATATGACGGAATAGCCGATTTCTTTACAATGATCAGCGGTATGGGTGTTGAGATATTCGAACTCGATTGGGTGACGGCGGTAGTCGAACTCTTTTCCCTCTTCGGCTGGGTGCTCTTTGTAGTGGGGCTGATCGTCTCCGCCTTTGACCTTGCCGTTGAGTATCAGAACGGCAGGGCGAATGTGCAGAGCACGGCGCTCAATTGGATAAAGGGCTTTATGGCGGTTTCGCTGTTTACGATTACGCCCATTGAGTTATATAAATTCTGCGTATCTCTGCAGAACACGCTGTCCGGCGACCTTACAAGAATATTTGCGTCTCAACAGGGCACAACGCTCGGAGAGGTCGCGATGTTCGCTTTGCAGTCCTACTTTAATCCGCAGGGCGCGTCCATGTCGATTGGGCTGTTTGAACTTGTCATGCTGTCGCGCTCGGATTCTGTGTATTCAAAATTTTCTTTGACAACATCAAGCGCGGCGGTATTCTGCTGATACAGATCGCTGTCGGTTCGCTATATATGTTCTCCATACCCAGAGGATACGATGACGGATTCAACCAGTGGATCAAACAAGTCATCGCGCTCTGTATCACGGCATTTTTACAGACAACGCTGTTGTTCCTCGGTCTGCTGACTTTCCCGAACAACATCCTGCTTGCTATCGGCATTATGATGGCGGCGGCGGAAGTGCCGAGGATTGCGCAACAGTTCGGTCTGGACACAAGTGTGAAAGTCAATGTGATGAGCGCAGTGCATATGGGTACATCGGCTGTTAATCTTGTAAAGGCTTTAGGAAAGTGAGGTGACTAATATGGGCGATTTAACGAAGAATGACATTGAAGTGTGTGATCTTGAGATCAACGATGATGGTGACGGCATCAGCGCATACCTTGAAACACTTTTCGATGTTGATGAAAAGTTCGGTACAAATGTAAACGATGACGATGACTCTTGGGTGAACTTTTATGCGGAATACTTCCCAGAAAGCGGCGAGTTAAAATGCACCTATGTCATCGACAAACCGCAAAACAACGAAGAATATGAGTATATTCCGAGCAAGGCGGAAAAAGACCTCATTGTTTCCATGATGGAAGAATTGTGCCAAAAGGAAGAAGGCAGTTCGCTTGCCGATTTTTTAAACAATTTTCAGGAAGATAAAACCATTGAAATGGGAGGTATAACTTGAACAAACAATTCATATATCCGCAGAATATGAGAGCGTCCGCAACGCTGTGGCTGTGGTCTTTAAGGGACTTTGCCGTAATCGTCATTGCAGCGCTTTTTTCTGCTTTGGTGCTTGCTACCACAAAACTGCTGATCCCTGCGGCACTCACGGCGGCATATGCCCTGCTGAGTATCCGCAGTGATGAAACCACGGTGCTTGATTTTCTGAAATACGCGATCAGGTACTTCATTTCCACGCAGCAATACTATGAATGGAGGCTGAAAGATGAAAGATAACAAGAAGAAAAAGAAAAACTCCGTACAGGAGCTGATCGGGATAGATACTTTTTCAAAGCGCGGGCTCAAAACAAGAAACGGCGAGCTCGTGTTTTTTTCTATCTCCCCCACGAATATATCCGTTCTTTCAAAGGAAAACATTCAGACAAAGATCTGGCATCTGATGATGGTGCTCTCCGCCCAGCCGGATATTGAGATCACCTGCCTTGATTCCTGCGAAAGGTTTGATGACAATAAATCCTTTATGGTAGAACGCCTTGAAGAAGAGGTCAACCCTCGTGTCAGGCAGTGCCTTGAGCGTGATATCGAGTATCTCGACAATATTCAGATAGAGATGTCAACGGCAAGGCAGTTTATGTTCGTTGTCCGTTTCAAGCGGGAAAAGGACGAACAGATATTCACGCAGATCAACCGAGTCGAGAAAGCCATCGCCGAGCAGGGCTTTGAAGTTAAAAGAATGCGCAAGGACGATATCAAACGCTTTCTTGCCATCTACTTCGGCGCCTCCATGCAGGGTGAGCTGATACCCGACATGGACGGAAAGGACTGTTTCGATGAAGAAAAACTCGAAAAGGCGTTTGCTTAATATGGTGATCATCGTATCCGCAGCGGTTTTCGTGATCTGTGCAGCCGCCCTCATGAACTGGCATTTGGAATCAAAGAACGCGCAAAATGCCATCCATGAACTTGACCGGGTGCTGACAGAAAGCGAAACCGCAGAAGATGACGAAAAACCGTACATCAAAAACTGCGTTGCGTGGATAGAGATACCCGGCACGGATATCGATTATCCCGTTATGCAAAAGCCGGGTGATCCCGAATATTATCTCAGACGAAACTACAAAGGCGAATATTCCTATTCGGGCACGCCGTTTCTTGATGAGAACTGCAATATCCGTTTAAGCAAAAACTTAATTGTCTACGGTCATAACATGAAGGACGGCACGATGTTCTCCGATCTCATGAAATACAAGGACTTACCGTTCTGCACCGAACATCAGGCAATGAAGTTGACGATAGACGGCATCACATATGATTATACTTTGTATGCTGTTTGCTTTGTTAACGCTTCAGACGGCTGGTACACCTTTACCAATGAGGTCAGTGAAGACAATTTTGCCGAACTCATATCCCATACTCAGAACAGATCCTCGTACCTCAGTTCCACAGAACAGGCTGCGTACGGGGATCATTTTTTGACCTTATCGACTTGTGACTATGCAAGTGACGATGCAAGGTTGATCGTGATAGCGAAAAGGAGCTGATTCAATGCGATTTAAAAAGAAAAAAGCAGAACTGACGGAAGAACAGAAAGAAGAAATCCGCATCAAAGACTTCTTTGACCGCATTCTTCCGTCAACGATTCGTTTTTACACGGATCATTATATCATCGGTGACAGTTACCGTTGCGTGTGGGCAATCAAGGAGTATCCGCCCACTACGGAAGAACTTGCCCTGTTCTCTCAGCTTGCAGACAGGAACAATGTGACGGTACGGTTCTATTCAAGACTTGTTGATGGGCTTGAACAGCGAAAGATCATTCAGAATGCCGCAAGGCGAAACAAATTGCACACAGGCTCGGATGACGCGCTGGAAAACGTCACGGCTGAGGGCAATCTGAAAGATGTTGCCGCCCTTATAGCCGATCTGAGAAAAAACAGAGAGCCTTTGCTTCACTGCGCCGTATTTCTGGAACTGAAAGCGGAATCCATGCAGAAACTCAAGGAGTTACAGGCAGACATTATTATGGAGCTGACCCGTTCCAAGATGAGCGTGGACAGGCTGACTTTAAGGCAAAAAGAGGGATTCCTTTCTGCCTTACCCGTAGGGTGCAATATGTTCAAAGAACAGTTCGAGCGTGTGCTCCCTGCAAGTTCCGTTGCCAATCTTTATCCGTTTAATTATTCGGGTAAAACAGACCCAAAAGGCTTTTTCATAGGCAGGGATAAATACGGCACAAATATCCTTGTGGACTTTGACCGCAGAGCAGAAGACAAGACGAACGCAAACTGCCTTATTCTCGGAAATTCAGGGCAGGGCAAGTCTTTCCTGCTCAAACTTATCCTTACAAATCTCAGAGAGAGCGGAAAAAGGATCATATCGCTTGACCCCGAAGCCGAATACGAGGAACTGACGAAAGCACTTGGCGGCTGCTATATCGACTTTATGAGCGGTGAATTTATCATTAATCCTTTAGAGCCTAAGTCATTCGGGCAGGCTGAGCCTGCACCCAATTCGCGCCGAACGGATAACGATAATACAGATTATTCCCACGATAATGACGGCTTTGTACCGGAAGCATTTAGAAAAGTTACCCGGCTTTCACAGCACATCGCTTACCTGAAAGACTTCTTCCGTGCTTACAAGGATTTCAACGATGAGCAGTTAGACACGTTGGAGATCATTCTCACGAAACTCTACAACAACTTTGGCATAACGGATTACACCGATTACGACAAGTTGACTGCAGAAGATTATCCCATCATGGAAGATCTGTATGCACTGCTTGAGAAGGAATACAATGAATATGACCGCTTGCAGAAGAATATCTACAGAGAAAAGACTTTGCAGGAGTTATGCCTCGGTCTGCACTCCATGTGTATCGGCACGGAAAGCAAATACTTCAACGGACACACGAACATCGTGGATGACAAGTTCCTCTGCTTTGGCGTAAAAGGTTTGCTTGACACGAACCGCAGGCTCAAGGACGCGATGTTATTCAATCTGCTGTCGTATATGACGAACGAGTTACTAGGCAAGGGCAACACCGTTGCGGCAATAGATGAGTTATATCTCTTCCTCACAAATATGACGGCTATCGAGTACATCCGCAACGCCTCAAAGCGCGTCCGCAAGAAAGACAGCGCCGTTATTCTCGCCAGTCAGAACATTGAGGACTTTATGCTTGACGGTATCAAGGAATACACCAAGCCGCTGTTCTCAATTCCTACCCATCAGTTTCTTTTCAATGCCGGGAACATTGAGCCGAAAACCTACATCGACATCATGCAGATCGAGCCGTCCGAGTTCGAACTCATCAAGTATCCCGAAAGAGGAACTTGTCTTTACAGATGCGGCAATGAAAGGTATCTGCTTCAGGTCATTGCGCCTGAGTTCAAACAGAAAATGTTTGGCAAGGCTGGCGGAAGATAATCTATTTATTTAATATTAGAAAAATGGTACAATAAATAAGGAAAATATTTTCCTGTTTTAATTAATCATTTTATGATACCTTTTATTTAGGAGAAAAACTGTGAGTAAAGAAAGATACGAGTGTGGGCAAAGGCTGAGACATTTGCGCGAAAAGAGAAATTACACTCAAGAAAGTCTGAGTGAGATTTTGGAGAGTATAAATATTAAAATATCCGAAAGAGATATCCGTAACTATGAAAGCGGAAAAAATATGTCAGCAAAGAACCTATTACTTTTGTCAAATTTTTTCGGCGTTTCTCCATACTATTTATTTTTCGGAGGCGATGAAATGATTAATACCTACACTTTAAAAATCAAACAAGAGTTATGTAGTCTAAAAAGTTTTGAACAAATAAAAGAAATTCACGATTCAAAATTAGAAGATGCTACATTGGCCCACTTAATTATTACAGATGACCTAATCAAAGAAGTAAGAAATGTTTGGGTTAGTAAATTCTTTAATAGAAAAGGGCGAACCGAGAGCAAAAACATTTATGTGCCATATGTAGGTGAAACTATTATCAAATATTGTTCAAACAGAAGTAACTTTAAGCAAAAGTTTGAAATATAAAATAAAAAAGGGCAGTACACTTGTATTGCCCTTTTTGTTGGAGGTGATGAAATGGCTGCAACTGCAGCAATTGCAAAAACGGCAGTAACCGTTGTTTCGGATAAGCGAGGGCGAGCGGCAATAGGCGTGCTGATCTGTTCGGTCATCATGCTGTTTTTTCTGCCTTTGATCGTTTTCATGGGCGTTATGGGAAACATGGATGACATTCAGATCGATACCGCACAGGCTCAGCAAATGGTCGTTCAGAATTTGTCCGCAGAGGATAAAGCGACTCTCACGCAACTGGAAACGGTAATGAATACTATCCAAACCGAATTTGAAAAAAGAAAACTGAATACCTACACAGTGAAAAAGGCACAGGCGCTATACGCTTGTGCCCTTTTTGATGCAGAGAAAGCAGATCCCGATTTTATCTCTAAGTATGCAGACTGCTTTGAAAAGTCAAACAGTGATGATGAACTGAGAGCCGCCATTTTTTCTGCCTTTGGCGTGTCAATAGACGCCGATGAGTTTAATAACCTTATGAGCGTTATCAAAAACACGGTCATTGACATTTCGGGTTTAAGCACAGAAAAGAATAATCTCGATCTTGTGAAGTGGGCGGAGTACGCCTATGAAAACAAGTGGGGATATGTGTACGGTTCTCACTGCGATGTACTTACCGAATCCGAACTGAACCGACTTAAAAGTGTGTTTGGAAGTAATGTTTCAGAAAAGGAAGATTACATCCGTTCCCACTGGCTCGGCAGAAGAACGGCTGACTGTGTAGGCCTTATCAAAGGCTACGGCTGGTATGATCCGACAAGCGGAACAATCAAATACGGCACGAACGGCATGAAAGATGTTACGGCTGACGGTATGTACGCCGCCGCAACAGAAAAAGGCCCGATAAACACTATGCCGGATATACCCGGACTTGCCATATGGCATGAAGGTCATATCGGCGTGTATATCGGAAACGGCTATGTGATCCATGCCGCCAACACCTATGACGGTATGATCAAAACACCGATCACATCAAGCGGCTGGACGCACTGGCTGAAGATACCATATATCAATTATGTTGAAAACGAGGAGTGATTTAAATAAGCACAAGAAGTTTTATTACTAAAAAGATCGGTGAGGATGCATACCTCACCATTTACTGTCACGCTGACGGATATCTGACATACAACGGCGCAATGCTGCTCGACCATTACAACACACCGGAACGGGTGGACGCGCTGCTTGCTCTCGGTGATCTTTCCACACTGCAGGAAAAGCTGGAACCCGATCCGAACTTGCCGCACAGTTTTGATTATAACGAGCGGCAGGAAGGCGTAACCGTTGCCTACGGTCGTGACCGCGGTGAAACCGGTACAGAGGCTCGTGTGGCTACATTGGCGGATCTTAATGATGAGAGCAACTGGACTGAGTATGTATATATCTTTGATGAAAACAACAAATGGAAATATTTCAAAACAGGACAGGCGAAGAACGGACTGCGTGATGTTGAGGACGACCTTGAAAAAGAATACCGGCAGTACGGTATGCAGCGTCCATCGGGATATTACGGATTTTTGGATGATGAGATCGTTGATTATTTAAAAAGCCAGATGCCTTCAAGTGAGGATATGGATCAGGGGGAAGACGAAGAAGATCAGGGCATGACCATGGGAGGTATGTGAAATGAAAAAAGTATCCGTCACCGTTCAGTATGATGAAGAAAAACTGAACACGGTAAAGATCTTTCTGGAAAAGAAAGGTTTAACCTTAAGCGATGAGATCATCAAATTCATTGACGGTCTATACAACAAAAATGTTCCGGCTCAGGTGCGCGAGTTCCTTGAACTGAAAAGAAGTTCGCAAAAAGAATCCGTGCCGAAACAGAACGCAAAGCCAAAAACAAGGAGTGACGCAAATGGGAACAACCAGTCTTGAAAACTTACTTGAAGAACTCAGAGCAGCGCGGAACGACCCGGACTCGTTTGATCTTTCCATTGCTGACGCGCTTTGTGATTTCTATGAACCGTCCGAGGTCTGCGATATGCTCACGGACGATCAGAAAGAACTTGTCGTCATTGGCGTTGAGAACGAACGGGACTGGTACAATCCCGTATCAAAAAACCTGGCGAAGTTATATGACTGCATATGTGCGGAGCAGTCTGAAGAACAATCCTTCACTATGGAAATGTGAGGCGGCTGTTCGGCGTGTTTCGCTACTTTAACAAGTATTCGGGAAAACACCCGTCTGCAAGAATTCAAGCGAAATTTGGGGAGTAAAAGGCGGTTCGACCAGCAAAACGCGGTGGTCGACGGCTAAGCAGGATAAAAGCCGGGCGCACTTTCGGTGCTGTCCGGCTGAAAAACACCGCACGGCAACGCCGAGCGGGCTATTTGCTTTGCGCCCAAAACAAAGGTTTACCAAAACTTTTTACGCCCAAGAGCAAACATATTTTGGTACCGCTATTTTAAAAATCTCACCTGGTTACGCCATATTTTGACCATTTTTTTACGCCCGAAAATATATACCAAAAAGGAGCGTGCATATTTTGGAAGAAAAACAAATGAAAAAAATATCTTTCTATCTTCCGACAGAAATATTGGGCATCTGTGACCGGAATTTAGAAAGAGCCAATGTCAGAAGCCGTAATCAGTTTTTAGTAAAAGCCGTAAAGTTTTACGAAGGCTATCTGAATAAAGAAGATATAACCGAGGTAGTAACTCCAGCTTTTGAAACAGTTATCGACGCCCGGCTGGATCTGACCGAGCACAGAATATCACAAACGATATTCAAACTTGCTGTCGAAATGGCGGCAACAATGAACGTCCTTGCCGGCGCGTTCGAACTCGATGATGAGAAAGTCCGGCGCATGAAACACCGTGTCATTCAGGAAGTGAAAGAACTCAACGGCTGGATAAATCTTGAAGATATCATCCGTTACCAAAACGGTGAATCATAATGGCTAAGTTGATTCTGTACAGCCCATACTACAAAGCCGGCGAAAACAATATGGGCGGCTATGCGGTCTATCTTGCAACAAGAGAAAATGTTGAACTGCCCAAGAACACAAAACTGGATCTTCCGGCAACGAAAAAGCAGAACGATTTGATAGAAAAAATGCTAAAAGATTATCCTTTGAGCAAAGAACTTTTGGAATACGGCGACTACATTGCCAAACCGACTGCCGGTAATGCAAGCAAATACATATCAAGAGTGCTTGAATCTATTGCAAGCGAAGAAGGCTTTGGAACATACGCAAAGTATATGGCGACCCGCCCCGGAGCGGAAAAGATTGCGGAGCACGGTCTCTTTTCCGACAACGGCAAGCCTGTTGTGTTATCCCAAGTTGAAAAAGAACTCGATGCATATGAGGGAAATATCTGGACGCATATCATTTCTCTTCGCAGAGAAGACGCCGCCCGTCTCGGCTTTGATCATGTAAAGGCGTGGCAGGATCTGCTGTCAGCAAAGAAAAATATCATTGCAATCAATATGAATATTGCGCCTGAAAACTTTAAATGGTATGCCGCGTTTCACAACGAAGGTCACCATCCTCATGTGCATATGATCGCTTATTCCACTCATCCGAGCACTGCTTTTCTCGGCAGAAAAGGTATTAGAAACATCAAATCCTGCCTCGCAAAAGAAATATTCAAAGACGATCTTCTGAAAGTTTACAAAAAGCAGACAGAATACCGTGACAAAATCAAAGCAGACAGCAAAGAAGTTGCAGAGAAAATAATTCAAAGTCTGCGGCACAGTTCAGTCAAAAATGAAAATATCCTTCGTCTTTTGTTTGAACTTCGTGACAAGCTGGAAACCGTTAAAGGCAAAAAAGTTTACGGTTATCTTAAGCCCGAACTGAAAGTTTTGGTTAACAGTATCGTTGATGAACTGGAAAAAGACAAGCGCATCAAAGCGCTTTATCAGTTGTGGTATGCCGAAAAAGATAAGATCGTCAGCAACTATACGAATGAAAAACTGAAAAGAGTTCCGCTGTCTCAGAACAAAGAATTTCGCAGCATCCGCAATATGATCATCAAAGAAGCGCTGCGGCTTGATGATTTCGTGATGGTATTTGATGACGATGAAACGGACGAACCGTTTATCCTCAACGAAGATGAGATAGAGCTGGAGCCTCCCGACAGTATCACTGACGAATATTTCACTATGAATTCTTTTGAAAAATACATCACAGCAAAGCGAATGCTTGATAAAAATTCAGAAGATTATGACCCCGAAACAGGAATTGCTCTGCTCAAAGAGTCAGCAGAAAAAGAAAACGAATACGCGCAGTACCGACTCGGAAAGTTACTGATTCAAGGAGAACTGTGCGAACAGGATATCCGTTCAGGCATTCACTGGCTTGAGAAATCTGTCGCTCAGGATAACGAATGGGCAGAGTATTATCTCGGCAAACAGTACCTCGGCAGCGGTGATGTGGAAAGAAACTTCAGACGCGCGATACATCTTCTGCGCAGCGCGTCAAAGCAGGGAAACCGCTATGCGCAATACACGCTTGCCTGTCAGTATTTGTTTTCAGGTGAATACGCGGGCAAAGAAAGTGCCGCCGTTCGTCTGCTTGAACACTCGGCAGGACAACGCTTTGCACCGGCAGAAAAAATGCTCGCCTTCCTTTTGATCAAAGGTGAGCTTGTTTCGAAAGATGATCTGAGAGCGAGCAGGCTGCTGGAACACAGCGTACAGCTCGGTGATGACAAGGCGCAGTACGCACTTGCCAAGTTATTACTTAAAAGCGATACCGTACCAAAGAACATACCAAGAGCAGTCCGTCTGTTATATACAGCCTCGCAAAAAGGAAACGAATGGGCTCAACTGCTGCTCGGTAAAATGCTTTTATTCGGTAAAGAAATACCGAAAGACGAAAGAAAAGGGCTATACTTTTTGAAAGCCTCAGCCGAGCAGGGCAACATTTATGCCGCGGCAATAATCGAAAACAAAGCGCAACTGCAAAAGGCGATTGCCGTATCTTCTGTCATCCGCATCTTTGCTTACCTTGCGAATCTCTTTGAAGAAAAGCAAAGAAAAGATAAAGGTAGGAACAGAATGATCCTCGAACGCAAGCAAAGAAGAAAAATTCAAGATAAGAAAATGGCACAGGGATTGAGAGAATAAGGATGTGATAGTATAAGAAATCAAACCGAATACATTCCGTTTACGCAGGAACAAAAGCAGAGAGCAGCCGGAACAGATCTGGCTGCTTTTTTGTTTTCCCAAGGTGTGAAGCTGAAACGCTGCGGTTCGGAAATGCTTTGGGAAGACGGCGGCAGAGTTACGATAAGGGGTAACCTCTGGTACAGCCAGTATGAACAGGTCGGCGGTAACGCCGTACAGTTCGTTCAGAAGTTCTACAGCAAAAGTTATCAGGACGCCGTTCAAATGCTGCTTGATGAAAAGATAGAACCGCTCAGAGTTGAACGCAGGGAACAGGAAGAAAAACATTTCGAACTGCCGAAACCGAATAAGGATATGCGTCAGGTATTTGCTTATCTTCTCAAATCACGGTTCATTGACCGTGATGTGATCAAATACTTCGCGTATGAAAAACTGCTGTATGAAAGTGAAGAACACCATAACTGTGTGTTTGTTGGCGTGGATGAAAACGGCGTTCCGCGCCACGCCCATAAAAGAGGAACATATACGCTGGGCGAATCATTCAAAGGTAATGTGGATGACTGCGACTCCCGATACAGTTTTCATTACACAGGCGCGAGCAACAGGATATATGTGTTCGAAGCGCCGATAGATATGCTTTCGTATATTACCTTGCACAAGGATAACTGGCAGGAACATTCGTATGTGTCGCTCTGCTCGGTGGCAGATCACGCGCTAGTCCAAATGCTGAAGGACAATCCGCAGATCAACAAGATCTATCTCTGCCTTGACAACGACAGTGCGGGAATTGAATCGGAATGGCGGATACGGCATCATCTGAATGAATTGGGATACCAAGATGTATCCTTTGTCAGACCAAAGTACAAAGACTGGAATGAGATATTGAAAGCGCAAAACGGTATTGACCCTCTTCCGGCAGTGCCGAATCCTTATCTTGAAAAGATGCGTGAACTGTTACAAGAAACCATGCATTCCGTTCTGGACAGCAAACCTCTGCTCTATCCGTACAAAACGCTCTGTGCGGATCACCAAAGGCTTATGGCAGCTGGTACAAATGAACAGATCAGCGCTTGCTCAAACCGCCTTGCCGTTGACGCTATGCGTATGGCAAAAGCATACTTAAACGCAGATGAAAAGGCACTTAACAAAGGCTTTTATGAACAGTATCTTCCGCATACTGAAAAGGCTTGCTATGAAAACAAGGTCAAAGCCGTAGAGCAGGATATGGAAACCATAGGCAAGTTGTTTGGGAACGCGCAGATCAGAATCAAAAGCATTCTGGAATCCGATGTGCAGTCTTTATTTAAACTCGCCTGTGACAGTTTAAAAATACAGTCACTTATCGAGATGAAAGAAACTCAAAATTTATCAGAAAAACAGGAAGGAAGTGCTGAAGAATGGGCAATGTGTCTGGGCTGATCCTTGCAGCCGTAGTGATGTTCACCGTTCTGGGGCTAATATCACTGCTGGCCCACATCTACAACTTAAACAATATCAAATCCAAAACCGTTGGTGACGGTCAGCACGGTACGGCGCGATTCGCGGATAAGCGTGAGATCAGGAAAACATACAAACAAGTACCGTTCACGCCGAAACTGTGGCGAAAGCAAGCCGAATCGGGTGCAACGCCTACTACCGTTGACGGCAAAGATTTGCCGCAGGGCATCGTTGTAGGGTGCAAAGGGAAAGCAGAAACCATTGCCCTTGTAGATGATCAGGATGTTCACGCTCTGATGATCGGCGCCGCCGGTGTAGGTAAAACAGCATATTTCCTTTATCCGAATATCGAGTATGCCTGTGCATCGGGAATGTCATTCATATCGACCGATACGAAAGGTGATATCTATCGAAATTACGGCGGCATTGCGCAAAAGTATTACGGCTACAATATCTCTGTGCTTGATCTGCGTAACCCTACAAAATCACACGGCAACAATCTTCTGCACCTCGTCAACAAGTATATGGACTTGTACAAGAAAAGTGTGGAAGAAAAGAAAGAGAATATCTCCTACAAGGCAAAAGCCGAAAAATATTCCAAGATCATTGCCAAGACGATCATCCTAAACGGTATGGACGGAGCAAACTTCGGTCAGAACGCTTTTTTCTATGACGCTGCTGAGGGATTGCTCACCTCCGCTCTTTTACTCGTATCAGAATTTGGTGCTGAAGGCACAAGACATATCGTTTCCGTATTCAAGATCATACAGGATTTACTTGCACCGTCGAAGGTGAAAGGTCAGACGCAGTTTAAACTTCTGCTGAACAAACTGCCGCCCGAACACAAGGCAAGGTGGTTCGCCGGTTCTGCTCTGAATTCCGGCGAGCAGTCCATGCTGTCCGTTATGTCCACAGCCATGTCCAGGCTCAACACATTTCTGGATACCGAACTTGAACAGATTTTATGCTTTGATACCGAAATTGACGCCGAGCGTTTCTGTAATGAAAAGTCCGCTATCTTCATTGTTATGCCGGAGGAAGACAATTCAAAATACTTTATGGTATCGCTTATCCTGCAGCAGTTATACCGTGAGATCCTGTCCGTTGCCGATGAGAACAGCGGACAGTTGAAGAACCGTGTCATGATGTATCTTGATGAGTTTGGCACACTACCCAAGATTGAATCGGCTGAGATGATGTTCAGTGCTTCCCGTTCAAGGAAGGTGAGTATTGTGCCGATCATTCAGTCCTTTGCACAGTTAAACAAGAACTACGGTGCTGAGGGTGCGGAGATCATCACGGACAACACACAGCTCACGATATTCGGCGGCTTTGCGCCGAACTCCAAATCTGCGGAAGTGTTATCCAAAGCAATGGGCTCCCGTACTGTACTCAGCGGTTCTGTAAGCCGAGGCAAAAATGATCCGTCTCAAAGTCTTCAGATGATTGAACGAGCATTAATGACGCCCGATGAATTAAAGTCCATGCCCAAAGGTCAGTTCATTGTTATGAAGACAGGACACAATCCGATGAAGGTCAAACTGAAACTTTTTTTCAAATGGGGAATAGATTTTGAAACGCCGTTCTCCCTTGGAAGCAGAGAAGTCAAAGAAGTAAAATACCTGAACAAGAAACAACTTGAATCCGCTATTAATGAGAACTATGGTCTCAGTGACGAAGAATTACAGGAATTCCTTGAGAAAAGCCATAACGAGCATTCCGCGCCGAGGCCAATCGAGAAAGCCAAGCCGAAAGGCAATTCCGGCAGTAATGCGCCTGCTGCTCTTCCGGCACCGAAGGCACTGCCAGTACCGAAAAAGAACAACATGAAATGAGGTGAACTATGGGCAGACTATCTGTATTATTAAATTCCGAACTTCCGTCAAGAGCGGTAGTCGTATACCTTGTACTGAATGAATACGCAGACAAGAACGGCTACTGCTTTCCGTCATTAAAGACTATAGCCCAAGGGACAGGTCTGTCCAAAAGCACCGTCAAAAGGGCTATACAAGACTTGACCGAAGCCGGTTTTATACAAAGGGAACAGCGCTACCGTGAAAACGGGGCGCTTTCCTCGTGTATGTATCATTTATTATTCAGGTGAACATCAGCGACGCCAATTAAAATATATACATAAAATAAAGGCTGCTTCTTAATAAGAAACAACCTTTAAATTTACAACACTTTTACCGGGCAAAGCCAAGTATGACGATTAAACGGAATCAACTCATTCGTCATGCAAATTACAAGTCCCGGTTCAATATTCATTTTAAGTTTTTCCAAGGCCTTGAAATTTTTATCCGGTGAAGCCGGATTTTTACTTTTTTTAATTTCGATAGGATAAATGTCATTTCCCTGAACTATAAGCAGGTCCACTTCTTTTCCGTCTATATCCCGATAATAATAAAGATCCGGTCTTTTGCCACAGTTGTAATAACTTTTTACAATCTCACTTACAACATATGTTTCAAAAAACGCGCCGTCCATAGCTCCGCTTTCAAGTGTTTCGGCGTTGGGCCAACGGCAAAGATAAGCCGCCAAACCTGTATCCATAAAATAAACCTTTGGCGTTTTTACAAGTCTTTTTGTTATGTTAGTCGCATACGGATGAAGAATAAAAATAATGCCGGAACGCTCTAAGATAGATACCCACGCCTTTGCGGTGGGTGCCGATATGCCGATGGCGCTTGATATCTCGCTGTATTTCAATTCCTGCGCGGTTCTCGCCGCCATAAACACAAGAAAATCATAAAATTCATTCAGCTTTCCCACCTGTGCCAAATCTTTAATATCTCTTTCAAGATAAGTGTTGACATAGTCAGCATAATAGCGATCACGATCTATATCTGTTGTGATGATCTTGGGCATACTGCCTTTGAAAATTGCGTTAAACACATCGTGAATATTTTTATCCTGTGCAGTCTTTAAGCGTTCTTTTATTGCCTCGATTTTAGGATTAAACAAAGCACGAGGTCTTGATTCTATTTCCGCCGATGACAGACCCGCCAAATCAAACACAGCTATTCTGCCGGCAAGCGATTCTGATATATTCTGCATCATAACGAATTTTTGCGAACCTGTCAGCCAAAACAGCCCTTCATTTCGTTCACCGTTTAATGCTTTTGCATCCACTATTTTCTTGATTTCCATTAGGATAGTTGGAACTCTTTGAAACTCGTCAATCAGAATTGGCAACCCATAAGTTTCAAAAAAAAGCTCAGGATCAGTTTCAGCAAGCCTGCGGGCTTGCATGTCATCCAGTGAAACATATCGCCTGTTTGCTTCTCTGATGTGGTTTAACATGGTAGATTTGCCAACCTGCCGTTGTCCGCATACCATTACAACCGGATAATATTCAGATGCATTTTTTATTTCTTCTTCTAAATGTCTACGAATATACAACTTTGCTCATCTCCATTGCGAGTAAAATAAATTGTAACTTTATTTTACTCGCAATTTTATTTTGTGTCAAGTTGTTTTTATTATTCATTTTTTGGCGTTTACTTTGAAAATATGCTTTCGTCGACGAAAAATTGACTATATCCTGTACTTAACAAATGCAATAAATACAGGATAATTATATATCATTTACCTAATAAAGGATAACTAATTGTTATCAATTATTAATAGGAGATATAAAAATGATTGAAAAAATAATATGGATTGGTAACAGAGAA
>OJPJ01000473.1_pt1 | contig 20142 bp, 10 predicted proteins | sample 1598451 | NCBI WGS metagenome assembly OJPJ01 (sample SAMN03922479, study PRJEB24848) | human gut metagenome | isolation source: stool sample | host: Homo sapiens | place: Germany | collected 2010-11
ACGTAAATGCGATTACGCAAGATCGTGACGGCTATCTTTGGTTCGCGACATTCAGCGGGCTGAGTAAATACGACGGATACAGACTCCAAACCTTTCGGACCGACAATTCCGACCTCACCAGCGACCGGATACTCTGCCTATTCGTCGCCCGGGATTCGTCCCTTTATATCGGAACCGAATCCGGAGGGCTGAACCGTTACGATCCGGTGTCCGAAACGATATTTCCGGTCGCCGAAGAGCCGACAACCTCTGCAGACCAGGTGATCAACAACATTTTCGAAGATCGAAAAGGTACCGTATGGGTCTGTCGAAACGACGGATTGGGATACCTCACACTCCGAGGAGCAACCACTTATCTGCATGTCAAGAACCGATGGAGAGGATTCTACATACAGTGCGGAACCGCCTTGGATTCTTGCAGACTGCTACTGTCAACCGATGCCGGCCCCGTCATCTATAACCCCGAAACCGAGGAGATACAAAATATCCTCCGGGATGAAATCAAAACCCGCTGTTTCTCGATGCAGTCTTTCGCAGACGGCAAAATCGCGCTTTCCGGAGGATGGGGCGTTCGGATCTATGATCCGAAAACCGACGACCTACAGAGAATCTGCGACTTCTCATCCCGGGTCACGACGCAGGACAATCACGGAAACATCTGGGTCGGAAGTTTCAACCGGGGACTGTACAAATACGACCGGAATGGTATTAAGATTGTTCACTACCACCCCAAACTCCCCATTCCTCATGCCGTCAACTCCTTTGAGATCAGCGCACTGTTCGAGGATCGTTCCGGGGTGCTTTGGATCGGAACGATCGGCGGCGGCTTGAGTAGGCTCAATGTCGTCGAAAAACATATCGAATGCTATACCGAAGCGCAGGGCTTGTGTGAAAATCGGATCATCACGTTCCTCGAAGCCCGCGACGGAATACTTTGGGTCAGCACACATGGCGGCATCAATCTGTTTAATCGAAGTTCCGCAACTTTCCGGGAGCTGCGCATAAATGGATTGCCGAGCATCCAATTTGCAACCGTATCAGCCTTCTTTATGGCCGAAAACGGCGACATCTGGCTCGGAACGTGGGACAAAGGATTGTGGGTCATCGACAGCCGGGATATCGACCGGGCGATACAGACCGGTCAGGTCCGGGCCCGACAACTCAAACATCCGGTCATCGACGGGGAATTGTCCGTGTTCCGAATCGTTGAAGATCGCGACAGACACCTGTGGATCAGCTCGAACCGGGGATGTTTCGAATACATTCCATCCCACGGGGATTTCAAAACCGGGCAGTGGATCAACTATACCCACAACGGAGATGATCCCAATTCGTTATGCTCCAATTTCACGACGGACATCTACCCCGATACCGTCACCGACAATAAGACCATCTGGATCGGAACCCGCTCGGGGCTGAACCGAATCGTATTCGATGCCGACGGCAAGGCGAACTGCCAGCGAATCGAACTCGCCGCTACGAACGCCCGTGAACGGAAGGTGTGTAGTTCCGATGCCTTCATCTCGACGATTCACTGTGACCGGAAAGAGGGGGGGGGTCTTTGGATCGCAACGATCGGCGAAGGTCTCTTCCTTATGACCGAAGGTCGTTGCGGCGGGAAAACGCCCCGTTTCAGCTGTTTCGACACATCCAACTCCCGGTTCTTCAATAACGAACTGGATCGGCGGCTACGGAATCACCCGCTTCGATCCCCGGGATCACTCGATCCGGCATTTTACGGTAAAGGACCAATTGCAGAGCAACTCCTTCAAAATCTGGGCATCGTACAGACTCCGCAACGGCGAGATGGTTTTCGGAGGCGTAAAGGGGTTCAACATTTTCCATCCGGACAGCATCACCGACAACGACATCCGCCCGCGCACGGCCATCTCCCGGCTTAAGATTCGGAATCAGACCGTCTCGGCCGGAGATTCCGTTTGCGGACGCGTCGTCCTGCCGCGCGCCATCAACCGGCTCAACAAACTCGACCTCTCCTACAACTGCAACAACCTCACCTTCGAATTTTCGGCCTTCGCCTACGTCGATCCCAAGTACAATACCTATAAATATAGAATGGAGAATTTCGACACCGACTGGAACTACACCAGCGGACTGTCGCCTCAAGCCGTCTATACCAACTTGCGCCCGGGCAGCTACCGGCTGGTCGTATATGCCTCGAACGAAGACGGATACTGGTCTCAGGCCCCTGCGGTGCTCGAAATCACGATACGTCCGCCCGTCTATGCCACACGCTTGGCCTGGCTTTGCTACATTGCGCTAACCATCCTTTTTCTCTACAGATGGCACCGCCGTTCACTGCGAAAACTACAGGAGCGCCACCAGATAGAGCTCGAACGCAACAAATACTATGAAGAGCAGAAGAGCAGCGCCAACATGCTACAGTTCTATACCGATATCGCCCACGAGCTCAAGACGCCGCTCTCGCTGATTACAGCCCCGGTCGAAGAGCTGCTCTTGAATCCGCATATCGGGAAAACGACGCGCAACAGACTGGAACTCGTCAACCGCAATGCGGGGGCATTGAAGACCCTGCTGGAACAAATCCTCGACTTGCGCAAATACGAAAGCCACAAAATGGAACTCGCGGCTGTGCAAACCGATGCGTCGGAATTCCTCCGCGGTATAGCCGAACTGTTCAAGCCGTTGGCCGACCAACTTCAGATACAGTTCTCGCAGGAGATTCCGAACGATCCGCTCATACTCTGGATCGATCGTCGGAAAATGGAGATCGTTATCGCTAATTTGCTCTACAACGCATTCAAATACAGTCGGAAAAGTTCAGGGAAAGTGAATCTCGTCTGTGAAGAGCAACAGCTGTCGGTAACCATTTCGGTGGAAGATAATGGAATCGGAATAGCCCGGGATGAACAGTCCCGGATCTTCGAACGTTTTTACCAGGCTCGAAACAACAACTCGCCGCAAAAAAGCATCGGCATCGGACTCTCCCTGGTCAAGCATATCGTTACTCTGCATCATGGAGAAATTGAAGTCGCATCCGAATTGAACGTCGGTTCGCTCTTCCGGGTCCGGATCCCGAAGGGATGTGCGCACCTCGCTCCCGAACAGATCAAAGATTCCGACAAGGTCCCGGGTCGGCCATTTCAGAATCTCCCGATAGGGATGGATTCCGCGCTGTCGGACTTCGGTGACGATCAATTCGAATCGGAGATGGCGGCGGAAACCGCAATCGGGAACGATCGTGGAATGCAGTGCGGGCTCCTGGAAGAAAATACGCGCCACGGAGCAGCTGCATCTGATGGAAAAAGAGTTTCGATTCTCGTGGCCGAGGACAATACCGCCTTGCGGGATTATCTTCGAAGCGCGCTGGAGAACCGATACAACGTCTCGACGGCACGAAATGGAGAGGAGGCTTATTGTCAGGCAATCAATGAACAGCCCGATCTGGTGCTTACAGACATCGTCATGCCGGGAATGTCGGGAATCGAACTTTGCCGCAAAATCAAGGAGAATTCCCGGACTTCGGCAATCGGGGTCATTCTACTTACGGCCCACAATCTGCAGAACTACGAAGTATCCGGATACCGTGTCGGAGCCGACGCTTATGTAGCAAAACCGTTCTCCCTTGAAGTGCTCTTCTCCCGTATCGACAACCTTGTTGCCCGACAGAATAAAATCCACAAAAACAGTCAACCTATAAAGGAGATTCCCATTTCAGAAGTCGCTGTGGAGAAATCCGAAGATCTCTTCCTTGTCAAAGGTACCGAAACCATCGAGACCGAAATAGCCGATCCGCGATTTGACGTCCTACAGCTTTGCCGCAAAATCGGCGTGTCACGATCGCAGCTCTACCGGCGTATTCTTGCCCTCACGGGGTTGACGCCCATACAATTCATTCGCAGCATCCGGCTAAAGCACGCTGCATCATTCCTTGCCCAAGACGGAACACTTCCTGTCAATGAGGTAATGTATCGCGTAGGGTACACCAATCTCAGCCACTTCGCCAAAATCTTCCATGAGGAATTCGGACTCTACCCCAAGGAGTTCGCCCTCCGGAACCGGAGCAAAACGGGAAAAGTGGACTCCGCGTCGGAAATCTTCTCCAAAAACGAGCCCGAGACGCAGAAATGACCCCGGACGATTTTCTCAAATAAATTAAAAAATACTTTTCCCGTCATCCGTGTATTTTGAGACATTTGCGTTGATTTTTTAGGTTTTTAATAGTTTCCTTTGCATCAGCTGCACCAAATGCGGCAATTTGAAAACCTAAACTAAATCAACGCAAATGAATCATTTTCTCTCTCCATGCTCTATCCGCCGGGGTCGGATCATCCGATCCGCCTCCTTTGGGCCCGGAAGTCTCACCGGGCAGCATCCGAATATTCCGAGGAATACATATCTTGAGAATATGATTCCATGATTCGGACAGGGATGCCGGAATTCTTCATGCAAGAAAGCACTCCGGATTCCCTGACCGAAAAAATACCTACATTCCAAAAACTGCGAACCATGAAACAGCTATTCTTTCATCTCGTGCCGGTTCTTGCCTTTGGGTTGGTACTGGCTGCTTGTGACAACGATTCGGACGAGTGGACACAACCTTACGAATTCGCTTGGAGCTACGGCGCGGAATCACAATTCAGCGTCGGGAAACCCGCTACATTTACGGACCTTTCGCTCGGGGTCGAAACCCGCGAGTGGAGTTTCGAAGACGCAACACCTGCGACCTCCACGGATCCCGAACCGAGCGTCGTATTCAATTCGAAAGGCATAAAGACGGTAACCCTTACAATCCATTTTCTCAACGGTCAGGTGCAGTCCGAATCGTTCGACATTGAGGTATTTTACCCGCTTTCGGCTCGGATCAAAGCCTTGGAACTTACACCGAAAGGCTGTATTCGGCTCGATACCCCCGTCTCGTTCGGCCTTACCGAAGTCGAGGGTAATCCGACATCCTACCAATGGACATTCGAAGGCGGTACGCCTTCCTCGTCGACTGATCCCGCCCCAGTGGTCACCTGGACTTCGGCCAACAAAAACGGAGCCCGAATCTCCTGCAGACTCACTCGGGCCGACGACGGAATGACAACTACCGTCGAACAGACTTTTATTGTCGGAAACTATCCAATGCTGCACCCCATTCCCGAGAAGGATTATGATCCCTGGCGGTTCGAACTTTCGTCCATTGGAAAATGGACGCTCTGGAACACGACCACTTCCGCGGATGATCTGACGACTAACACCTCCATCGTCAGCGGCGGGGCCGATGGCTCGAAGCAGGCCCTCAAGGTAACGCTCAAACCGGGAGTCATCTATCAGTTGTTCACGCGAGACAACTGGGTTTGCAACGCCCAACTCGTTGCCGGACAAAAATATGAAGTCTCCTTCTGGCAGAAAACGGATGCCGCGGAGGGTTCGCTTATCGTCTTGACGGGCATCTATAACAATCTGCCCTCCTGGTCTTGGAATGAATACCTCCAGGTACTTGCGAGTGACCACTGGAGCATCTACTTCCCCGATATTCCTTTCGAGGAACAGGTGGAAGAGATGTTCGGAATTTGGAGTAATATCGAATATCCGCTTACCGAAACGATCACACTCCCGGCATCTCCGGAGCTGATGCCTTCCGCAGAGTGGAAACAGGTCCGGTTCGAATTCACGGCCACTAGCGCCAAATACGAATCGTTGCTGAACACCTATCCCCAATTCGCTCTTCTGTCAGCCGGCTCCGCTGATGTAAACTGGTATTTGGACGACATACAAATCAATCTTATCGAAGAATAACCCGAATAAACTATTCGCTATGAAACGATTCGTTTTCTTACTGGCCGGCTTGCTGCTCATTGCTTCGAGTCTCCGGGCCCAGACCTCCGTCAGCGGTACGATTACCTCCCCGGACGGAAAGCCTGTCGCCGGCGCGTCGATAATCATCGAAGGCAGCACCGTCGGTGCCACGTCCGATGCCAAGGGTTTCTATCGGATCAAAGTCCGTTCATCCAAAGATATTCTCGTCTTCAACTTCCTCGGGTACCGGGAGGTTCGCGAATCCGTCGGGCAGCGATCCCTGATCGATGTCGTACTCTCACCCTCCGACCTTCAGATAGACGACGTCGTTGTAGTCGGTTACGGTGCCCTACGGAAAAAGGACATGACCGGAGCTGTTGCCTCGATCAAGGCCGATGCCTTCGAAAACCGGGTACTTTTCTCCGTTGACGACGCTTTAGCCGGCGGAGTGGCCGGTCTGATGGTCAACTCCTCATCCGGAAAACCCGGCTCGGAGTCGAGCATGCTTATCCGCGGTGCAAACTCCCTGACCGGCTCCACTGCCCCGCTGATTGTCCTTGACGGATTCCCGCTCTTCGATGTCAGCACCTCCACCGGGGGTGGCATAGACGGATATGACACCGGCATGTCCTCGCTCTCGATGATAAACCCCGACGATATCGCTTCGATCGAAGTGCTAAAAGACGCCTCGGCAACGGCAATATATGGTAACCGCGGAGCCAACGGAGTCATTCTCATTACCACCAAACGAGGCCGGGGCGACAGCGGAAAGATCCAATACAACACCTACTTCGGATTTCAACAGATGAATAAGCGGTATGACATGATGGATTTTCGCCAGTACGCCGCCTATCAGGTTGATCGAAACTCCTCGAACAACCACCTGTTCACGGACCCTATCACCATGCAACCCCGCACAATCGGAGACGTACAGTCGCGGGACTGGCAGGATGAAATCTTTCGTACCGGATTTATTCAAAACCATTCGCTATCTATTTCACACTCTACTGAAAAAACGAGTATGTTCGTCTCCGGTTCCTACATGCAGAACAAATCGGTCCTCATCGCCACGAATTGGCAGAAACTCACGGCTAAAGCTACGATCGACCACCGATTCACGGATTTTATACGCACGGGTGTCGATATCGGCTATAACCGAATCGTCGACGACGGAGTGCCGACCGGCGGCGAAGGCACGTCCCAGGTTGCAGGCGTCATCACTTCGGCCCTGACGGCTCTTCCTTTCGAATTCGACGAAACGACTCAGGCCTATTTCCGCCGTGCAGGCGTCTCGCAGTCCTCGCTCGACTCTTATATCGACAACTATCACGGGAATCCGGTCAACATCGCCAATGAGACCGAACTCACCAAACGCATCAACCGAATGATGCTCAATGCCTATGTCGAGGCCGACATCCTTAAGAATCTGACCTTGCGCATCACGGCAGGATATGACAGTTATTCGCTCAAAGACCGCCAGTTCTATCCCACCTCGACGCCCCGCGGCTACTTTTACAAGGGGCAGGGTATCATCGGCAGTTCTGAATCCGGAAGTTGGATCAACGAAAACACGCTCACCTGGAAGCCCGTATTCGGGAAACACCGTCTCAATGTCCTCGTCGGCATGACTGAACAAGGATACACGAACTTCTACGATCGCAGCGAAACCACTCAATACGAATACGAGGATCTCGGATCGAATAATGCCCAGATGGCTAAAGTTTTCAACGTCTACTCCAGCAAGGAGCAGGTCCGGTATGTCTCGCTCATCGGTCGAATTAACTACTCATACGACAACCGTTACATTGCCACTTTCACCCTCCGCCGCGATGCTACCTCGCGCTTCATCAACGACAAGTGGGGTACGTTTCTCTCCGGTGCATTAGCCTGGAACATCGACAGCGAAAGATTCATGCAGAATCAAAATACCGTCAGCGCCCTCAAACTGCGTCTGAGTCTGGGCGAGGTTGGCAACTCAAATGTCCCCACCTCGGGCTCCTACTCGCAGCTCTACGGAACGAACTACTCCTTCGGAACCATTGAGACCATCGGGCAGTCTTCTTTGTCTATTGCTAATGAAAACCTCTCCTGGGAGACCACTCGCGAAGTGAACGCAGGATTGGAGGTCGGGTTATGGAACGACCGGCTGAAATTCACGGCAGACTTCTATGACAAGGTTACCCGGGACCTGTTGCTTGAGGCTCCCGTTGTTAACATCGTCGGATTCGACAAGGCATGGCAGAATATCGGCAAAATGCGCAACCGCGGTATCGAGTTGAGCCTGAACGCCCAGTTGATCAACCACAAGAATTTCAAATGGAATTTCTTCGCCAACTTCGCCCGCAACAAGACCAAAATTCTTGAACTCGGCCAGGGCGGAGCCCCGATCCTGCTGGGTGTCACTTGTCTGAGCGGTCAGAATGCCGTCATCCTGCAAGAGGGCGGAGAGATCGGAGACATATACGGATACGTCACCAAAGGTGTCTATGGACTAAATGATTTCGAAATCGACGGAATAACGCCGAAGCCTGATGTCGCCGTCGAAACCGGAGCCGAAAAACCCGGGGCCATGCGCTTCGCCGACCTGTACAAGGACGAAAAGATTACATCCGACGACCGGACCGTAATCGGAAACTCGACACCCGATTTCTTCGGAGCCTTCGGCACGAACTTCACCTGGAAGAACCTCGACCTCAACCTCTCGTTCCAATATTCATACGGAGGCAACGTCTACAACGCAAACTACAATCAGCTCGCAGCGTTCACCGGAACCACGAACAACCAAATGGCATTCTTCGAGGAGCGTTGGTCGCCCCGGAACCTTGCAAGCACGCAATACTCCACGATGACGAACGGAGCGGTCTGCTCGGCATTCGTCGAAGATGCCTCGTTTCTGCGGCTCCGCTCTGCACGGATCAGCTACACCTGTCCGCGCAAATGGTTCGGCCCTAACAGCCACATCGGCTCGATCAAGTTCTATATCGCCGGAGAAAACCTCTTCGTCCTCACTCGATACTCGGGCTACGACCCCGAGGTGTACTCCAACCAAGGTTCCAGCAGCATGAGCAATATCCTCACGTCGGGCTTCGACTACGGCTGCTTCCCCCGCCCGCGCACCTTCACCGCAGGTATTAACATTCTGTTCCAGTAAAACGATCTCCATCATGAAAAAGTTCATCACCTCCGCATACTCGCGACTCGGCCGCTTTGTCGTTATCGCGGTTGCAGGCTGTATCTTCTCGGCGTGCAGCGCCTTCCTCGATGTCCCCCTCGAAAGTACCGTGGCGACCTCCAACTTTTACAAGACTGCCGAAGAGTTCGACATGGGACTCACGGGCGTTTATAACATGCTGCTCTCGGCCGAATGGGCCAATGGCGACCGATACGGGTCCTATTTTCAGGGTTTCCTCATCCTTGGGCGCGTCGGAACCGATGAGATGATCATTCCGACCAACATCGACGGAAACGAGACAGAACTCTGCAACTACACCTACACCCCTTCGCATCGCTACATCTCCCGAACATGGTATGTCCAGTATCGCGGGATACAACGCGCCTGCGTTATCATAGACCGTCTGACTGACACCGATATCGGCAATGAAAGCGAGAAGAAACGGATTCTCGGCGAAGCCTATTTCCTGCGGGCCTTCTACTACTTCCATCTGGTAAGGCTTTTCGGTGAGGTGCCGATCATCAACCACGAAGTTACCGATCTCACAATGGTGCAGACTGAAAAGTCTTCCGTGGCCCAAGTCTACGAACAAATCGTCAGTGATCTGAAACTAGCCATCGGGAACCTTCCGGTGTCGAATGCGAACGGCCGGGCTCACTACTACGCAGCCAAAGCCCTGCTCGGCAAGGTCTATTTGCAAATGGCCGGCGAACCTTTGGAAGACTCCGAAGCTGCGGCTTTAGCCGAAGTCGAACTCAACGAGGTTATCCAGAGCGGTCGTTTTGAGCTCGTGAAGGATTATTTCAGTCTGTTCGATGCGTCGAACGAATACAGTTCCGAATACCTATTCGATGTCGAGTTTGCCAACAACGGTACAACCACCTACGGAGGCCAGGTCGGAACTATCGATGGTGTTCAGACCCCCAATAACCTCTACTGGTCTGCGGTATGGAGTACCCAGGAGTTCTATGAAACGTACGATCCCGCCGACCTGCGCCGCGACAACATCGCTCGCTTCAAATATGTTTACGACGACAATCAGAATCTCGTCAAGGAGGATCTCAGTTCCGAACCGATCTACTACGCCTACAAGTTCCGCCATGCCCTGACTGAGGAGGGACGGGGGCCGGGATGGGCAAACTGGGCAAATCCGATCAACTTTCCGATCATCCGTTATGCCGACGTGTTGCTGATGTATGCCGAAGCCGTTTGGCGGGCTCACGAAGTTCCTTCGCCCGAAGCGCTCGAATATGTCAACCAGGTGCGACGCCGTGGTTTCGGAGTCGATATCAAGACTCCGAATGAAGCGGTTGATCTGAAGATGATGGACGGCGACAAGTTCGCCGAGGCCCTGCTCGCCGAGCGTAGTTTCGAACTCTGCTTCGAGGGACAGCGCTGGTACGATCTGGTCCGCTTCGGAAAACTTGAGGAAGGCGTGAAGAAACTGGCCAAGTATTCGAGCGTGGCGACCTCCCAGGCGCAGAACTTCCAACCCAAACACGTAATCTTCCCCATTCCGCAGGATGTTATCGACGCCTCGAATGGGAAGATCGAACAGAATCCGCTTTGGAAATAAAACCCGATCCTCCATTCAAATTACGAAACCATGAAAACACATGCATTATACGTCGCTGGTGCCGCTCTGATGATCGCACTGTCGTCCTGTGACCGCGATCTTGACCTCGCGCATGCCTACAACAACGGTTCCAGTTCGAAACCCTACGAATTCGATGCGGATTTCAATCCGGATGATTACACCGATTTTGGAACGTTCGTCGTCGGTGACCGCAACATCTGTTGGCAGGATCCCCACATTCCCCGGTATATGCTCTGGCTTGACGGAAAGATCTCCGTCGGGAAATACGATGATTCGGGACTGTTTACGACCTACTGGTCTGCGGACAATTCCCTGCGACAGGTATCCGCCAGTCCCTGGCTCGATGAGAACGTCAATGCCTTGACCTCCGATATGGAGGTCTTTGGCAAGTGCATCGAACCCGTATCCGGATTTTACGACGGCGGCGCATGGTTCATCGGCGTGCATAAACTCATGGACGGTCGGTTGGCCGGATTCTTCCATGCCGAGAGCCATTGGCCCGGAGTCTCCGCCGCCTATAAGTCCATTGGCGTCACCTATTCCTCGGACAACGGACTGACCTGGGAAACGGGCAGACGGATCCTTTCCGGAACCGACCCCAAACCCGAAAATCCCGCCGGGCAGGGTGAGTCCTACGGCTTGGGAGACGGGTGCGTAGTTTGGAACGACGCGCGCAAAGTCTGGATATGCTACTACTCGGGCTATTGCGATGACCCCGGAAACTACATGATCACGATGGCCTGTTCGGAGGATCCGGCCGGAGCTGCCGGAACCTGGAAAAAATGGGATGGCAAAGCATTCACCGTCGAAGGCTGCAACGGGCAGACACAACTCGGCGGCGCAAACATCAAGATCGCCAATCTCGATACCTATGCCGGCGGAAATCCGTCGGTCATGTGGAACCACTACATAGGCAAATGGGTGATGGTCTATCATTCGTGGAGCCGACGCATTTGTCTTTCGACGAGTGCCGACGGTATTGCGTGGGAGGCCCCTATATCCCTCAATCTGGGTGAGGAGGAGGCCATGTATCCCAACCTGATCAGTGAAGAGGGAGATCAAACCGGGGGACAGGCTGTCCGCATGTATTATGCTGCAGACATGAATGATCTCGGACAACGCAGTCTCGCATGGAGAAAGGTCGTATTTTATTGATGTTTGGAATGTCGATCCGAAAATTCATCATTCTTTCCGCGCTGATCGTTTCCGGATGCGAAATGCATCCGGAAACGATTGCCATCGACTTCGATTCCGGAACGGAGGACTATACGCCTCTTGTACGCAAGATCCTTGCGGAGCATCCAGCCGGTGAGGTCACAATCCGATTCGGAGCGGGGACGTTCGACTTCTATCCCGAACAGGCGGCCGGCAGCTATCTCTGCGTTTCGAACAACGACAACGGCTATAAACGCTGCGCTTTTCTGCTCGAGGAGATGCGACGTGTACGGATCGAAGGGGCTGGAGAAAAAACCCAGTTGAGATTTCACGGCGCAATCGTTCCGTTCCGCGTCGCTCGATGCGAACAGATCGTTTTCGAGGCTTTCACGATCGATTGCGACGCATCGTTCATCTTCGAAGGCCTCGTCGTTGGTAACGATCCTCGTACGCACAGCATCACGCTCCGTCCGCTCGATCCGGAACGTTTCGAGATCCGGAGCGGGGAACCCTGGTTTACGGGCTACGACTGGGCGAGTCCGTTCGGTGAAAATATTTTGTTCGATCCCGGAACCCGTTCGCCCTACTATCAGGCCGAACAGTACGAACACGATCAAAAAAAAACGCTGCAGGCCGAATGGATCGGCGATTCGCTTGTCCGTCTGAGCGGCTACTCGTCTCGGGAGCTGCCTCCTGTGGGAAGCGTCTATACGGATAAAGGCCCCCATTCGACTAACCGCCGCTATCCGGGATTCTCGTTTTACAAGTCGGCCGGTGTTGAAGTCCGGAACGTCACGCTTCACGATTCGGGCGGCATGGCGCTGATCGCCGAGAACTGTCGCGACGTCGTCTGCTCGCAATACCGGGTTGAAGTCCCGCCTCAAAGCGGCCGGATGGTCTCTGCATCGGCCGATGCCACTCATTTCGTCGGATGTTCGGGAAAAATAGTGCTCCGGGCCTGCCGGTTCGAAAGCATGCTCGACGATGCCACGAACATTCACGGTGTTTACATGACGGTTGTGGATCGGTTTTCCGGGAACCGGTTTGGGGCCAGTTTTGGGCACTTTCAGCAGGAGGGTTTCGATTTTGCCGAACAAGGTGATTCGCTCGTCTTCATCGATCGTGCCGATCTGGGGGTACTCGGCTGCGGACGAGTCGAGGAGGTGAACCACGTGAATGAAAACTATTACATCATTCGAACCGGATTCGACCTGAGTGCAATTCCGGACTCGGTGCACATTGCCGTCGGGAACCGCGCGGCCGATGCCGATGTCGAAATATCGGAATGCACGGTTCGTTATAATCGCGCCCGGAGTTTTCTGCTTTCGACTCCGGGCGACGTATGCGTCGAAAACAGTGATCTTTCTTCAATGATGGCCGGAATACGCATTTGCGGTGACGCCAACTACTGGTTCGAATCGGGACGTACGCGCAACGTCGTGATCCGTAACAACCGATTCGGCACGATGGCTACCGGCGGCCGGTCTCCCCAGGCCGTTCTGCAGATCGACCCCGTTATTTCGCATGATGCCCGGAGCGGGGGGACTCCGTATCACGGATGTATCCGTTTCGAAGGAAACCTCGTGGAGTCGTTCGACAACCAGTTGATTTATGCTCTCTCGGTCGATTCGCTCGTCATCAGCAGGAACCGGTTCGTCGATTCCCGCCGGTTTGAGCCCCGGTTCGCCGGTCTCTCGGTCATCGATGCCCAGCACTGCCGCAGCGTCACAGTCCGGAACAATGACTTCTCCGGGTGGAAGGAAAATTCGACAATCAGTCTGGTCGACTGTTCCGAGCATTGTTTGGAGGGTGAAGAGATGCCTCGAATGGTTGAGAATCCTAATCCGTACTTCTATGAAAATTAGTCGATACATCCTCCCGATTCTCGCGACCGCATGGATCGGAAGCGTTTCATCCCGGCCGTTCGGAGATACGCTTCGGATGCGAGATTTCGGTGCGTTGCCCGATTCGGGAGAGGATGCTTCCGAAGCCTTGCGAAAAGCCGTCGCTACCATCGGAAAGCGGGAAATCCCCACCGTATTGTGTTTCGAGTCGGGGCGGTACGATTTCCATGCCCCTGAGGGGCAGGACGACCGGGTGAACATCGTGGCAAGACTCCGCGGCATTCGGGATTTAATAATCGACGGCGGTGGCGCTGAATTCATCGCACACGGGCGTTTGATGCTTTTCTTGGCTGAGGAGTGCGAAAGACTGACGATTCGCAATTTCTCGCTCGACTGGGAACGCCCCTATATCACACAGGCTTCGATCGTTGCTCTTGGGGACGGCCATGTTGACCTGGCTATCGATCGGAAACGTTATCCCTACCACATCGAAAAGGGGCGGATCCGCTTTACGGATGAGACTTGGGAGCGTGAAATCGATCCCGAAAGTTATTCTACGGCTTACGATCCGCAAAGCGGTGCGGTGCTTTACGGTACCCGGGACTGTCCTCTCTCGGACCGCAATGCAGTCTTCCGCGGCGAAGCCCGTGAAATCGCTCCGGACACGGTCCGCTTCTTCGGGACGGTCGACCGTCCCCTGCCGATCGGTACGGAACTCGCTCTTTACCATGGGCGGTATTTGTCCAACGCTATGACGGTGGTGAACTGCAGGAATGTCTGCTTCGAAAAAATCGACCTGCGCCATTCTCCCGGAATGGGCGTTTACGGACTCCGCAGCGAGAACATCCTGCTCAAGGCGGTTTGTACGGTCGTCAATCGTTCCGAAAAGCGTCGGTTCAGCTGTGCTGCCGATGCGTTCCACTTTACCAACTGCCGCGGATTGATCGAACTTGACGGCTGCAACTGCAACGGACAGGGTGACGATGCCTTGAACATACACGGCATCTATGCCCGGATAGTCGCTGTTTCGAAAGACCGGAAACAGATTGAGTTGTTCGGAGTCCGGTTCCCGGCAGAACGGGTGTTCAAAGCCGATGATGAGATCTGGCCGATTGTACGAACGACCGGATCTCGGGGGGCCCGGAACCGCATTGAACGCATTGTCAGGAAAAGCAGCAAGCGGCTTGTTGTCGCCTTGCGTGAGCCGCTCGATAAAACATTCAGGGAAGACGATTTTATCGAAAACGCCTCGTGGTATGCCAACGTATCGATTCACGATTGCTACTTCGGGCGAGCCAACCGCGCCCGCGGCATCTTGCTCACCACTCCCGGAAAGGTTGTCGTACATAACAACCGCTTCATGACGGCCGGAACGGCAATTCTCATCGAAGGAGATACCGACTACTGGTTCGAATCGGGCGCCGTGTGCGACATGGATATCCATGACAACCTTTTCGAGAACTGCGGCACTTCGGCTTCGAACAACGGCGGATCCGGCTGGGGCGAAGCCCTCATCAGCATCACTCCCTCTTTCCGTCCGGCAGACGAAAGCAGCCCGGTCTATCATCGCAATATCCGGATCCGCAACAACCGCATTCTCACTTATGACCGTCCGCTGCTCCACGCCCGATCGGTTGAGGGACTGCAGTTCGTGGCAAACTGTGTCGAACAAACATACGATTTCCCCGCCACAGCCGCACAACGCCAATCATTCTGCCTTGAGGGGTGTCGAAATGTGCGCATCGCCGAGAACCGGTTTATCGGCTACGGCAAACCCGATTTCGAACTGATCCATATGAACCCAAATAATATCTGTCATGAAAAAGCGAAATAAGAAAATCATTGCTGCACTGAGCGCAATCTTCGGGCTGCTTGTCATCGGGGCATTGTGCTGGAGTTTCGTACTCTGTTACAGGACACTCCATCCGCCCCGCCTGACCGATCTCAGCTGGCTCACCCGGCAATATCCTCATACCACAGAATGGCTCGACAGCATCCGCAGCAACGGATTGCTGCATGATATCGTACGGTTGAATGCCGACGGAGAGCGACTCCATGCCCGGTGGCTATGGGCTCCGGAGCCTACCGAAAAGACCGCCGTGCTCTTTCATGGCTATCAGGGTTCGGCGGAAACCATGCTCATGATCGGCTATCTCTTCAACCATGATTTCGGATTCAATGTTCTGATTCCCGATCTGCGCGGTCATGGGCAAAGCGAACCTTCGGCCATCAGCATGGGGTGGACTGAACGAACGGAAGTGGTGGACTGGATCCGAACGGCAGATTCGCTTTTCGGCGGCAATACGCAGATCGTCCTGTACGGCGTTTCGATGGGTGCCGCCACTACGATGATCGCCGCTGCCGAAGAGTCGCTGCCCGCATGTGTCCGCTGTGCCGTGGAGGATTGTGGCTACACTTCAACCCGGGATATCTTTGCCGATTCTTGGGAGAAGCAGTGCCGACTGCCGCTCTTTCCGCTCTTCCATCTATCGGACCTTTGGTGCCGGATCCTCTACGGATGGAGTTTCGCAAAGGCTTCTCCGCTCGATGCCGTGCACCGATGCAGGTTGCCTATGTTGTTCATTCACGGCGACAAGGACTCGGTCGTCCCTGTGGAAATGGTTCACCGGCTGTACGAAGCGAAAATCGGAGACAAGGAACTCTGGATACTTTCCGGCGTCGATCATGGTGCCGCCTATCTCCACGATCCGCAGATATATGCGCAGCGCGTCCGCACATTCGTGGAGCACTGGTTCGAATGCCCCGCCATCCTTGAACAATGAAATGACAATGAAAAAACTGCTGTTCCTTCTTTTTTGCACCGGGCTCGGACTTCCTGTTGCAGGACAACGCTGGCAGATTGATCCGGACGGAGGCATCGTCTGGAGACCCGGAAACGATACGCCCCACAGGGATCATCTCGAAATGACCGGCGAGCAGATCTCGACGGTTCTCCGCTGGGTTGTGGATGACCGAGGAGCCTTTCGCGTCGAACGTTCGCTGATCTTCCCGCTGTTACGTGTCCGTCCCAATGATACGCATGCCAGTCTGATGTGCCGCGTGGCCACGGATATTCCCTCGCTGTTGGCCGTGAATACCTCCGCCTCGGGTTTCAATGCTTCGGCCCTGCAGTTCGAACGGGTCGAAAAGATCGTCATAGACGGTACGGTCCGGGTCTTTAGTCAATGGAGTTTTAATGCCGTGGGGGCCGGATACGAGGAGGTGGAGCATCCGGCTCCGGTCTTGGCCATGGAGCGCACGATCTTTCCTTCGCCGACACAACCCGCCCTCTGTGAACGGTATCTTATCCGCAATATCGGTTCGCAAACGCTGGAGATTTCCATCCCAGAGTTTTCGCAAATCGTGACGACCCCTTCGGAACGAGGCATTACGGGCGGCTACGTCATTCGGGCCGAATTGCTCGATGCCGGAATCCGCATACTGCAGCCCGGAGATTCGACCGTGGTGGATGCCCTCTTCCGGGCTTGTCGAGTCGGAGAGACACTTCCGCCCGCAGATGTCGGAGCCGAACTCCGCTCTCGTAGGGAGTTCGTGTCTGCAATCTCGGACAAACTGGTCCTGGAGACCCCGGATCCGGTAGTCGACACGGAATTCCGCTTTGCCAAGATCCGGGCTGCCGAAAGCATTATCAAGACCCGCGGCGGCTACATGCATGCTCCGGGCGGCGAATGTTACTACGCGGCTATTTGGGCCAACGATCAGGCCGAATACGTCAACCCTTTTTTCCCAATGCTCGGATACGACATCGGGAATCGATCGGCACTCAACGCATTCCGCCACTTCGCCCGTTTCATGAATGCTGAATACCGGCCTATTCCTAGTTCGATCATCGCCGAGGGCGACGACATCTGGAACGGGGCCGGCGATCGAGGCGATGCCGCGATGATCGCATACGGCGCTGCGCGCTACGCCTTGGCCCGCGGGGAACGGAACGAAGCCGAAGAGCTGTGGCCTTTGGTGGAATGGTGTCTCGAATACTGCCGGCGCAAACTCACTCCCGAAGGGGTCGTCGCTTCCGATACCGATGAATTGGAGGGCCGATTCCCTGCCGGCAAGGCCAATCTCTGTACATCGACACTCTATTATGATGCCTTGCGGTCGGCCGTCTATCTCGGACAGGAGCTCGGATGTCCGCGTAAAACGCTGCGAGTTTACAAACGGCAGACTTCGGAGCTCGCTGAGGCGATTGAATGCCATTTCGGCGCCACGGTTGCCGGATACGAAACTTACCGCTATTTCGATGGCTGTACGAAACTCCGCTCGTGGATATGCATGCCGTTGATCGCCGGGTTGCAAAACCGCAGCGAAGGGACTGTTCGGGCGCTGCTCGGAAAAGAGCTGATGACCGAAAACGGCCTCCTCACCGAACAGGGCAGTTCGACCTTCTGGGACCGTTCGACCCTTTATGCTCTGCGGGGAATCTACATCGCCGGGCAGGCCGACCGTGCAACGGAATTCCTCAGTCATTATGCCCGGCGCAGACTCCTGGGCGATCATGTTCCCTATCCGATCGAAGCATGGCCCGAGGGCTCTCAACGCCACTTGGCCGCCGAAAGCGGGCTTTTCTGCCGCGTTATCACCGAGGGATTGTTCGGGATTCGCCCCACCGGGTTCAGGAGCTTCGATCTTACCCCTTCAATGCCTTCCGGATGGAATCGCATGGCGTTGCGGCACATTCGGGCCTTTGAAAACAACTTCGACCTTGTCATCGAGAAACAGCCGGACGGGTTTCTGCGAGTCACGCTTGCGATTTCGGGATGCAATCCCCGAGCTTTCCGGCTTCGACAGGGAGCGTCCCTGCGTATCAAACTTCCATAATTTCCAATATCCTGATGAAAAAACTGCTTCACACCCTGTTGCTGTTTGCTGTCGGGCTCTTTGCAGCCTGTCAGGCCCCGACATCCGGTGGCGATGTCTACTTGAATGATTTCCTTGACGACCTGACTGCACAAACCGACGCAGGACCGGCCATTCGGGCCGCCTTGTCCCATTGTGCCCGGATCCGGGCCGCACGGCTTATTCTTCCGGGTGGAGAACTCCGGATACGACCCGATCTGGCGGTCGAAAAGTACCAGTTCATCAGCAACAACGACGAAGGTTTGAAACGGATTGCCTTTGATTTGGTCGGCCTGCAAGATTTCACCATTGAAGGTGCTGACACGAAACTCCTTTTCACAGGTTTCGTTTCACCGTTCAACCTCGAACGTTGCCGCAACATCACGATCCGCAATCTTTCGATCGACTTTACCCGCACGTTTCACTCCGAAGGTACCGTACGGGCGGCCGGAAACGGATGGCTCGATTTGGAGTTCCCGGACAAATACCGATGCGATCTGACGGACGGATGCTTGCGTTTCCTCGATGACGAAGGTCGTGTCTACCCCTATTCCAGTTTGTTGGAGTTCGATACCCAACGATGCGAACCGGCTTTCCACGTCGACGACTACTGGCTCCCGGCCCATACCATTCCTGCTGAACGGCGTCCTAACGGATGGATTCGGATTTTCCGCAGTGATTTGAAGGCCGCGATCGGGAATACGATGGTCTTCGGGGCCGCCCGACGGCTCAATCCCGGGATCACCGTTTCCGATTCGCAGGGTATTGCAATCCTCGACGTGAAGCTCCATCACTGCGGAGGGATGGGGGTCATCGCACAACGCAGCCGCGACATCGGAATTGAACGGATGGAAGTTGTTCCGGCTCCCGGCAAAAAACGCATGATCAGCATCACGGCCGACGCCACGCATTTCTCCAATTGCGGGGGACAGATCCGTCTAATCGACTGTACGTTCGAAAATCAGAAGGATGATGCCTCCAATATTCATGGACTATATATGCCCGTCGATACGATTTTCGATCGGGAGCGGATTTGGGTTCGCTGGGGACACAGCGGGCAATACGGCACAGATTTCCTCGTCCCGGGGATGGCGGTGGAAATTGTCGACAACCACACGCTTGAAGCCTATGCCCGGCGGATTGTTGCTAAGGTCGAACGGTTCAACAAGGAGTATTCTGCGGTAACCTTCACTGAACCCTTACCCGAGAACATTCGTCCCGGCCATCTGATTGCAGCCGACGAACCCGGTCCCGATGTTCACATCAGCGGTTGCCGGATGTCGGGAAACCGCGCCCGCGGTTTGCTGATTGGTTCCCGCGGACGGGTTATCATCGAAAACAACTATTTCCATATCGCCGGAGCCTCGATCCTCTTTGAGGGCGACGGTAACTTCTGGTTCGAACAATCCGGTGTCCGTGACGTAACAATTCGCAACAACATCTTCGCAAACGGCAATTATGGAAGCCGGGGATGGGGAAGTGCCTGCATTGCTGTCGGCAGCGGAATTTCCCAGCGGCAGACAAGTCGTTATCACCGCAATATTCAGGTCGATGGAAATCTGTTCCGAGTATTCGATCCCCGCATTGTTAATCTGTATTGCGTAGACGGATTCCAATTCTCTGCGAGCAATCGCATCGTGCGAACGTCAGACTATCCTGCGACATTCGATCCGAAGCTCCATTTCGTATTCGACCAATGCGATCACATCGAGATTCCACGACAGATTGAAATGGCTGAACAGCGTTGAAAGCTG
>OJPJ01000480.1_pt1 | contig 19858 bp, 12 predicted proteins | sample 1598451 | NCBI WGS metagenome assembly OJPJ01 (sample SAMN03922479, study PRJEB24848) | human gut metagenome | isolation source: stool sample | host: Homo sapiens | place: Germany | collected 2010-11
GTATTGCGGTTCGACTGACCGCAAACAAGGGGTTTTGTTCTCGAAAACGGCTTCGAGTTCTCCGGATCGAAGATCGACCGGGCTTTCAACTTTACGAAACTCGACAACCGGTTCAACAATATTCAACAACAAACCCAACACCGGGCAACGCTCTTCGGGAACCTCTCGGCGGCGGCAGGCAATTACCGTTCAGCATTTGCAGGGTTGTTCGGCGGTATGGGTAGCAGCGGCACGCGCGAAGAGCCGTCATCGGTAAACCTCGGAAAGGCAGGCGGGATTCCACTGCCGCCGGCCGATTCGCCCGGCGGAGTGTCCGCCAAGCAGTTACAGCGCAAGCCGGGAGAAAGCCCCGAAAAGTATATAGCACGAATCACGGCACTGCTCAACGCCGCGGCCGAGGCGATGGCCATCGCTGCGATGGAGCACCGCCGCAGGATGGAAGAACAGAAAAGAAGAGCCAAAATAAAACTGTAACCGAATTAGAAAATCTCAAAAATCATGAACGACGAAAATAAGATCGGACTCTCGATCGAAATGTACGAAGACCTCAAAGAAACGCTCGTCAAGGCTGTCAAAAGCACCAAAGCCAACGCGGGTCTGGAGAATGCACAGCTGGAACGGATCGAGCGGCTGATAGAGGCCACGGAGCTCTCGCAGGGGCAGGTCGCACAGATGCTCGAACAACTGCAACGGCATACGGCCTTGCCGGGAGTAAAAACCGAGCAGGAGCGGGAATTTACCGACAAATACAACGCTCTGTTGGCGCAGTTAGCGGGTAGGCTGGAGGTGATCGACAAAGAGATCAGGCAGACACATACATTGATAGAGCAGGTGAGGCAAGCTGTCGAAGCAGCGGTAAAGCCCGAAAACCTGCCAGTGCGGGAGCACCGGCATACTTATACGCTCGATATCAGTTCTTCGAAAACATTTTTGACGATGTTCGTCATGCTGGGATGTATTTTCCTGCAAGGCGCATTCATTTACCGAATCTCAGAGAATAATCGGCTGTTAGCTGCGAACGACCTGAAATACCGCTACGTGAAAATGCGTGGTGAGATCAAAGAAAAGGAGCTTATGGAGTTGGAAACGATATTCAGGGATGAGCAGCACACGGCCATACGCGATACCGTCCGAAACCAAGTTGAACGGTACAAAGAAGCCGTAAGGCGGCGGGCAGAACAACTAGAGCGGGCTGCAAGCAAAGAGCGCAAAGCGAAAAAGCTACTTGATGATGCAGCACAGTTGCGGGGAAAATAATTTATTTTCCCCGCTATAATGATTCGTTAATTTTGATTGACCACCTCCATGTTGTTTTGAAAATCAAGCAGTTGTGTTAATCTTGGATTTGTGGGCGTAAATGGTTTGGAGTCAATAATATAGGGGCGAACTTTTGCGTTTTAAAAATACGCATAAAAAAGCCCCTGTTCTTGAAAAGAACGAGGGGCAAAGGATTTTTTGAGGGGGCTGTGTGGGCCCCGGCATGATTGCCGTCCGCAGGCATCGCCCGTTATTTCAGCTTGCAGAGTTTGCGGTCTGCGTCGGTTGCCTCGCGTATGGAGATTGCAAAGCCTCCGCCGCGCGCCATCTCCACGTCGAGTTCCGTGCGTTGTCTGACCTTCCCGGTGCGGATGACATATGCCTGCGGATTGGTCTGGTAATCGGCATCGGGGGCATCGGCGTAGAGCGTCGCCACGTACTCCTTACCGGGATCGAGGTAGTCGAACGGGAGCGTCACCGTACGTCGGTTCTCGTCCGTCACGCCGCCCACGAACCACTCGCCCGTGTCTTTGGCCTTGCGCGCCACGACGATGTAGTCGCCCGGTTCGGCCAGCAGGTAGCGGCTCTCTTCCCAGTCCAGTGCGACGTCCTCGATGAAACGGAACGCATCCATGTATTTCTCATAGTGCTCGGGCAGGTCTGCCGCCATCTGCAGCGGCGAGTACATCGTCACGTACAACGCCAGCTGGTTGGCGAGCGTCGCGTTGACGTGCGAGTGGTTGCCGGGGTTGACCTCCGCGACGTCCATCACGAAGATGCCGGGCGTGTAGTCCATCGGGCCGCCCTGCAGGCGCGTGAAGGGCAGGATCGTCACATGGTGGGGCTTCGAGCCGCCGAACGCCTGGTACTCCGTGCCGCGTGCCGACTCGTTGCCGATCAGGTTGGGGTAGGTGCGGCAGAGGCCCGTCGGGCGCACCGCCTCGTGGGCGTTGACCATGATCTTGTGGTCGGCGGCCCGGCGGACGGCATAGAGGTAGTGGTTGTTCATCCACTGCCCGTAATGGTGCTCGCCGCGGGGCAGGATGTCGCCCACGTACCCGCTCTTGACCGAGTTGTACCCGTATTTGTCCATCAGGCGGTAGGCCGCTTCCATGTGGCGTTCGTAGTTGCGCACCGAAGCCGACGTTTCATGGTGCATCATCAGCCGGATGCCTTTCCCGTGCGCATATTCGTTCAGTGCGGCGATGTCGAAATCGGGGTAGGGGGTCACGAAATCGAAGACGTAATCCTTCGTGTGCCCGAACCAGTCCTCCCAGCCGACGTTCCAGCCTTCGACGAGCAGCTGGTCGAACCCGTGTGCCGCCGCGAAGTCGATGTACCGCTTCACGTTCTCGTTCTCGGCGCCGTGGCGGCCGCTGGGCCTGCATCGGGCGTAATCCGTCACGCCGAGCTGTACCGACGGCACGTCGCGCGTATAGGCCCAGTCGCTCTTGCCGGTGATCATTTCCCACCATACGCCCATGTATTTCACGGGCTTGATCCACGAGGTGTCGTCATAGGCGCACGGCTCGTTGAGGTTCAGGATCAGCTTCGAGGCGAGGATGTCGCGGGCGTCGTCCGAGACCGTCACCGTGCGCCACGGGGTATGGCAGGGCGCCTGCATGTAGCCTTTCCACCCCTGTGCGTCGGGCGTAAGGTGCGAGGTGAAGATGAAATTCCGGTCGTCCAGGTCGAGGTGCATGCACGCATAGTCGACCAGCGCCGCTTCGTGGATGTTGATGTAGAGCCCGTCGTCGCTCTTCATCTGCAGGGCCGTCTGTACGCCCGTGGGCGAGAAGGGCGTCTGCGACGAGTTGGGCGTGATGGCGCCGGGCATCAGCTCCCGTATCTGCGAGAGTTTCGACTCCGTGTAGTCGTACTCCTGCGTGTCGTAGTCGCCCGGGATCCAGAACGCCGTGTGGTCGCCCGCCATGGCGAACTGTGTTTTCTCCTCGCCGATGACGAAATAGGTCAGCGACTCCTGTTCGGGGAATTCGTAGCGGAATCCGAGCCCGTCGTCGTAGAGCCGGAAGCGGATCGTCATGTCGCGGCCTGTCGCGGCCTGCCGCAGCGTGACGGCCATTTCGTTATAGCGGTCGCGGATCTCGGCCTGCTCGCCCCATACGGGACGCCATGTCTGGTCGGACTCGCTGCGGGCCACCTGCCCGAGGGTGAACCCGTCGTAGAGCGATACCGGGCGCCCTGGTTCGCCCTTGCGGATTTCAGCCCCGAATTCCAGCTTTGGGGCTTCGCCGCGCAGTTCGAGCCCCATGCCGCTGGGCAGGATCACGGGGCGCTCCTTGTAATCGAGCGTATAGGTGGGGCGGCCTCCATCCGCCAGGCTGAACTCCAGGCGGAGGCGGCCGTCGGGCGAGAGGAGCGTCTCCTGTGCCGTGCAGGCTGCACCGGCCAGCAGCGCGGAGATATATAAAAATATTTTCTTCATGGTTCGGTCTTGTTATTTACGTTTGAATTCTACGATCAGCGCCTGCCGCGGGCCGACCGTGGTGGTATCGTCCACCTCCGTGGCTTTGCCCGTCAGGACGTTGCGCCCGTCGCTCAGCCCCGAGGCGATCTCGGCATAGTGCGACCACGGCACCTGTTTCTTGCCCCGCGAGTTGTTGATGAAGACGAATACCGCGTCGGTGTCGTCATAACGGAAATAGGCGTAGGTGTTGTCGCGCGAGAGGAAGTGCATCGTGCGGCCGTTGTGGATCACGGGCTTCGACTTGCGCCATTGGAAGAGCCGCTGCGTGTAGTCGAAGAGCCCCGCCTGTACGGCATCGCGCTGCGCCGGGTCGAACAGGTTCACCGCGTCGCCCTCCCAGCCGCCGGGGAAATCCACGCGCAGCCCGCCGTGTCCCTGCGAGAGGTCTTTCGAGGTGAACATCATCTCGTCGCCCGAGAATATCTGCGGGATGCCGCGCATCGTGGCCAGCATCGCCATCGAGAGTTTCAGCCGGTCGGGGTTTCTGCGTACGATGTCGCCGATGCGGTCGGTGTCGTGGTTGGCGACGAAGATCATCATTTTCGACAGGTCATGGTAGACGAAATCGTGCGACAGGCAGTCGTAGACGCGCGTCATGCCCTCGCCCCAGCGGAGCGAGTCGGTGGGCAGCGCCCGGCAGATGGCCTCCTGCAGCGGGAAATCCATGATCGACGGCAGGTGCGAGTCGAAGCCGTCCTTGTTGGGATTGCCGCCCTGCCAGTATGCCAGTTGCGGGATCGACGACGTCCAGCATTCGCCCACGATGTTGAAATCGGGGTATTCCCTGCGTACGGCCGCGCACCACTCGCTCATCGGCACCTTCTCGTTGTAGGGGTAGGTGTCGACGCGGAACCCGTCCAGGCCGGCATACTCGATCCACCACACGGCCCATTGCTTGAAATATTGCAGCACATAGGGATTGTCGAGGTTCATGTCGGGCATCGACGGCACGAACCAGCCGCTCTCCTGCAGGTCGAGGTCGTAGCGCGAAGCGTTGGGATCCATGTTCGTCGAGAAGCAGACGTTCGTCCCGGTGTATTCGGGGAACTGGTGTATCCAGTCCCTGAAAGGCAGGTCTTTCATCCACCAGTGGCCCGTGCCGCAGTGGTTGGTGACGATGTCCATAATCACCTTCAGCCCGTGCTCGTGGGCTTTGCCGACGAACTCCCTATACAGTTCGTTCGAGCCGAACCGGGGGTCTATGCGGTAGTAGTCGCCGCAGGCGTAGCCGTGGTACGAACCTTCGGGTTCGTCGTCCAGCAGCAGCGGCGTGGGCCATACGGCCGTGGCGCCCAGCCCTGCGATGTAATCCAGGTGGTCGATCATCCCCTGCAGGTCGCCCCCGTGGCGGCCGAAGAAGGCGCTGCGGTCGGCACGCTCCCGCGTGTGGGGCGTCGAGTCGTTCGACGCATCGCCGTTGGCGAAGCGGTCGGGCATCAGGAGGTAGATCATGTCGGCCGTGGTGAAACTCTTGCGTGCGACCGAGCCTTCGGCGCGTGCCGCGATCTCATAGGGAACCTTGAACTGTCGTTCCCCCTGCGAGAATACGAGGTAGTAGGTGCCCGGCTCCGCGTCGGGTTTCACCTCCACGTCCACGAATAGGTAATTGGGACTGTCGGCTTTGTGGCGGGCCTTCACCCCGACGCCCTGTCCGCCTTCGATGCGGACGTCGTATGCCGCGATGCCGGCCCCGTTGACGAGCAACTGGAGCGGGGTCTGCATCCCCGTCCACCACGAGAGGGGTTCGACGCGGGTAACCTCGCCCGAGGCGTCTGCCACCGAGGCGGGGTCGAATGCGGACTGTCCTGTCCCTGTGCAGGAGAGCAGTCCGGCTGCTGCGAGTGTCATGAAAAATCGGTTCAAAATATCGTCGTTTGTAAAGTTAGCAAAAAATCGGTTTCCAGCGATTCCCGTTTCGCCCGGGGCATCCCTGTGCTTCTCGTGCGCATCCCTGTGCTTCTCGGATGGTTTACTGTCTATTCCCGTCGGGTTCTATCGGGTTCCCGGCGGGTTCCCGGCGCTGTTTCCGCGCATCCCCGGCGCATGTCCGCAACTTTTATCTCCTGTCTTGTGCGAAGACCAGCCATTGCCATGCGGGAAGCACGGTGCGGGTGCCGCCCGTGTATTCCTTCCCGGTGAAGAACTCGCGGCGCGAGCCCTCGAACGGCAGGTCGAATGCGACCTCCTCCGCACTGAGGTTCGCAGCGACTGTCACCTCGTTGCCGCCGGCCGTACGGGAAAACAGCATCAGGCCGTCGGGTGTTCGTTCGCCGAGCGGGTATGCGGCCTGCCCGCCGCGTTCCCCGGCTGCGAGCGCCGGGTTCTCGTGGCGCAGCCGGATCAGGGCGGCGTAGAAATCCGTAAATCCGTTGCGTTCCCACGCGGGGACGGGGTCTTTCTCGAAGAACTCGAAGCGGTGGTCGAACCCCATCTCCTGTCCGGTATAGACGAGCGGCTGCCCGTTGGGCAGCGTGAAGGTCAGCAACGCCATCACGCGTGCCGCGTCGCCCATGCGCTCGAATTCCGTCCCGGCCCACGAGTTTTCGTCGTGGTTCGAGGTGAACATCAGGCGGAACGCCTCGCGCGGCATGGCAGCGGCATCCCTGGCGACGTAGGCACGCAGGTCTGCGGCGCTTTTCCGTCCCTGTGCGATGTCGTTCAGCAGGTGGTGCAGCTCCCACGCATACGAGGCGTCGAACGCCCCGTCGTGCAATGCGGGGGCTTCGCCCTCGGCGAGCAGGTAGATGCCGGGGTACTCTTTCCGCAGTGCGGGCAGCGTCTGCTGCCAGAAGTCGATGGGTACCTCGCACGCCATGTCGCAGCGGAATCCGTCGATGCCGCGGTCGAGCCAGAAACGCATGGCGGCCGCCATTGCGGCACGCATGTCCGCGTTGCCGTAGTCGAGCTTGGCGATGTCCGTCCAGTCGTACTGCACGATGGTGTTGCCCTGCGAGTCACGTACATACCAGTCGGCCGGGCGCTCCTCGATCCAGCGGGCATCGGGCGAGGTGTGGTTGGCCACCCAGTCCAGGATCACGCGCAGCCCGAGTCTGTGGGCTTCGGCCAGGAACCGGTCGAAATCCTCCAGCGTGCCGAATTCGGGGTTGACGGCTTCGTAGTCGGAGATGGCGTAGTACGAGCCGAGGGTTCCCTTGCGCTCCTTGACGCCGATGGGGTAGACGGGCATCAGCCAGACGATGTCCACGCCCAGTTCTCTGAGCCGGGGCAGGTGGCGTGCGGCCGCCGCCAGCGTCCCTTCGGGGGTGTACTGGCGCACGTTCATTTCGTAGACGACCGAGTTGTAACTCCAGTCGGGGTGGGCGGCCGGTTGCTGCGGCCGTGTGCCGCAGGCAACCAGTACCATTGCGAGAAGTAATGCGGGCAAGCGTTTCATGGCGTGTCGTTTAGAGCGTGAATACCACCGACGACCAGGCGCCCATGAGCAGTTTCGACGAAGCGTCGCCGCGCTGAAGTTTCACTTCACCTGAGACGCCTACGGCCTTGTCCGGTTGGTCGGTAAGGGTCAGTATCTGCTCCTCCCGGCCGAAGTTGTGCACGACGAGCATCCGTTCGCCGTCCAGCTCGCGGTACCAGGCCGCGATGGATTGCTGCGAGGTGTTGCCGTCGTTGTAGACCGGGTGTTTGACCATCTTGCCCTGCGCCAGCACGGGGTAGGTGTTGCGCAGCCGGGCGAACGTGCGGTAGAGGTTGAGCAGCGAACCGTCGTCGTCGGCCTGTGCCTCGACCGAGATCGCCGGGGTCAGCATCTGCATGTCGATCTTGCCCGAGAGGCTTCCCGAAGCCAGTTCGTTGCCCGCCTTGTCCCACAGGATCGGGGTGCGGACATATTCGTCGCCGTTGGATTTGGTGCCCCAGTACCCGAGCTCTTCGCCCTGGTAAATGTAGGGTGCGCCCTGCGCCGTGAGCAGCACGGCGGCCGCCACCTTCATCTTTTCGGCGGACTGTCCCAGGTCGGAGCCCGTGCGATCCTCGTCGTGGTTCGAAAGTTTCGTGGCTTCGATATAATCGCTGCGGTACTGTGCGTAGAGGGGCTGCACGTCGAGGATGTCCTTGACGAAATAGCATCCGATGCCGTTTTGCAGCGCCCATTTGAGCTTGTACCAGAACGTGAATTCGAACAGCGCCGGCAGCCCCCGGTAATAGGGTGCCGCCTTGTCCGCTTCGTCGAGCATCTCGCCCACCATGTAGAAATCGCCCTCTCCGCCGGCGGCCTTGTAGCTCTCGTTCATGCGGTCGTAGAATTTCTTGAGGAACGTGGGGTTCTCGTCGTTGTAGGCGTTGTGGTAGATGTGCTTCACGGCATCGAGGCGGAACCCGTCCACGCCCATGCGTACCCACTTGTCGGCCGCTTCGGTGACGGCCTTGAACGCCCCGGACTGCTCGGCCTCGGCGGCCTTGCCGTAGTTGAGGTCGGCGAATGCCGCCGTCCAGAAGTGCGAATGGTACATCGTCGGCAGCGAGAACTGCACGTTGGCCGGATCGGCCGAGCGGTTCGACATCAGGGTGAAGGGCTCCCCGAACCGGATGATCGTCCGGTTGTCGGGGGCGCCGTATTTGGTGCCTGCGGCCCACGACGTGGTCGAGGTGCGGACGAGGAATCCCCAGTCGGAATCGAAGTCGAGCGTCAGTTCGTAACTGTTGCCGCCCCTGGCGTAGAAGCGTTTGCTCGTGCCGTTGCCGAAATAGAGGTATTTGTCGTCCGCGCCGCCCTGCGTATTGTCCGCATCCGCGGCATCGGTCGTTTCGGTAACGGTCACCGTCGGGCTGTCGGCATTTGTCCAGTCGAGCACGAACTTGAAGCGCCCGGCGGCACCCGCCCCCGTGTCGGTCGAGAACCATTGTCCGGCATCGTAGCCTGCGGCGCCTTCCGTGGCGATCTGGTCGATCCGCCCGGCCGCGATGTCGGCCTGCGGGTCTTCGGAGAAGATATAGCGGTCACGGTAAGGGCTCCCTTCGGACGCGGCGGCCGATTTGAACCACGGGTGGTCTTTGCCCGTATGGTTGAGCACGTAATCCAGGTAGACCCGGATGCCGCGGGCATGGGCCGCGTCGATGAATGCCCTCAGGTCGGCGTCCGACCCGAAGGCGGGGTTGACCGCCTCGTAGTCGAGCACGTCGTAACCGTGGTACGAAGCCGCCGGATGGATCGGTGAGAGCCACACGGCCGAGGCGCCGAGTGCGTCGATGTAGTCGAGCCGCCGGGTCAGCCCCGGCAGGTCGCCCACCTTGTCGCCGTTGCCGTCGGCAAAGCTGTATACCAGCAGCTGGTAGCTTATGTCGGCGCGTTTGCGGTTGTCCCACGCATCGGGCTGGGCGACGACCTGCTCGCCCTCGAAATCCTGGGAGGCATCGCCGCTCTGTGTCACGGTGACGACGACCGGATCGCAGCCCGGGGCGGTGAAGGTAAGCGTCGCGGAGCGTTTCGACGACTCGTTTGCGGTCGCCGTGACCGCGAACGACGTGGAGGTTTTGCCCGATGTGAGGGCCGGTGTGCACCATGCGGTATTGTCGCTCTGCGTCAGCGACCACGCGCCCGCATCGGTGCGCAGGTCGAGCAGCCGGCTGCCGCCTGCGGCTTCGAATTCTATCTCCGTGGGGGTCACGGAGAGCATACTGCCGCCGGTATCGCCGGTCTTGTCGTCGCTGCACGACACGGATACGGAAAGTACGAGTGCCAGCAGCAGGAAAAGAAATTTTTTCATAGCGGAATCTCGGTTAAAGTTCGTTTCGGGGCCTGCTGTCCGGTCAGGGGCGGCAGGCCAGAAACGGGACGGCAATCTCTGTGTGCCGTCCCGTGAAAGGGTGGCCGTTATTCGGCCTCTGCCGGGGTCTTGCCCTCGGACATGATGTATATCTGCGAATTCGCGAGGTCGAAATAGATGTCGTAGGTGCCGTCGAGCTGGACTTTCATGTTCTGCGAACCGCCGCTGGTGATGATGTCGACGGCCTTGTTGATGTCGACCGCACCGCCCGACGCCGTGCCGTAGTTCTTGGAGTCGTCCCAGGCGTTGTTGAAGCGGATCTTGAATTCGCTGGCGGTGGTCAGGACTACGCCTTTGCGAACGAGGTAGGCGCCCTCCTCGCTCATGGAGAAATCGCCCAGGTCACCCCATCCGGTGATGTTGCCGACCAGTCCCCATGTGTCGGCGACCAGCTCGGGCTTGGCGCCTGCGGCCATCACGTAGGCGCGTCCCGCCTCGGGCAGCAGCCAGTAGTCGTACGTGCCGGCTTCGGCGATCACGGCATTGACCTTGTCGGCGGAAACCTTGAAGGCCGAGCCGATCGTGCAGGTGTAGGGGCTGCTGCCGGCGAATGCGGCGTCGGCCCCGATCCACTGCGACTCGTCGCCGCTCTTGAAGAGGAATTCCGAGTTGGCGGCTACCTCGACCCCTGCGGCCTTGTAGGCCACGATGTTCGAGCTGGCGCTCTCCATGGCCGTCGGGCCCCAGTCGGGGGTTGCGACGGTCTGGCCGTGGATGTACCAGTCGGCCTTTTCCGGCCCCGGGTCGGGTTCTTCGCCGCCGCCCGTGCCGTAGTCGCCGGCATTGAGTTCGTAGGTGATCTCCGCAGAGTTGTTCAGGGTTGCGTATACGCGGTAGTTGCCCGCCGTGGCCTTGATGTTGTCGCCGTTCTGCGAAAGGCGTCCGTCCGCCCCGCCGAAGTTTATCGCCCAGTCGTTGTCCGCACGGAATTTGAATTCCCCGGCGGTCAGTGTGACGTCGACCCAGAAACGCTGTTTTTGGGTGTCGAAATTCATCTCCGTGTCGGTGTCCCAGCCGCCCGGAGTGGCATCGCCGATAATACCCATCGAGTTGAACGACAGCTTATTGCTTAACGTTAATGTCGAACGGTCGAATACGAAGCGGTAGAAGCGCTTGGAATAGACCATGATGTTTCCGGAACCGCCGCTGGAGATCAGCGTGATCGACGGGGCTTCCGTTTCCGGAGCCGCAGCATCACCGTCGGTGCCCCAGTTGCAGGCATCGTTCCAACCGGCTTCGCCGCTCAGTTTGAAGCCGTTGGCGGCTTTTTCGCCCAAGTCAACGATAGCTTCGTAGGTGACCTCGTCGCCGGAGAAACAGAACAGTCCCTGTGCGTTGTCGAAATTCCAGCCGCAGTAATCGCCGATTACCCAGACCTGGGGATAGGTACGCTCGGCCGTCGTCACGGTCATGCGGACGGTGGCGGGGGCGGAGTAGAATTTTTCGAAGTCGGTGCCGATCGTGGCGCTGATGTAGAAATCCACGTCCGTAGGTTCGCCCGAGGGAACCCCCAGGCCGCCGTCTTCCACGGACAGCGCAAGGATGTTGTTGAGGCTTTCATAGGTCTGTTCCGACGAGGTGCCGTTCATTCCCGTGAAGAGCACCAGTTTCGCACCGTCGTTGTACGAGGCTTCGATCGAGTAGTTGATCTGGGTGCGGACGCCGAAGTCGGCGGCGTCCCAGGTGAAGGTCTGCGTCGAGCCCATGTTGTCGGGCGTAATGACGATCTCCCCGGGCAGCGCATGCAGCACGGGCGCCACGACCTTGTCGGGGTCGTAGGCCTTTACCTCGTCGAGCTTTTGGCAGGCGGAGAGGAGCCCCGTCGCAGCCGCCAGCATCATCGCATATCGTGTAATTTTCATAGTCGTACGATTTTTAGGGTTGGTTATTTATCGGTTGCGTTTCCGTAGCCGGGATTCTGGTGCAGTTCGGGGTTGGAAGCGAGCTCCGACGAAGGGATGGCAAAGATTTTCATGTAATCATCGAACCCCTGTCCGGTGAAGGTGCCGCCCTTGTATGTCCAGAGGAACGACGGGGTGGTGAACTTGCCGTAGCGGATCAGGTCGGTGCGGCGGTGCCCCTCCCACATCAGCTCGCGGGCACGCTCCTCGAGCAGGTAGTCGGCCGTGACCGACGAGGGGGCCGATACCCCGGCGCGGTCGGTCAGCTCCTTGAGCTTCGGCAGCGCGGTGTTGGCCTGTCCCAGGTTCATGCAGGCCTCGGCGTAGATCAGGTAGATCTCGCCCAGGCGGATCATCGGGAAGTCGATGTCGCTGTATGCCTTCGATGCAGCCGTGGCAAGGAATTCGTCGTTGGTCATGTTGTGGGGGATGTTGTTGAACTTGAGGCAAGTCCACCCGTTGAGGAAGATATAGAGCGCATCGTTCATCGACTCCTGGCGGCCTTTGATGTAGAACATTCCGCCGCGTTTGTCGTTGACCGTATATTCGCCCGTGGTGTAGTCCGCGTTGCGGGCGTTGAAATATTTCTGTACGTATTCGTAGGGTACGCGGATGCCGGCCCAGCCGTTGTTCACGCCGTTGATCTTCTGTTCGGCCGTCACGTCGGTGGCGGCGATGGCTGCCAGCGTCAGGTACGACGTGCCGCCGTAGGACTGCGTCTGCTCGGCGTCGTATGCCACGCCGAAGATGATCTCCTTCAGGGCGTCGGCGTTCTCGCCGTTGTCGCCGCGGAAGAGGTCGGAATACTCCGGGCAGAGCGAGTAGCCCATGCCGAAGATCGCTTCGCAGGCGGATTTGGCCTCCGTCCACATCGGGGTGCCGGCATAAACCTCGGCATTGAGGTACATGCGGGCCAGCAGGCCGTTGACCGCACCCTTGTCGGCACGCGGGTAGTTCGAGCGTGCGGCAGGCATCGCGCTTTCGTCCGAAGCCAGGTCGGTCAGCTCCGAGATGCAGTAGTCAAAGACATCCTTGCGCGAGGCCTGTTTGGGGTTCACACCGCCGCCGAAGGGCGAGGTCTCGGTCGTAAACGGCACGTCGCCGAACACGTCGAGGGCGATCCAGTAGAAATAGGCGCGCAGGAAACGGGCCTCGGCACGGAAGCTCTGGATCCTGGCGGCCAGTTCGCTGCTCACGCCGCGGTCGGAGAGTTTGTCCGAGGCGGTCTGGCGCAGGTACTCGTTCACGTAGGCGATGCCCTGCAACGTACGTACGTAGACGGCGTAGGTCGCGTCGTTGTCGGCGTCGGACCACGTGTCGGTATTCATGGCGCGAACCCAGGCGTCGTTCTCCCAGGCGCATTTGCAGGCGTCGGCCGTAACCTCCTGGATCGTCCAGAATGCGCGGATGAGCTCCGAGGCGCCGCCGTCGCTGACCTGCAGGTCGGTGGTGTCGTTCGAGACGAAATTGAAATAGAGTTTGGTGAGCCCGGCCAGGTAGCCGTTCTCGTCTTTCCCGTAGACGGTCTCCGAGGTCGAGTCGGACGGGTTGAGGGGCAGGGTGTCGAGATCCCCGATGCACGAAGTGAGCAGCATCGTTGCGCCTGCCGCCGCCAAGGCGAAATGTTTTATGTCGATTTTCATGGTTCGTTCGTTTTTAGAAGTTTACATTCAGACGCAGCGAATAGGTGCGCGGGCGCGGCCAGATCGAGCCGTCGATGCCGTTGACGCCCGGTATTTCGGGGTCTACGCCGCTGTAATCGGTGATGACGAATGCGTTCTGCACGCCGAAGGCGACGCGCATCGAGCCCTTCCAGTTGCCAATCTTGTTGAACGTGTACCCGAGGTTGATGTCGTCCATGCGGAAGAACGAAGCGTTTTCGAGGAACATGTCCGAATACCACTGCTCGCCGCTGTTGGCCTTCGTAAAGCCGGTCTTCTTGACCAGCCGTGCGAAGTTGGGCAGGTTGCCGGCGTTGATGTCGATGTTGGACGTCGAGTTGGCCGAGGCGAAGTCGTTGAAGACCCAGTTGCCCGCCGAACCGTGGCCGTTGAAGCCGAAGTCCCAGTTCTTGTAGCTCAGCTTGAGGCTGATGCCGTAGAAGAAGTCGGGGTTGGGGCTCTTGTCGGTCATGTAACGGTCGCCCTGGTCGATCTGGCCGTTCTTGTTGCGATCCACCAATGCGTTCTGGATCGGCTTGCCGTCCTGGTCGTAAACCTGCTGGAAGCAGTAGTAGGTGTAGGGTGCATAACCCACCATGTGGCGCTGGAGCAGGTTGCCCGTACCCTTGGTGATGCTGCTCACCTGGATGGCGTAGTCGGGGTCGTCGGTGTTGTTGAGCTTGGTGAACTCGGTGTGCTGGAACGTGCCGTTGAAGCCGACCGTGAGGTTCCAGTCCTTGGTCTGCACGGGGATGAAATTCAGGTTGAACTCCACGCCCTTGTTCTCCATCGAGCCGATGTTGGTGAGCACCGTGTTGCCGAAGTTCGAGCCCATGGGGGTGATGACGTTGTTCAGGAGGTCGTCCGTCTGACGCAGGTACCAGTCGACGCTGCCGTTGATGCGCCCGCCGAGGAACCCGAAGTCGAGGCCGACGTTGTAGGTCGTCGTGGTCTCCCATTTGATGTTGGGGTCGTAGGCGCCCGGCGTGAGGTAGAACATGTGCCCGGCGCTGCCCATGTAATAGGTCTTATAGACGTCGGTCGACATGTAGTAACGCGCCAGGTAGGGATAATTGGAGCCGATCTCCTGCTGCCCGGTCTGCCCCACGCTGACGCGCAGCTTGAGGGCCGAGACGGCACGCGAATCCTTCAGGAAATTCTCCTCGGCGATGTTCCACGCAAAGGCGCCCGAAGGGAAGAGGCCCCAGCGGGTATCCTTCGAGAAACGCGATGAGGCGTCGTCACGCAGTGTGAAGGAGAAGAGGTATTTCGAGGCGATCGAATAGTTCAGGCGTCCGTAGAACGAGAGCAGATAATTCTCCTGGCGGTTGAACGGGTAGCGCGAATCCTCGCCCTTCTGCTCGTGCGTCTCGTTGAAATAGGATACCGAGTGGTCGGAGCTGTAGAAATGCTGCCACGAATAACCGGCCATCACGTCGAGGTGGTGGATGCCCCACTCCTTATTGAAGTTGGCGTAGAATTCGAGCAGCTGGTTGCGGCGGAAGTTCGTCGTCCACGAATACTGTCCCCAGCCGCGGGCCTCGGTGTCGGTGTATGCCTGGAACGAGCCGGGGTTCACGCCGTCGTAGGTCTTGGCGCTCGATACGTCGAGGCCGAGGTTGAGGTTGAAGCGCAGCGCCTCGAAGCCGTGAACCTTATAGTCGATCTGGGCGTTGCCGATGAAACGCTTGGCACGCGCCGTATTGTCGCGGTCGTAGAGCTGCGAGAGCGGGCCTGCGCCCAGCAGGGTGTTGGGCGTGAAGTCCTCGCCGCGGCCCGATCCGTAGTTCCAGTATCCGTTGGTGGTCGTGTAGTCGATCGAACCGTCGTCGTTGCGGAAATAGGGGTCGATCGTGGGGTTGAAGAAGGCCGCCGAACCCACCACGCCGCCCGAGGCGTAGCGCTGCGACGTGATGACGCCCTTGGCGTTGAGGTTGACCGTGAGGTGCTTGTCGAAGAAGTTGGGCGAGAGGCTCAGGTCGAGCGTCCCGCGTTCGTATTTCGATGTTTCGAGCGTACCCTGCTGGTTGGTGTAGCCCACCGATGCGCGGTAGGGCATCCTATCGTTGATGTTGCCGATCAGGCTGACGTTGTGGTCATGCGAAATGGCGGTGCGGAAGACCAAGTCCTGCCAGTTGGTGTTCTTGTCGCCGAGCATCGACTGCACCTTGTCGCCCGTGGTCGTACCTGCGGGGTATACCTGGTCGATGTAGGTGCGGAACTCGCCGGGCGACATCACGGGCAGCTCGTCGGAGTTGGTCTGGACGCTCACGCTGCCGCTGTACGATACGCGGGGCGTGTTGCCGCGCCCCTTCTTGGTGGTGACAAGGATGACGCCGTTCGAGGCGCGCGAACCGTAGATGGCCGCCGCCGAAGCGTCCTTGAGCACGGTGAAGGATTCGATGTCGTTGGGGTTGATCGTCTCCAGCGGGTTGGCCATACCCTTGCCGCCGTCGACTGCGATGGGCACCCCGTCGATCACGATCAGCGGGTCGTTCGAGGCGTTGAGCGAAGCCGCACCGCGCACGCGGATGGTGGCGCTCGATCCGGGGCCTCCGTCGCCGGGGATGATGTGCACGCCCGGAACCTTACCCTTGAGCATGTCCTGTGTGGAGACCACGGCGCCGCGGTTGAACTCTTCGGCCTTGATCGCCACGACCGAACCGGTCATGTCGTTTTTCTTGATTGTACCGTAGCCGATCACCACCACGTCGTCGATACCCATGGCATCCTCTTCAAGCGTGAGGTGCACCAGCAGCGACGAACTGGCCACCAGGCTGACGGTCTTGTAACCGACATAGCTGACCTCGATGACCGACTCGGGGCCGGCGGCGCGGATGGCATAGTCGCCGTTGATGCCCGTCGAGACACCGTTGGTCGTGCCCTTTTCGACGACGGTAGCGCCCAAAATCGGCATCCCAGACTTGTCGACAACTACGCCTTTTACCTCATAACCAGCGTTTTGTGCCAGCGTGAGGGGGGGGGGTAAATTGACATATGAGCAAGATACCCGCACACATAGTTAAAAATCGTTTCATAAGAATTTTGGTTAGTTTATAAGTTGATTTTATGGATTGTAGGTCATTCGGCCTTGTGTTCTTTGACCAGGAAGACCGACACGGCGGCCAGCAGCATGAAGACCCCGGCGAGCGCCAGCATGTCGGCCGCGTCGGAGGCGAAGCAGTACTTGACGATGGCACCGCCGGTCAGTCCGATGACGATCTGGGGGACGGTGATCGTGAAATTGAAGATACCCATGTATACGCCCATGCGGCGCGGTTCGACCGCGCGCGACAGGATGGCGTAGGGCATGGCGAGGATGCCCGCCCAGGCGATGCCGATCCCTACCATCGGGAGCATCAGCGCGTATTGGTCGTGCAGCAGGCACAACCCCGCGAAGCCCAGCGCCCCGGCGAGCAGGCAGGCAGCGTAGACGGGTTTGTTGCCGTAGCGCGCGGCGACGCGCCCGAGGAACAGGGCGGCGATGCAGGCGGGGATGGGGTAGGTGCCGTTGAGCACGCCGACCCATGTCTGCGTGGCGCCGGCCGAGAGCACTTCGCCCGTGGCATGGTCGGTGACTACACCCGTGATGGCGGGTTTGAGGTAAGTCCACATCAGGAAGAGCGCCGCCCACGAGAAGAACTGCGTGACGCCCAGCCGCACCATCACGCCGGGGACGTTGCGCATGAGGCCGACGAAGCTCATCGGTTTGGCGTCCTCCTCGGAGAGGTTGTTGTAGCGGGCGAACTCCCCGGGCGGATATTCCCGTGTCTTGAACGAGGTGACGAGCACCGTGAGCAGCAGGATCGCGCCCCCGGCATAGTAGGAGTAGGCGATGTGCGGCGAAACATGCCCCGGAGCGGCCTCGTCCGACACGCCGAGCCATGTCATGACGAGCGGCAGGATAGCGCCGACGACCGCACCGAGGTTTATCAGGAAGGTTTGTACCACGTAGCCCTGTGTCTTCTGCGAATCGTCGAGCATGTCGGCCACCAGCGCCCGGAAGGGCTGCATCGTGACGTTGAACGACAAATCCATGAACAGCAGGATGAAAGCCCCCATGGCGAGCGGGGCGAAGGCGAGCAGTTTGGGGCAGTTGGGCATGAGCACCAGCGCCAGCGCCGAGATCAGCGACCCGCCCAGGATGTAGGGGATGCGGCGGCCCCAGCGCGTCCAGGTGCCGTCGGAAAAAAGCCCCACGATGGGCTGGACGATCATGCCGGCCAGCGGTGCCGCCAGCCAGAAGTAGCTCAGGTGGCTGACATCTGCCCCCAGCGATTCGAAGATGCTCGACGTGTTGGAATTCTGGAGCGAATATCCGATCTGCACGCCGAGGAAGCCGAAGCTGAGGTTCCAAATCTGCCAAAATGAGAGTTTAGGCTTGGTCATTTCGGTTTTTCGGTTGGTTTTCAGGTTATACAAATTTTAATAAAAAATCCGGACGGCGAACCGCAGGGCGACGAACGGAAGGTTCAGCCGGATGAACGGGCGGATTTTTGCGACGAACGGTAGCCCGCGGGGGACGATTTGGAATTTCCGCGGAAAAACACTACCTTTATTCGTAATAAACGAAACCCGTATATACTTTAATACAGCCTCAGTCAGCCTATATGCGATCGCTCAAAGTGTCCGGAATCATCCACCTGTTCGCCGTGCTCCATGCCGTGGTCGCCCTTTCGTGCCATCTGGCGGGGATCAACGACGAGTTGGTGCTGACGCTGCTGACGATCGTGCTGATCGTGCTGATCTGCCTCAAACGGGGACTGAACGTGGAGTTCACCGCTGCCAGCGTGATCGTCGTCAACGTGATCGGCTACCTGCTGGGTACGGGCGGTGCGCAGTTGATCGAGCTGTTATTGCACGCCCCGCCCGTGGTGCATGCCGTCTCGACCTTCATCACCACCGAGATCCTGGGCTGGAGCATCGTGTGGTTCACCAAGTTGTTCCGCCGCGGCGACGACACGGCGAGCCGCTCCTCGGCCTGGACGCCCCGCATCGGGTTGCTGCTGCGGGCCGTGGGGGGGATTTTCGTGCTGAGGCTGGCCTATGTCGAGCTTTTCGCCTCGCCCTCCCTTTTCCACAGACCGCCTCTACCACATGGCCGACTTGCTGGCTTCCAATTCCGCGGCATTGATTATCCTGCTGTGTGTCAATATCATCTATGTCCGGCATACGCGCAGGCGTACCCGGCACGGCCTGATCGCCGAAATTGCGGCCTTCCTTCTGTTCGTGCTGCTCACGTCGGCCTGCGTGGCGCTCATTACGGGGCTGCACCTGCCGTTCGCCTTCGATCGCTCGTTCACCGCACGGGAGTTCCTGCAACTGTGGATCATCACGCTGCTGGTCGAGGTAATCCTCTATTCGGTCGTATTTATGGTTGATTACGCCCTGGTCGCACGTGCCGTGCTGCGTGCCGAGCGCGGTAAGGCGCACCAGGCGCAGTTCCGTTACATGAAACTCAAACAGCAGGTCAACCCCCATTTCCTGTTCAACTCGCTCAATATCCTCGACTGTCTGGTCTGTGAGCAGCGCACGGAGCAGGCCAGCGTCTACATTCATAAACTGGCGGGCATCTACCGTTACATGCTCCAGAACGAGGAGGAGACACTCGTGCGCCTGCACGAGGAGATGGCCTTCGTGGGGATGTACGTCGACCTGTTGCAGGTGCGTTTCCCCGAAGGGTTTCGCGTGGAGACCGATATTTCGGACGAGGTCATGAATCGCCATGTTCTGCCCTGCTCGGTGCAGTTGCTGATCGAAAACGCCATCAAGCATAACTCGGTGGGGGCCGACCGGCCGCTGGTGATCCGCATCGTCGCCGAGGCCGAGGCCGTGACGGTGTCGAATAACCTTCAGTTGAAGGTATCCGGCAACCCCTCGACCCGTGTGGGGCTGAACTACATCCGCCAGCAGTACCTCGACCTGTCGGGCATCCCGATCGGGATACGCTGTACCGATACCGAATATTGTGTCACCTTACCGTTGCTGTAATATGAACGTACTGATTGTAGAAGACGAAATGATGGCCCAGGCAAACCTGGCGCGAGCGCTGACCCAGCATTTTCCCGACGTACGGATCGTCGGGACGACCGGCTCGGTCAGGGAAACGGTGCTCTGGCTACGCACGCCGGGGAACAGTGCCGATGTGATTTTTATGGACGTGGAACTCTCCGATGGGGATTGCTTCGAGATATTCCGCCAAGCGGACGTAACGGCGCGGGTCATCATGACCACCGCATATGACAATTACGCCGTGCGGGCGTTCGAGGTCAACAGTATCGACTACCTGCTCAAACCGATCGACCTCGCGGCGCTGCGGCGTGCCGTGGAACGTTGCCGTGTGCGGAGCGGGGGCGTCGACCCTGACGTATTGCTGAACGTAATCCGCAGCCCGCGCGAATACAAACAGCGCTATGTCGTGCGTTTCAACGACCGGATCGTCCCGGTGCAGACCACCGACATCGCCTATTTCTACTCGGAAGAGAAAAACACCTACCTTGTCACGAACGACAACAACCGCTACATCATGGATCAGTCGCTCGACGTCCTTTCGGACGAACTGGATCCCGGGCGGTTTTTCCGCATATCGCGCAGTTGCATCATCGCCATGTCGGCGATCGTCAACATCGTGAAATACCTGGGCAACCGGCTGAAGATCACGGCACGTCCGCGTCCGGAGTTCGAGATGGTGGTGAGCCGGTCGCGGGTCGACGACTTTCTGAAGTGGTTGGAGGGGAATGGCTGAACCTTGGTCGTGGCGGGCAGGTC
>OJPJ01000582.1_pt1 | contig 16787 bp, 8 predicted proteins | sample 1598451 | NCBI WGS metagenome assembly OJPJ01 (sample SAMN03922479, study PRJEB24848) | human gut metagenome | isolation source: stool sample | host: Homo sapiens | place: Germany | collected 2010-11
GTATTTTAGAATAATATTCATTCATCAAAAAGTATCTTGGGAATTATTGTATCCTAAGATACTTTTTTTAATTCTTGTAATTATGAAAAAACGATTATTTCTTGTTTTGTACACATCACTTTTTGTTGTAACTGTCTTTGGTCAAGACTTTAAGGGAGTTATTGTAAATGCCAAACAACGTCCTTTAAAAGGGATGAAAGTTTGGAAAAAGAATACCACTGAAAGTGTAAAGACAGACAATATGGGAGTATTCTTTTTTCCCGGTTTGCAGCCCACAGATACATTGGTAGTATCTATATCTAAAAAAGAAGAAGCAATTATCCCTATTGGTAAGCTATCTCAAGCTTCTCTTAAATTGGAAAAGAAATTTTTCATCTTATTCGATGGACAGAAAGAAGAAAAAAGAGAATACACGAGGATTCTCCGTACAAGTTATAACTCAAATGTATTGACCCGTGAACAGATTCAGAAGTTATCAGCCAATAGTATTTACGATCTATTTAAGGGTGGAGCTATTCCGGGGGTAACAGTGAACGGAGACAAAATTACAATTCGCGGAGGAAGTTCATTTGATTTGGATAATGAGCCTTTATTTGTTGTCGACGGTACTTTATACGAAAGTAGCAGTGAAGTAGATGGTGTCGTATCAATCAATGACATAGACAAGGTAGAAATACAAAAAGACGGTGCAGCTTATGGCATGAAAGGAGCTAACGGTGTTATAATTATTACTACAATTAAGAAATAATATATAACTATTAAACACGCATGCACTATGAAAAACAACCGGATAAGATATTACCTGAGTTTATGGGTGATACTATTTGTTAGCATCTTTACAGGTAATGCTCAACAAACAGATACTGTTTATATGAACAATATTGTCAGTTCATTTAAACAAGTTACTAATTTGCCGCAGGAGAAAGTATATTTGCATACCGATAAACCATATTATTTTGCAGGTGATACTATCTGGTTGAAAGCATATTTGGTGACTGCCATTACCCACTTTTCCGGAAATGGCAGTCACTATGTGTATGTAGAGCTCATAAATCGCAAGAATAAAGTTCAGCAGCGTATTAAGGTTCAGCAACGCGAAGATATTTTCTCAAGTTTTATCCCTCTTCCAAAATCATTGGAGGCTGGTGACTATTATCTCCGTGCATATACCCATTGGATGTTGAACGAAAAATCCGACTATTATTTTTCCAAAAATCTAAAAGTCTTTGCTTCCCAATCTTCGTTTATGTATCCGGAAATAAGATATGAACAGAAAGGGAAAAAACGTATAGCAACTGTTACCTTCAAAAGACCCGACAATACTGTCTATGCAGGTAATTACGTACACTATATGGTTCGTACCAAGCCATACGAAAATAAGTTCCGTCAGCAACAGACTAACAAGAACGGAGAGATTCAAATAGATATACCTGAAAAAGATAAAATAGAACAATATATCTATGTTGTATTGGAAGATAAACAGTTAAAGCATAAACACACATTTTATGTTCCGGATGCTTTTGACTACCATGTCGATTTTTTTCCGGAAGGTGGTAGCTTAATTTCGGGATGTACCCAAAAAGTGGGTATAAAAGCTATAGACACAAATGGAAATTCAGTAGAAGTGACTGGTAGTATTTTAAACAGTAAAGGTGATACCATTACTCATTTTAAGAGTTCTTATGCAGGTATCGGCAGTTTTATGCTACCTATTTCAATAGGTGAAAAATATAAAGCAGTCGTTAGTTCTATTACAGGAGATATGAAGAAAGAGTTTTTACTGCCTGATCCGGAGGCCGACAAATTCTCTTTATCCATTACCGAACGTAACGGCATCATACATTACACAATATTACATTCTCCCCAAGAGAGGTTGCCGGATAATTTATACTTGATAGCCCATGTTCGTGGTTTTCTCCTATTTGTACAACCCATACAGAAAGGACAAGGAGCGGTCAGCCTGAAATCCATCCCTGAAGGGATATTAACCCTTACTTTATTGGATGGAAATTACGTTCCACACAGTGAACGCCTTGTATTCGTTCGCCAAAATCATTCAATCTGGCAATTAGCCTCTGATAAGGCATCCTATGGTTCGCGTTCACCGATATCTCTTGATATCCACCTCTCCGATCTGTCAGGGCAACCTATAACGGGTGACTTCTCTTTAAGCGTTACAGACAACTATGCCATCAGATGTGATTCTACCGCAGATAATATTCTTTCTAATTTGCTGCTGACGTCAGATATAAAAGGATACATCGAAACACCCGGATATTATTTTAAAGATAATTCTCAGCGATTGAAAGCCTGTCTGGATAATTTAATGCTGACGCAAGGATGGAATCGTTTTAATGTAGAAGACATTCTTAAAGAACAGCAAAAGAACCCCAAATACTTTATGGAAATCGGACAAACTATTTCCGGTAAGGTATTAGATATTCGTAATAAGCCACTTTCTGGAAAAACTGTGAATGTCTTTGTCAATAAGCGTCCTTATCCCTCAACACACACAGATAATGACGGAGTGTTTATTGTAGATAAGTTAAGTTTTGCAGATACAGCCAGAGTTGAAGCACAGGTAATAGAAAAAGGAAAATTCTTTCGTGCTAATATCCGGATAGACAGGGATTATTTTCCGGAAGCAGTAAACACCCATCCATACAAGGATGCAAAATATGAGCAACAGAACGAATATAGAGAAGAAATGCAATCACCTTTTGTCAGAGAAGATGGAGTCTTGATGCTACGTCTTCCAGAAGTCGTGATTAATGCCAGAAGTTTAGTAAAAGATCGTTTTTCTTCCTATAAAATGGATGATGAAGAGATGTTGGCTCAACAAGATGCGCGCACGGCACTTGATTTAGTCAAGAATGTTCCCGGATTCCGAATTATAGATAATCGTCCCTATATAAACCCCAAATACTCCCAACGTCCGGAACATCTGATGTCTAATGATGTAAATAACAGGAATGCCTTGCGTCCCAAAGAGAAAATAGATTATGGCCGTACTGCACGCTTCATGCTGGATAACAAAACGATCAGTTTCAATGCTCTTTCTCTCATCAATGCGGAAGACATAGTAGGAGTACACAAAATTGATCCGGAAGTTGATGCAGCCGTCAATATTACTCAAAATCTGAAATACTTGGAAGCAGCCTATAATGAAGCATTTGAGAGTGGTGCCACTTTAGAAGAATTGGAAGAACTGGAAGTGGACAGACAACTCCAGAAAATGAAGGATGGAACTCAAAGTATCTCCGGTGGATGTATTGTGTTAACCTCACGTACCGGCAATTTAGAGATACCGCGTACTTCCCAAGGAGACACGGCATTCCTGCTCGGCTTTAATCGGTATAAATCCTTTTATAGCCCTAAATACGTAACAGGCGAAGAACGCAAATCACTTGTACCGGATAATCGTACCACCATTTACTGGCAACCTCAACTCCGAACCGATGAAAGAGGTAATGCCAGCGTACACTTTTACACAGCTGATCGTCCCAGCTATTATACAATTATTATTGAAGGTATAACAGATAAAGGTGTACCTTGTCGCTATGAACATTTATTAAAAAGATAAGCAGCTTATTTTTTATTTTAAATTTGATATCATGAAGCGTATAAAATTATTTTTAGCACTATCTGTATTGGCTATTCTTTTATGTGGAATAAGTTCTTGTTCAAAAGAAGAGAGTGATAAACCGAATACTGAACAGCCCGACCCCGAACCAACTCCTGAGCCTACCCCGGAACCGGCTCCAGAACCGGATGACTATAAACTGCAGGGAAATATGCAAGCCGCACAACAACTGGTTGGAAAAGATTATTCGGAAATCCATAAGTATATGCGCTCTTATGGATGGGACTATTCTGAACATCCCAATTCATCTGATAAAGATCATAAAGACGGAGTGCATTGCGAAGTTATATATGACGAAACAATACAGCAATATGTTTTCAAGTTTATCAGCCATGCCAATGCTGATGCCCTTGACGGTGACCGGGGGAAACTGGAAGACCGCCAACGTAATGAAATGAAAACGCAAACGACTGCTGCCTGGTATAAATTGAATGGTAACTGGGATGAATGGCAACGCCTTGAATGGAAATTCCGTATTCCGAAAGATTTCAGACCTTCTACAAGTTTCTGTCATATTCACCAATTAAAGGCACAGGAGGGCAATAATGGTTCTCCATTGATAACCATAACTCCCCGCTGCAATAGTAATGGCAGTAATCGTCGTGTACAAGTGATCCATACTGGTGATATTAGTGCTACTACTAAAGGAACAATCATAGACAATCTGCCATTGTCTGATTTTGAAGACGAATGGATACAAGTAGAAACAGAGATGCACTTTACACACGATGGGGCATTCAGTATTAAGATGACACGTATCAGTGATAGTAAAGTATTAGTTGATAAAGCTTTTAGCAATATTGACCTATGGCGGAAGGGAGCGATAAGTATCCGAAATAAATTCGGCATTTATCGTAGCTTTGGAAGAAAGATGGAAAGTACTGATGATCGTCCTACCAATGGAATAAAAGATGAGACTTTGCAACTGGCAGATTTCAAGGTTTATGAGAAAAATACAAATCCCAAGCCTGAAAGCCACGATTAGGGTGAAGGGAGAATTTATCAGAAAACATTATGAAATATATACTGTTATCGCTAATAGGAGTTTTCATTTGTTCTCAAGAAATTGCTATACCATATCAAGAGAAGGTATATCTCCATACTGATAAGCCTTTCTATTTAGTCGGTGACACCATCTGGCTGAAAGGCTATTTGGTAAATGCGCAAACACATAAAGAAAGTGATGTGCAAAGTCGCTTTTTATACATCGAACTCATAAACCGGAAGAATAAGGTAATTCAACGTAAAAAGATAAAAGAGGAGAACGGGCATTTCTTTAACTTCATTTCTTTAGAAAAAGATATTGAAGAAGCCGATTATCAAATTCGTGCTTACACCAATTTCATGAGAAATCAAGGAGAGGAGTTCTTCTTTACCAAACAGATTCCTGTATATGCCAATACCTCTTCGTTACTCACTGCGAACATCGAATATGATTCGGAAGAAGCCGATGGGAAATATATTGTTATTACCCTGTTGCGTAAAGATGGAACTCCCTATGCAAATTCTCGTGTTGAGTACATAATTCGCACAAAAGAATATAAGAATCGCTTTCACCGTGTGAAAACAAATACCGAGGGGCAAATACGCTTTAAGTTACCCGAACGAGAGAAAGGCGTGGAACCTTACGTTTACCTTTCTCTATACGAGAAGGAATATGTACACCGTAAGCGTATCTTTCTGCCGCAGGATTATGAATATACGGTCGGTTTCTACCCTGAAGGAGGGCATTTACTGGCAGGAGTACAACAGCAAGTTGCCTTTAAAGCAGAAACATCTACCGGTGAAATCATAACCGTAGGGGGATATGTCTTAAACCAGCGAAAAGATACATTAGCTACATTCAACAGTGAGTATGCAGGTATAGGTTCCTTTGCTATTCGGACTGAAGAGAAAGATACATTGTGTGCTTTGGTAAAAGACAACTTCGGAAATGAACGGAGTTTTATTTTACCTAAAGCTTCCAGTACTCATGTTTCTCTTGCCATACGTCAGGATACTACTTTTGTACACTACCGTATACTCACTCCCTCAGAGAGAGAACTAAATGAGAATTTCGATCTGTCAGTGCATACACGCGGCAGGATTCTCTTGAATCGTGTCATATCTCATGAACAATTATCCGATAGCCTCCCTCTCGATTTATTTCCCGAAGGAATTGCTCATTTCACATTGTTCAATCGGGATACGACAGTAGTAAGCGAACGGCTTATTTTTGTCAGGAAGCCTTCTGCGGTATTTCAGTTGGCTGCTTTGGGTAGCCCGGCCGACAGCCGCCAACCTATAAGAATAGGATTACGCGTGTTGAATGAGCAGCAAATGCCAATTCAAGGAAACTTCTCTTTGAGTGTGACTGATGATTTCGCTGTAAATATAGATCCTAACGCCAATCATGTGGTCAGTGAACTATTGCTGAATTCTGATTTAAAAGGCAACGTCTTTTCGCCTGGTTACTATTTCTCTTCTCACACTCCGAACGTCAAGAAGCATTTGGATCAACTCATGCTGACACACGGCTGGCGTAGATATAATGTGAGTACAAATTTGAGAGAAGCGGAACAGAAGTATAAATATGAAGTTGAGAGGACTCAGCAAATCTGCGGATATGTTGAAAGTCATTTTGATAAGAAGAGATTGCCTCATTTTGCACTGCTTGTGAATAATCCTCAAAAAGCTTTCAAACAAATTGTTGTCTCCAATGAAAAAGGAGAGTTTTGTTTTACCCATAATTTTCAACAAGTGAAGGAACATTTGACAGGGTTCTTAATTTATGGTGCCGGGAAGAAACCCAAATGGCGATATGGTATTTATATGAATGAAATAGAATATCCCGATATCAACCATTTGCATTGGCAAGAAGAAGATATACCTTTGAAAAGCAAAGCTTTCATTAAGAGTGTGCGCGAAGATTATACTCTTGTAAATGGAGAAAAAATATACCGGCTACCGGAGGTAGAGATCACCGCTTTGCAATTACCGAATGGGTGGATCTCATATAAAGTGGTTGAACCGGAGAAGATAGAACAGATAAATGAAAAGACGGCTTTGGATTTATTAAAGAGAACTCCTAATATTGTTGTTCATTCCGGGGTTAGAAATAATACCAGTCAGATGTTTGTATTAGTTCCAAACAGAAACTTCAATGAAAAAAGCTCTTATAGTAAAATATCCGGTTCTAATGGTGATAGTCCGATATCCGGTTACTGGGAACGCTTTTGGAAAAGAGTACCCGTCATAGTGGATGGATATGAACTAAAGAATATACAAGATCTGGAAAATCTGCATGCCGGAGATGTGAAGTCTATAGATTTTGTACGGGACAAAGCAATGTATATTGCAAACAGCGAGGATCATTATACTTGGGAAAATTATGAAGAAACAGAAGCCGCAACAATAGCTAATGCACCGCAAATTGGCGATGCGCTACCTCTGATTGTTCAGCCTCAGAAAGTATACATAAGTACTTATCTCTCTAAAGGAATTATAGGTTCGTCTATTCCGAGCATTGCCCGTATCGGTTATTTATCCTATGCTAAGAATGCAGAATTCTATGCTCCTAAATACCCCACCGAGGAAAGTCGTAAAATTATCAATTCCGACAAACGTACTACTATTCATTGGGAACCCAATATCCGTTTGAATGAGAAAGGAGAAGCAGGGCTTAGTTTCTATACTGCCGACCGTCCCTCCACTTATACTGTGGTGATAGAGGGGATTACTGACGACGGGAAAGCATGTCGATACGTAAAACAGATAAGATAAATTGCTAATAAACGGAAGAGGCGGAGGTATAGTCAGATTATTTCCGTATCTCTTTTAAGGAACAATATGTTCACAGGCAAGAAATATTTGTTTCACAGTCAAGAAATGAATGTTTCTTGACTGTGAAATAAACGTTCCGCAGGGGTGGAACAACGACATAGCTTCTTCGTGGAGTCTTATTTATCGCACTTCGTTACAGAACAATCTATAAAAGAAAGCCTTATCGGACAGGGAGGCCTGCACTAGTCAGCGACGCCCAAGGCATAAACGATTGATTGGCCGTTCCTTCCGGACGGCTTTTTTGAATCATCTTACGAGTGTACGGCATATCCATTCCTTTGCGGTCGTGATAATGATGATAAGCCCGTTCCCAGGCTGGACAGATTTTCTCCCGCTGTTTGGATGAGATCTCAGGTCCATAGACCGGCTTTCCAAACCAAGTGATATACTGTACATGAGGAACTTCTTCACCGGACATGTATCGGGCCGTGTACTCAAATCCTTTGTAGAGGCGATTGTCGAACGCTCCATATAAGTCTATATCTTGATTCCAGGCTATTTCGGCGGCACAGGCAAGGAAAGCAAGCCCCATCTGTACGTGCTGCTGGTCACGTCCACTCTCCTGGCATTGCCCGCTTTCATAAAAATAGTTTTTGATAGCACCATTCGTATCACCATCGAGCAATTGCTTACAGGCAGTGTCAAAAATATCCCGCCGGTCGAGGAAGATGCCGATACACATAAGTGTTTGTCCGTTGGCAGCATCCCAATTGCCATTATAACGAGGCGTCCAGTCCTTTATCACCGGATACCAGACGTTGATGACCATATCTTCAAAAGCTTTACGATCTTTGGCATTCCAGCCCTTATAAGTATGTTTTATTATCTCGGCAGCATTGAGATATTTGATTCCCGCCGTACCCACCTTCAATTGACGGTTGTGGTTTACGACCGATTCAAGAGTCTGAGCCCAGGCATTGAATATCTCGATAGCCTTCTCCGCATAAGCTTTATCCCCTTCCACATACCATTGCAAAGCCATGGTGTAGGCTGCCGCACCATCACGTACAAACTCTTTTCCTCCATTATCGGGTTTATTATAAGGGCCGTTATCTACAACCTTAAAAGGAGTCGGTTTGTAATTGAGCGAAGCGATTTCCGATGACTTGAGCTGGTTCCATGCTTCCTTCCAAGGTTCTTCGCCTGCAAGGACTTTAGCTTTCATGAATTCAAGATCAGAGGTCGTGTGTAACATTCCGGGATGTACGAATTCCTGTCCGAAACTGACAATGCATATCAGCGCATACAGGAGTGAGAAAAAAGTTCTTTTAGCCATAATCATTAAGAAATTTATTGCTATTGATATAATACATAGTTACGTTATTTTCCAACAGTTCTTATCAGAACCTTCCGGCTATAAGCCTTCTGGCCAGTTTCTTGCACACGAACCACATAAAAATCATCGTTCAATGGCATACTCTCCATCCAATTGCCAGAAGAAGATTTGAGCATCTGCACCATGCTTCCATGAGTCGTGTAAATAGATATCCATGCATCTTTTTGCGATTTTACTCTCACACGATTTGTTTCCACAACAATATGCGGGATATCTTCTCTGCCTGCTTCAGGCATTATCCCCGTAGAGATACCTCTTGCCACCCTCTGAGCCTCATAGAGTGATGCGGGCTGCAAACCTTTACGATTCTGCCCTTCTATGTATCCATTGGTATATTCGCTCATATTGTTGCGGTATCTCCGTATTGTTTTAGCCGTGCATCCGATAGCGTAGTTTTGTCCCGTAGGCACTTTATCCAGATAAATGGCACCGTCCTGTACATCACAATTCCAGAACACGCTGTTGGTGCCTCCCCATCCGTGGCCGCTTCCCATATTGTCACGCAGATACATGCCTATTTTCCCGGCATTCGATTTTATAGTTCCCAATTCCGCCCAGTTATCAAACAAAATCCCCTGCGACCACAACCGGTGTCCCTCAGCTTGTGCAAGGGAAAGTTCCGAACGGAAATTCAATACAACAATGCCGCTGGTGGAGGCACAGCCATTAGAGATATAGTGATGACGCCCGTTACGGGCATAGCAATTTTTCAATAAGATGAGTTGTGAACGATGGTAATTCTCAAAATTATAATACGTACCTCCTGTGCAAAGTCCGGAGGGATCAATAGCATAGCAATCTTCAATTGTACTCCTCGTAGTGGAAGTCGTTTTAATGCCCGCATGAACAAAACCGGACATTGAAACACCTTTCACCCATGAATTCTCCAACGAACTCATATAGATACAATTCTGATCGACGTTAGCCGTAGAATTCTCCGGACTTCTTTCAAAAGAGATGTGCAGATTTTCAATGCCTACATTGTGGCGGATTGTTTCCGGATTTGAAATCTTGTAGATATACGCCTGTGCATACTGTACGTCGAGCGCATAAAATATGGGAGCATCCACTTCAATCATATTACCTTCCACTTTGGTGACGTAGCGATGATAGGAAATATCGATATCCTTAGTTTTCCATTTCTTGCTTTCATCTGTGTTGCGTTTCGTATTGCCACCATACCAGACTGCTTCCAACCAAGCTGTTGTGGTAGGATATTTAATACAAATCAAGTCGCCTGCCCGATAGGCGCTTGCATCTTCCACTTGAAAGGAATAGTCACCGGGCATCACCTTCTGTGTTACAATATTTACCTGAGCATCTCCTTTCCCATTTCCCCAATTGTGCGCGGAGGAATTTCCCATTAAAATAAGCCGTTTTGCCTTTTCAGCAGCATTTCTACCATAGAGAACCGTGGAGTCTTTGTCCGAGAAGCAATTACCTTCGCCACGCAGAATGACTCCGTCGTAAGTCAGATTTAACGTCCCGTCTACATTATATCGTCCGGCTTTCAGCAATACGACTCCTCTGATACCCTCTGAGTCCAAAGCATATTTTCCTACTTCGTCAATGGCTTTCTGTATATGTTGCGTATTGTCGGCCTCCTTGTCTTCCAAAGGACTGAGAGTAATGGTGCGTTCCGGCAAACTGACCACAGGAATGTCTTTTCCATTCCCGTATCCGGCCTGACTAAAATCTGGGATAACAAAACCATCATTATCTTTCTTATAAGTCAGGTTTCCGGATTCATCTTGAATAACAAGTTGCGATTGCCAACTTTCCTGGGCATTAAGGGAGTAACTGCCTACAAAACATAAGCTCCCGATACATAAAAATACAAGTTGTGATTTCATGTGTATTTATTACTTTTTTTGTGATATGTAAAGAAAGGGAGATTACTTTTCTTAGTTTTGCAGTGTTATCTCATTTCCTTGTAATATTGTATCGGTCTGTTTCAAGGTGACAAGGATTATATCATTTTACCGACACAAAGACATGCTATGGGCGATTATTCTAACAGGGTTTTGAGGAGAAAACGGTCTTTTAGCCAGACTAACCATCTGTTGTTCTCTAACAGATGGCCTATCTGACCGGAACAGACGGTCTGCTTACCCCAAACAAACCATGTATTTCCCTTTAACATACCACTTTTTCGGGCAAAACTAACATTCTTCTTCGTGATAAGGCTACACCTTATGCCCGAAAGGGTGTAGCCATGTTGCATAAAGGGTGACACCATCCCGGATATAAGGTGTAGCCCTTTACTTATCGGGTTATATTCTTTTTTGGTTATATCGGGAAAGTATTCGGAGGAAAAATATTCTTTTCACACATAAAGCGCATGAAAGATATCATTTTTTTTAAGATACAACAGCCATTGCATCCTTTTTTGTGATTCTGTCCCCTTTTCCTTTCTTTCCGCATTTCTTTAATAGGGAATGCTTGCGTTCTTTCTTTTTCCCCCACCATTGGACGGAAAGAAAGGAATCTGAGACAATAGGATTATCATTTTGTCAGCCATGACAAAATGATTTTTAAAGGTTATTTTCTGAAAAAACGATTAGTCGTGCGGCTGAGGATTCGGATTGGTATGTGCTTCATAAACTTTGAAATCAGCCAACTGCAGGCTTTCATCTTTAAGTCCGTTATCAGGTCTGTCAGATGCACTTTGCATTTTCCGCCCCAGACTGCGATAAATACCGAATTTATTCCGGATACTTGTCGCCCCCTTCCTCCATAAGTCTACATCTGCGAAAGATTGGTCGGCAAGCACTTTCCCATCGCTGATACGGGTCAGTTTGATGCGGAACGTGCCATGATGGGTATAATGCATTTCTGTCTCCACTTGTATCCATTCATCTTCAAAGTCGGCAAGCGGAAGGTTGTCTATGATAACACCCTTGCCGGAAGTCCGTGTGTCGCCAGTATGAATCACTTGTACACGCTTATTCCCTCCGTCTTTATCGCAACGGGTACTGATAGTAATGAGTGGGGCGCCATTGTTGCCTTCCTGTGCCTTTAGTTGGTGAAGATGACAGAACTTGGTGGTGGGTTGGAAACCTTTGGGTATGCGGAATTTCCATTCCAGCCGTTGCCACTCATTCCAGTTTCCGTTCAGATGATACCAGTCATGGTTGGTTTGGCTCTTCATTTCATTGCGCTGGCGGTCACTCAGCAATCTTCCCCGGTCACTGTCCAGCGCCCTGGCATTGGCATGATTGGTGAATTTGAAAACATATTGCTGCAGGGTAGCATCAAAAAGAACTTCACAATGCACACCGTCGTAATGGTCGTTTTTCGAGATATTGGGATGTTCGGAATAGTCCCAACCCAAGGCACGCATATATTCGTGTATAGCTCGGTAATCTTTTCCCGCTAACTCGCGAGAAGCTTGCATACCTCCCTGAAAAGTATAGTCGGAGCGGACAGGGGAAGGTAACTGCACGGTAGGCCCATATCCAATGGCTTGTAATGCAGATTCGCCCAAACGTTCCTTCAATTGCGCCAGATAAAGACTTTGAGGAGCAACCGGAGTATCATGCGAGTCGAAAACACCTACCGGCAACGTAGGACCGGACTGATTGAAGGGACGACGCAACGGAGTACTTTCTCCTTTACTGCCTATTACCCAGTTATAAGTGCCCGGAGGAATCTGATTTACATAACTCTTCGCCAAGCAATTCCAGGCAACAGACCAGGCTGTGCCCCAACCATGACCGGAACCCATAGAGCCGCGGTTCTTGAAATCAATACCTCCGCCCGGCAAATTACAATTGTCAAGCAATAAACCTGTACTCCAGCGTTGATGCCCTTCTATACGGCCATTCCCTTTGAAGCTACAATTAAGGAACACAATAGGCCCTGTTTGCCCGGCGCCAAGTGCCACAAACCAGATATTATCTCCTTCTACCGAACAACGGTCAATCAGAATCTGTCCTCCGTTCGGTGCAAACTCCGCCGGCTTGGAAGCTCCCTGGTGCAAAGCCCTTCTGATTACGTTAATCTGCTGCAAAGTGATGCGTCGCCCGCCTACACCTATACTCTCCATGGTTTCCAATGCATTGATGTCCTTTGCCCAACAGTCTTCTCCGTAGATTCTTAGTGCATAATATAATGCTTTCCCGTGATTGACCGCTTGTGCGGGCGACTCGATGCGCAGATTCTCCACACCGCACTGACGGAGGCGTTGTACGTTATTGGCTACCACTAATGTAGTATTGTCATCGGTAAATTTTGCATCGTAAGAGTCTACCAGCGGGACACTCAGCACAATTGTATTTCCTTCGATACCTGCAATGGTCCGTTCGGCAATCAGTTGCCGTCCTGCCTTTATCCAAGTTTGAGGTTTCCCGTCACGAACCAGATCATTCATTTTCATATATTTGATCCATTTCTCGGTTACGGGTTTGCGTATTTCTATATTGTCGCCGACGGAAAGTCCGGAAACATCAGCTACCGTCAAACGATATGAACCGGCAGGGATGTACTTGTCAGTCACCTTTATACTTTTTTCATCCGGAGCAGCTTCGCCTAAACGATTGCCTGCACGTTGGCGGATGCCATTATTCACTACGATTGCCGTATGTTTATCTCCGGTCATGACGATAACACTTCCACTCGGATCACTTCCGCTACCGCGCAATACGACGCCATCTGTCATTATCTGAAGAGAACGGTTACATACGTAACGTCCCGGTGCCAGCAGAACTGCACCCCGAAAGCCATCGGCATCTTTGGGAAGTGCGGAAACCATATCAATGGCTTTTTGAATATAATCCGTGCAATCTTCGTTTTCTCCTAAAGGATGTACGGTCAGTTTTGCCGGAACGTATGGCAAGGTTACACCACCGCCCTTATATCCGGCATGTGAAAAGTCGATAATCCGGTCACCTCTCTTAGTGGCTTTATACACTAACTTTCCGTTAGCATCCGAATAAACCCACTGGCTTTTGCCCATTGGTTCCTGCCCCATAATGGATAGGGGGAAAAGAAGGCATAGTAGATAATAAATGTTCTTCATTCTTTGTCTTATTCAATAAAGTTAATTAATGGTGTAACAAAGGAAGAGGAAAAAAATGATTTCCATTATATAGATTGTCTCAAAAGCTTGTAAAAAAAGAGCAAACTTCTACTACTGAGAGTAAAAGTTTGCTCAATATTGACTTAACTAAATACCTTAATTAAGAGATTCTGTATTTTGGTATACTATTTTAATGGATCGAAATCACCACTTTCCCAACCGATGGTCTGTTGCAGTTTCGGATTCTGTTCGAAGTGTTTACGAGCCAATCCCTGGAAGTAATAGGTGTCTTTTACATTCCATTGATAGGTTTCGTCAATTCTCCAGGTTTGAGTAGTGAAATACTTGAAATAATTCTTTGTCATCAATTCCGGATCGTTCTTTATCATAGTGATAAAATCTCTTCGTGCCATAGTAGCATATTCGCTCTTCACCTGTATTTCAATTCTGTAACGGGAATATCCTTGCATATCAGAGAATATCTTGCGACGAAGCAAATCCCAGAAACGTTTGCCCTCATAAGCCAATTCAATGCGGCGTTCATAAAGAACGGCATCAATCAATTCTTGTTGGCTCATATTTGCTTTTAAACCATAGAGCCCGTCCGCATTGGCCGTTATACCGGCTCGTTTACGAATATCTTTCAGGATAGTATAAACTTCATCAGATTTATTTCCTACTTCCGCAGCACATTCAGCAAGATTCAATAATACTTCTGCATAACGCATTTCGATCCAATCCATGTCACCGTGATCCTTAGCTTCGGTAGCTGTCTTTTCAGGGATAGAGAACTTGCATGAATAAAATCCCGTGCCAGTCGGACTATGAGTATCTTCGCCACCTTTGTAAGTGTACATGCAACCTTGGAACCAGTCCGGCATACCATTCAATGGATATTCAGCACCATTGTAAACGATGATATCATAGAAACGAGGGTCACGGTTCAACCAAAACATACCGGTAGCGTCAGTAGCAGTAGGATCAAAAGCTTCTTTCACGCCATCACCATCTACATCTACTCCCGGAGTAGTACCATCAGCCATTGGGAAAGCAAGTGCCATATCCAATGTAGGATGGTGGTTACCTGTAGCTCCTACCGAAAATTCCAACGGACGAAGCCCTGCCATGAAATTGTGTGTACGCACCGGATCGAGAAAACGGGTAGTGATTACAGTCTCAGAGGTAGTCTCTTTTGTCCATATCTCCTTATAAACAGGATGTAAAGCACGTTGTCCGTTCTCTGACAGTTCCTTTTGGGCCGCTAAGCAGGCATTGTATGCTGTCTGCCAACGGGTACGGTCATTATTCGGATTAAATTGCTTACTGGCATAAGTCAGCAACACACGTCCTTTAAAAGCCATAGCTGCTCCTTTGGTGATACGTCCAAAGTCATTTTCACCCCAAATGCTGGGTAACGAGACAGCAGCATCATCAAGATCTTTCACTATCTGGTCAATACACTCTTTTGCTGTATTCCGAGTAACATATAAATCGTCACTATGTCTGTCCTGCGGGATTAAAACCAAAGGTACACCTCCATAAATTTTTACCATCTCAAAATACTGATAAGCACGTAAGAAAAGCGCTTGTGCTTTTATACGATTCCGGATGTCCTCGGACAAGCTACCTCCATCAATACTTGTTAACAGAACATTGATAGTATATATCTTGTCATAAGGCCAGTGTTCTCCTAACGGACCTCCGGCAGTAGCTACCGCTGTCAGTCGACCATGAATAAAATCACCGCCTCCGTTGCCCTCATCACTATATTTAGAATAATCACCACTAAATGACGGTAGATTATCTTTGTAGCATTTATCCAAAAAAGCTGTAGCTAGAATTTCACTATTCCATGTTGCCTTTTCGCTGACAGCTGTCAGGTCATCTTTATCCAATACGGAAGTACAACTGGTCAAGCTTGCAAATGTCAATGCTGTAATAGCTATTATATGTTTTGATTTCATAATATTCAAGTGTTTTTTATATAATTAGATCGTTATATTCAAACCAAATGAGAAGTTTCTCATAACAGGATAGTCTGAAATACTCGTAGCTTCGGGATCCATCCATTTTACTTTATCTTGTAATAAGAAGAGGTTTGTACCATTCAAGAAAAGCCTTGCCTTATCAATGCCTATCCGCTGAACGAATGTTTTCGGCAAATCATAAGATATGGATATATTTTTGCAACGCAAGAAAGAAGCATTACGTACCCAGAAGGAAGAAGCTTCATTATTCTTATACTGTGTAGCGCCCGGCATTGAAGCGTTTGTATTCTCCGGGGTCCAGTGATCATTATAATATTTGAATGTACTTGTATGGGCATTGATACCATTACCACGGAAATCCATCAACTTCTTATGACCGGCCATACCTTGGAAGAATATATCAAGCATGAATCCTTTCCATTTACCGCCAATCGTAAAACCATAAGTGATAGGAGCTACTTTATTCTCAATAATAACAACTTTGTCATCATCTGTAATGATACCATCCGGTTCATCACTCTCAGGACCACGTACATCTTTGTATATCAACATACCTAAACCGGGTTTCTGCCCTTTAATGGTCATATTCGGATTTTCTTCCATATATTGCTGTAACTGTTCCTCGGTACGAATCATACCAATGCATTCAAATCCCCATTCACGGCTCAATGACTGACCGATTTCAGATTTGTATGCCCGGATATTTTCTGCTTCATCTTTCTTGGACCACCAGCTGTTTGCAAAACTAAAGTTACCTCTTAAATAATAGTCCAATTTACCGATTCTGTCATTGTATCCCAGTTCTACTTCGAAGCCACGGGATTTAACCTCAGAATAGTTCTCTTTTGGCAAAGATGCACCAAATGTAGTAGGTACACTCACATTCAGATTATCAAGAATATCGTATGTACGTCTGTAAAAATATTCAAAGCTGAAATCAAATTTATTTCTAAACCAACGGCTATCAAAACCGATATT
>OJPJ01000647.1_pt1 | contig 15334 bp, 8 predicted proteins | sample 1598451 | NCBI WGS metagenome assembly OJPJ01 (sample SAMN03922479, study PRJEB24848) | human gut metagenome | isolation source: stool sample | host: Homo sapiens | place: Germany | collected 2010-11
TCGTGGGCTCGGAGATGTGTATAAGAGACAGATTTTGGACAGGCTAAAGGCAAAATATATCTTCTCGGGAGCACTCCTGCTGCTCTTCCTGCTTCCGGTGCTCGGCATGGCGCTGCCGGGCGGAGTGCAGCATCCCGCGACACCCGAACGCCAAACACCGCCCGACAGCACTCCGACGCAAGCCGTACAAAAATCCCGCCGCGAAACCCGCCGGGAGATTCGGCGCCTTCAACGGGAAGCCGACCGCCCCCCGACCGCCGAAACACGTACGGAAGAGGAGCAGGATTCGCTTTTCGACACCAGGATCGACTCGATCTTCGGAGCGCCTCCCCTCTCGCCGATCGCCCCCGCCGACAGTACGGCTCCCACCGGCAACGACTCGCTGCTGCGCGATTCGTTGCGTCAGGACACGACCCAGCGCGATACGACCCGGAAAAAATCTTTCCTGGACGACATCATCAGCGGCAAAAACCAGGACTCGCTCTACTACGACGTACGCAACCGCACGGTCTATATCTACAACCAGGGTGATATCAACTACCAGAACATGAATCTCAAGGGAGATTTCATGCGGGTCAATATGGACGAAAAGATCATCTACGCCCACGGCAAGCGCGACACGATAGACGGCAAACCGACAGTTACCAACCCCACTTTCACCGAAGGAGCCGCCAATCCCTACACGATGGACACGATCACCTACAACATCGGCAGCAAAAAGGCGAAAATCAAAGGCGTGGCGACTCAGGAGGGCGACGGCTGGCTGATCGGCAACAACGTCAAAAAGATGGACGACAACACCATCCACATCCAGGACGGCAAATACACCACCTGCGACCAGACGGACCACCCCCACTTCTACCTGGCGATGACCAAGGCGAAGGTGATTCCCGGCAAGAAAGTGGTCACGGGTCCCGCCTACCTGGTCCTGGAAGACGTTCCCATCTACTTTCCGCTACTGCCCGAGGGTTTCTTCCCGCTCAGTTCCGGCCCCAAGTCGGGTCTGCTGATGCCGACTTTCGGCGAGGAATCGACCAAGGGATTCTACATCCGTGACTTGGGCTACTACTTCACGCTCGGAGAGCACATGGACCTGGCCATCCGGGGCGGTATCTACACCCTCGGATCGTGGGAGGCATCCGCGATGTCGCGCTATATGAAGCGTTACAAGTACAACGGCACCCTGAATTTCAACTACTCGAACGTCCGTGTCGGCGACAAGGGCGAACCCGACTTCCTCCAGCAGAACAACTTCCAGCTCTACTGGCAGCATACGCAAGACCCCAAAGCCAATCCGGGATCGACCTTCTCCGCTTCGGTCGATTTCCGTACCAGCGGCTACAACCGCTATTCGGCTACCAGCCTGAACGAAGCGCTCCAGACGCAGACAAGTTCGACGATCTCCTATTCGAAAAGCTGGCTCGGCACCCCGTTCTCCCTTTCGGCCAACATGTCCGTTTCGCAGAACTCGCAGAGCGGAACGCTCTCGATCGCCCTGCCGAACGTCGTCTTCAACGTCTCGACCTTCTACCCCTTCAAACGCAAGGAGGCGATGGGCAAGCAGCGGTGGTACGAAAAGATTTCGCTCCGCTACACCGGCAAGTTCAACAACAAGGCCAACGCCAAAGAGTCCGAAATCTTCACCAAGGAAACACTCCAGAACATGCAGTACGGCTTCGAGCATAGCATTCCCATCTCGGCGACGTACAACATCTTCAACTACATCAACTTCGGACCTACGATCAACTACACCGAAAAGTGGTATTTCAAAAAACAGGAGCAGGTTTGGAACCCGGTGCTGAACCGCATCGACAAACTCGACCCGGAGTACGGGTTCTACCGTCTATACAACTACAACTTCAGCCTGCAGGCTTCGACGATCATCTATGGCCGCTACGAGGCCAAGAAGAAAACGCGCAAGGTACAGGCGATCCGCCACACGATCACCCCGACGGTGAGCTTCTCCTACGCCCCCGACTTCTCCAAGCAGAAATACGGCTACGTAAAGACCGTGCAGAGCGATACGCTGGGTAATTTCAAGACCTACTCGCCTTTCGAAGGGAGCATCTTCGGCGTGCCCAGCTCCGGTCAGTCCATGGCTATCAACGCCTCGCTCTCGCAGACGCTCGAAATGAAGGTGCTCAGCAAACGCGATACCTCGGGTATGAAGAAGATCAAACTGATCGACGAACTCCGCATCGGACAGGTATCCTATAACTTCCTGGCCGACTCCATGGGACTTTCGAACATTCCCATTTCGCTGCGCACGACCGTTTTCCAAAATTTCGGCATCAATATCAACGCTACGCTCGACCCTTACCGGGTCACCCCGCAGGGCCAGCGTATCAACAAACTCTTTTTCCCGGGCCGTGTGGTATCGGCCAGCACTTCGTTCGGCTATACGTTCCAATCCCGCCAGGACAACTCCACCCCGGCGATCAACGACATCAACAGCGCCCCGGTCGATCCGGCCTACGCCAATCCTTTCTACGACCCTTACGGGCAAATGAACCCGGCCCTGCGACGGCAATACATGACCCAGGCCTACTACGACTTCTCGCTACCCTGGAACCTGGGATTCAACTATACGGTCAGCTACTCCGCATCACCGACCAACAACGGCACGACGGGCTACCAGAAAAACATCACCCAAACGCTCGGCATCAACGGCAGCGTTACGATCCTACCCAAGATGGGCATAACATTCCAAGGCGGTTACGACTTCCAGGCCAAGGAGCTGACTCCAGCCTCCATCACCATTTCGCGCGACCTGCATTGCTGGCAAATGTCGTTCGCGTGGGTCCCCTTCGGCCACTATCAGAGCTGGAGTTTCAACATCGGCGTCAAAGCGGCTTCCCTCGCCGACCTGAAATACGACAAAAGCCAGAGCATGTTCGACAATTTATACTAAATTTCGGACGCTTTCACGCATAATCCGCATCGAAATATGAAGATTCGATGAATTTTGGATTCTTTCTTGTTCCTTAATTGAATATTGTCTATATTTGTGGTAGCCCATAACCAGGACACGATGTAAAAACTCTCAAACATAATACCTCTATGATTATGAAAAAACACTACGAATCTACGGTTAAGGGGGGGGGAACCTCGTACTCCGCTCCTTCGGTTGAGATCCTCAGCATCTCGATCGAGAAAGGTTTTGCCAACAGCACTGTCCTGGATTATGGCGGAGCCGGCGAAGCAGGCGGCAGCGTTAATGACACCGATTACGGAGAATACTAACAAACACATCCTACGACTATGAAAACTTTTTTCAAATCCATTTTGGCTGTCGCAGTGTGTGCATCTCTGTTCGCAGCCTGTTCCAAAGACGACACGGTTTCCGACCCGTCGAACGGTCGTAAAGTAACGATGACGGTCACCGCATCGTCTGAACTCGAATCGGCATCCGGTTCCCGTACGACGTATGATCCCCTGACGGGGAAAATCTCGTGGAACGAAACCGGCGAATACCTTCAGGTGTTCGAAACGGCCGCCTCCAAAACCACATACGCCAACTCGCAGGAAGGTACGGTAAGCGACGGCACGGCGAAATTCGCCGTATCGTTCCCGGAGAATGCAAACACTCCGCTCGTTTATAACGCGGTTTATCCCGCTTCGGCATGGGTTACGTCCAACAATACGGATATTACCAACATGAAAGTCGTCACACGCACATCTCAACAGCCGACCGCTACGAGCTTCGATTCGAACGCGGACCTGCTGATCGCCAAATCGATCTCGCTGGAGAGTCAGCCGACCGAACTGCAAATGAGTTTCGGCCGTGCCGTTGCCATCGGTAAGATGACGGTCAAAAACCTCGCATCGGAGGAGCCTGTCCTTGGCGTCGAATTCACGGCTCCTGATAAGAAGGTCACGGGCCGTAGCTATGTCGATATGACGGCAGGTACCGTCAAGGAGTACGGTTATACCGGTAATTTCTCGGACAACGTGACGCTGAGCTACTCTTCGGAGATGAACCTTAAGGCCAACGGCGCAACGGGCATGACCGCCTATTTCACCTGCTTCCCGTTCGAGGTGGCAGCCGGTGAAACATTCACCGTTACTGTGACCACCGCATCGAAGATCTTCACCAAGACGGTAACCGTTCAGGAGGGGCGGGCCCTGGCTTTCGCAGCAGGCGACAGCTCGACTTTCGCGGTCGATATGACCGGCGCTGCGGAAGAGGCGACCGAAACATTGAGCGGCGACTACGTCATTACGGCGACCCAATCCGAAATAACCTATGCAATGAGTTCTCTGGCTGACGGTATTCGTTTGGCCCCCGTAATGATTACACCGTCAAATCCCTACAAAACGGGTGATGAAACCCTCATTTGGACAATCACCAAATCGGGCGACAACTACACGATCAGTCAAGGCGAGAACTATCTCTCCTGGGAGAGCGACAACGGCGCTACGACCTCTACGACTCCTTATGAACTGGTAATTACCAAGAACAAGTCCGAAGGTACTTACCAAATCGCATCGGCAGCGACCCCGTCCCGTATTTTGGCGAAAAACACGCAGGCAGCTTACGGTTTTGGATTCTATACCGGTTCCCAGACAAAAGATCTGACCCTGATCCCTGCCGAATACGTCAAGTTGCCTCAAATCACGTTGGATCAGACGACCCTAACGCTGTCTTACAACGATACGGAAACTCACTATATCCCCGTTACGTTGAAGAACGCCGAAACGCAAGACGTTTCCGTCGCTATTTACGACGGCACTGAAGGGACCGAACAGCCGGACTGGATCACCACAGGTGATTACAACGGCAGCGAAAATCGCCTCGAAGTCGCAGCCACAGAAAATACGGTCGCAACACCTCGTACAGCACGCATCGTTCTTACCGCCACTACTTCACTGGGTACAGCCAACGCGACATTGCTCATTACCCAGAACAGCAAGCCGGAAGGCGGTGTCGGAGAAACTTGGACCTACACCTTCGAAAGCGCGGATAAAGACAAGATCGCTGCCGGCTTAACGGTGAACGGACTGACATGGACTGCAAGCAAAGCGCCCACTGCATTTGATCAAAACAATCGTGGTCTTTCCTGGTCGAAACCCAGCGGTGTCACCATAAAAACGTCCGATTATACCGGAGGAATCAAAAAAATCACGTTGGTTATGTCGGCAAATACGGCAAACTTAAGCACCGTGAATGTAACCGTCGGTGGACAAGCACTCGGCGAAACGATCTCCTTGGCAAAAACGAATAACCAGGAGTATGTCGTCGAATCGGAAACTCCGCTGTCCGGCGAGATCGTCCTTACGTTAAACACCGAATCGGGCGGCAAGTCGTTGATGATTAAAACCATCACGATCAACTGAAACTCGGGAGAAGGGGGAGGCGATAATCCTTCCCCAGACCCTACCCCGGGAATTGCTACACCGAACGTAAGCGACATAACTTCGAGTACAGCGAAGGTTTCCAGTAGTCTGACCGACGCCGCTTACGCAACCGAGGTGCAGTTCTTCTATTCCGCAACGAACGGCAGCGACACGGGAAGTGTCGTTGCCGCTGTTGTCGGAAACGAAGCGACCGCCAACCTCTCCGATCTTCTGCCCGCAACGACGTACACGGTTTACGGCGTCGTAACGGCGACCAACGGCTCCACGCCGCAGAGTTCTTCGACAACCTTTACCACCGAAGGAGCACGGACGGATCATGCCGCCTGGTACGAGCTTCCGGCCCGCACGACAGCCGACGCGACGATCACGCAGACGGTTTATCCCGCCTCCGGATCGCAGCGCAACTACACGATGTACTACGACAAATCGACCTACACGGCTTACTGGGTAGCCTATCCGCTCGCAAAAGGACACATGGGAAATGGACGTTCCGACAAATGGCAGCGCAATCCCGGACTGGCCGAATCCGAACAGATCAACGTCTGGTCGAGCAGCTACGGGGTCAATCTCGGAGCTACCACATCGGACGGATATGACAGTTCGAAAGAGTTCTACGCCCGGGGGCACCAGATACCCAACGCCGACCGCAACGGTTCGGACGAATTGGTCGTACAGACCTATTACGCAACCAATTCCACGCCGCAGATTCAGAACAAATTCAACGGCGGTATTTGGCAGCAGCTCGAAAGCGGCGTCCGAAATATCGCTGCGACTACGGACACGGTATATGTGGTGACGGGCGCTATTCTCCAGACCGCAGGCAACCACGAAGCGATCACCTGGATCACACCGAAGTCGGACAGCAAACGATGCCCCGTACCGAACTATTACTACAAAGCGTTGTTGAAAGTCCGGCGCGACGCGTCGAACAAAGTGACGTCGGCCATGACGATCGGTTTCTGGATGGAACACAGGGAGTACTCGAACGATAGCTACACGAACTATGCGACTTCCGTCGCCGAGATCGAACGGCTCACCGGCTTCGATTTCTTCGCCAACCTGCCTGCCGACATTCAGGCCGCAGCGGAGCAAAATTCGAACTGGAACACATTCGCATCGTTCTAAACGGGCGAAAAGATCTCCGACACGACAAAACGACACGCATCATTCTATTCGATGCGTGTCGTTTTGTATTATCCATACATCCGAACGGCTTATTCTTCCGAAAAATAATTATCTTTACGAATCGGAAAATCGCCGAATCCGAAAACCGACACTCGAAGCGGATGCAACGAAGAGGCGGGAATATTCCGCCGCCTCCAAAGGAGGCAAACCGCAAATATCCGATCGACGAGGCCCGCGACTGCCCGCGAGGTCCCGCCGAACGCAGAAAACGAAAAAAACACAAAGTCAAAGCCCGGTTCTCCGTCCATTTCCCGCGATCCGGCTCCGTTATGCTACGACTCAAGTCCGAAAACCTCCGGTCGAAACTCCGGCGCATGCCCCTGCTCCGCGCATTGCCGCCGCTCGCGGCCGGCATCCTGCTGGCCGACCACTACGTACTGCCGCTGTGGTTGTTAGTAGGCGGATTCCTCGTCTGCGGTATCCTGGCACTGCTCGCCGACGACCGGGGCGCAAACCTCGCCACCCTGGGAGCCATTCTGCTTTTCGGCATGACCGTCACCGAACTGAGACACACTCCCGCTCCGCCGACCGGCACTCCGGGCGAATACGAAATCATCGTCCGGGAACGCCTCTCTGAACGGGAAGGCAAAACGGCCTCCGGCACAACGATCCGCGCCCTGCGGAACTCCGAAACCGGAGAATGGCTCCCCGCCGCCGGAAACCTCGTGGTTCGATGCGACTCTTCGACCGTGCTGAATCCCGGCGACCGAGCCGTCGTACGCGGCAAAATCTACCCTTTCACCGCCCGTCACGGCGGCTACGGACGGCTGATGACCCGCCGGGGATACGTCGGCACCCTCTACCTGAACCGCTCAAGCCTGCTGCTGCACGACACCCTGCACCGGGAGTTTTCCCCGAGGCATCTCTCCCTGTTCCTGCACGAACGGGCCGTCGTACGGCTCGACCGTCTGGCCCTGGCACCCGACGAACAGGCCCTCTGCAACGCTATGACGGCCGGGGATCGACGCTCGCTCTCCCCTGCACTCCGTGCAGCCTACTCGCGCAGCGGCACCTCGCACCTGCTCGCCGTTTCGGGATTGCACGTGGGCATCGTCTTTCTACTCGCCAACCTGCTGCTCTGGTGGCTGCCGCTTTTCCGGCACGGACACATCCTGCGCAATATCGCGGTCATCCTGCTCATCTGGCTCTATGCCGCCACGACGGGATTCCCGCCCAGCGTCGTCCGGGCCGCGCTGATGTTCTCCGTCCTGCAATTCGCCCTGGCCTCGTCGTCGGAATACGTCGGGATGAACACACTCGCCGGCGTAGCCTTCGTCATGCTGCTCTTCCATCCCGATTACCTGTTCGACATCAGCTTCCAACTCTCGTTCATCGCCGTCGCCGGCATCATCGCCTGGGGACTCCCCCTCTGCCGCCTCCTGCGAACACGCCGCAAAAGCATCGATATGCTGACCGCAACCCTCGCCATCGGATTTTCAGCGTCCGCTGCGACTGCACCTCTTATCTCCCATACCTTCGGCCAGATCTCGGTCGTCGGGCTGGCACTCAACCCCGTCGTCATCCTGCTCTCCTACGTCGTGGTCGGGAGCTGCACGCTCTGGCTCGTGATCCCGGGAACGGCGCTCGCACCGCTCTTCTCGGTCGTCGCAGGATTCGCAGCCCGGGCACAGAACGAACTGATCCGAGCCGCAGCGGCACTTCCGGCAGCCGCCCTCGACATCCGGCTCACGACGACCCAATGCTGGATCGTTTACGGACTTTTCATCTTCGCAACCCTGCTCCTATGGAGCGCCGAACGGAAAAAATCGGTATCTTCGCTCCCGGAATGATGACTCCGGAACAATACCGACTGCTGCTGACTCCCGAAGTACGGCGTACCGTCGAAGAGCAAATCGGCCGCGACCCTGCGGCGATCGCCCTCGACAAGCGTATTCCGCATGCGGCTCTCGTCGCCACGCAGGTCAAATACCTCGCACGGGCACGGACGAAACTCCCCTCCTACTATGAAGCCCGCTGCATCCTCCCGCCGCTGGCTTTCGAACAGGCCTCGAGCGAGGCATGCGCGGCCCGCAAAAGTTGCAGCGGAAACACGGTGCTCGACCTTACCTGCGGACTGGGCGTCGATGCCCTCTACCTCTCGAAACGCTTCCGCGAAGTCATCACCCTCGAACGGGATGCGACGCTGGCGGCCGTCGCCGAAAAGAATTTCCGGCGGCTGGGCGCAACGAACATACGGGTTATCAACTCCTCCGCCGAGGCGTTCCTCGCCTCGACCCTGGACCACTTCGACTGGATCTACGCCGACCCCGACCGTCGCAGCGCCGGAGGGCGCAAGCTGGTGCGGCTGGAGGATTGTTCTCCCGACATACCGAAGCTGCTGCCGGAACTCCGTCGCATCGCCCCGAACCTCTGCGTCAAGAACTCCCCGCTGTTCGACGTCGGTGAAACCTTCCGGCTCTTCGGTCCCTGCCGCACGGAGGTGGTGTCGCTGCACGACGAATGCAAGGAAGTCGTCGTCTATGCCGACGGCACGGGTCCCCTGCTGACGGCCGTTGCGCTCGGACTGGGAGAATTTTCCTGTCCGCCCGCCGAAGCCCGTGCAACTCCCTGCGACAAGCCCTTCGATCCGGCCGCTTACCGCTGGCTGCTGATCCCCGACGTAGCGCTTCAAAAAGCCCGGCTGGCGCCGACCTACCTGCAAGGTCGCGCCGACATCTGGAGTCCGAACGGCTACGGATTCGCAGCGGAAAAGTCCGAAGACACATTGGGCCGCTGGCTGGAGATCGAGCGGATCGAGCCCTACAACCCCAAGCAACTGAAACGGGAGCTTTCCGGCAGCCGACTGACGATTCTGAAACAAGATTTCCCGCTCACGGCGGCTGAAATCGCCGCACGGCTCGGCATACGCGAAGGCGGCGAGCGACGGATCGCCTTCACGAAAATCGGGCAGGATTATTGGACGATCCGTCTAAAATAGCTATCTTTGAGAAACGTCCCGAAATGAAAGTCAAGAACGTCTTCACCTACTTCACGGACACGATCCTGCGGCGCAACGCAAACTCCTACCGCAATCCCCGCGTCCGGTGGGCCGTCAGACAGTACAAGCTGCTGTTCTACACGGCACGCGGCCTGATCGCCCACGATACGATCGTGCGCAGCGCCGCCCTGACGTTCTATACGCTCATCTCGATCGTCCCGATCCTGGCGCTGGTATTCGCCGTAGTCAAGGGATTCGGGCTTCTGGACGGCCTGATCGACGATCTCTACGCCCTTTTCCCGCAAAACGTCGAAGTATTGGACTACATGGTGGAATTCGCCCGCAAAGCCCTCGCCAATACGCAGGGCGGGCTTATCGCCCTGGTCAGCGTCGTAACCCTTTTCTGGGCCGTCATCCGGGTTTTCGGGTCGGTGGAGAGCGCTTTCAACAACATCTGGGAGGTTCAGTCCTCGCGCAATATCGCCCGCCAATACCTCAACTACATCGTCATCGCGATGGTCGCCCCGATCCTCTGGCTCGTGGCCAGCACGATGGGAGGTTATCTGCTCCGGTTCTTCGACGCGGGGAATACGTTCCTCGGCATCCTTCTTTCGAAACTTTCGGCCCTGGTCATCATCTGGGGCAGCTTCACCCTGATCTATGCCGTCGTGCCCAATACGAAAGTCTTGTGGCGCAGCGCTTTCATGGCGGGTATCGTCGCAGGAACGGTCTTCATGCTCTTTCAGTGGGGCTACCTCTATCTGCAAGGATGGATGACCTCCTACAACGCGATTTACGGCAGTTTCGCAGCCCTGCCGCTCTTCCTGTTATGGCTGCAAATCTCGTGGGAAATCCTGCTCTTCGGCGGCGAACTCTCGTTCGCCTACCAGAATATCGACCGTTTCGCCGAAGAGCGCGAATCGCTCGGCATCAGCAACGACCGACGACGCCGGATCATCCTGGCCGTCATGCTCCAGGTCGTACACCGCTTTCGGGAAAACGAAGGGGCGCTCCCGGTCGATGAACTCCGCCGCCGACTCTCGCTGCCCACCCGCATCGTGAACGATGTCCTGCACCAGCTCGTGCGCACGGGCCTGCTGATCGAAATCCGGAATCCGGACGACGACCGCGAAGTGGCTTTCGCCCCCGGACGGGACATCCACGAAATGACGCTCTACAACATTTTCAGAACCATCGACAATTACAGTTCGACACGCCTCTACTTCGCCGCGACCGAAGAAACGCGCCGAATAGACCGCGCGCTCGACGAGCTTCAGACGGCCTGCCGTACAGCGGGCGACCGGCTTCGGCTCATCGACCTGGACGACGCAGTGAACGCCGCCCGCAAACCGGCTTCCGGGCCGCAGCCCGAATCGAAACACTCGGAAAGATGAAAAATATCGTCCTCATAGGCAGCGGCAACCTGGCCGAAGCGCTCGCCCGCGCGATAAGCCGCACGGAAGGAGCAACATTGCTCCAGATCTTCGCCCGCAACGCGAAACGAGGTACAGCACTCGCCCTCGAAAACGGCACCGCGTGGAGCTCCGATCCGCGCGAGCTGGCCGCCGCAGACCTCTACATCCTGGCCGTCAGCGATGCGGCGATCACCACGCTGGCCGAAAGCCTGCCCATACCCGCCGAAGCCGCTGTGGTACATACGGCCGGAGGCATCGGAATAGAGGCTCTTCCCGCACGCTTCGACCGTCGGGGCGTTCTCTATCCCCTGCAAACCTTTACCCAAGGCCGCAGCGTGGATTTTGCCAAAATACCTCTTTTCGTCGAAGGAAACGACGACTCCTTCACCTCGGAGCTCGAAGCGTTCGCCCGCAATCTGAGCCGCACGGTATATCGTGCCGACTCCGACCGTCGCGTACGCCTTCACCTGGCCGCGGTTTTCGCCTGCAATTTCGTCAATCACCTCTACGCATTGGGAGGCGAGATTTTGCACGGGACCGAACTGCCCTTCGACGTACTGAAACCCCTGATCGCCGAAACCGCAGCCAAAGCCGTCGATTCGGGCGATCCGCATCGGGTGCAGACCGGGCCTGCCGTACGCGGCGACCTGCCGACGTTGCGGCGGCACGAAGCCGCACTCGCTCACGATCCGCGACTGTTACGAATTTATGAATCATTAAGTCAAGATATATGGGAAACTTCAAAGAAGACATCGTAAAGACCGAAGCGTTCATTTTCGACGTGGACGGCGTAATGACCGACGGGGGAATCATGCCCCTGGTCGATGGGGATTTCATCCGAAAATACTATGCCAAGGACGGCTATGCCATCGCCTATGCGCTCCGTATGGGCTACAAAGTGTGCATCATCACGGGCGGACGGGGCGCAACGCTCGACCACCGGCTCAAAATGCTGGGAATCACAGATGTTTACCTGGACTGCATGGACAAAATATCGGCCATGCAGGATTTCTTCGCACGCCACGGACTCGATCCGGCGAACGTCATCTACATGGGCGACGACATCCCGGACCTGGAGTGTATGAAGGCAGTCGGAATCCCCGTCTGTCCCTCGGATGCGGCATCCGAGGTGATCGAAGCCTCGCGCTACGTTTCGGAGTTCGCGGGCGGGCACGGCTGCGTGCGCGACATCATCGAACAGGTACTCCGCGCCAGGGACGACTGGGCCCGCGATTCCCGGGGCATGCACAGCTCGAATATCGCCGCGTCGCGGTAAAACCAAAAAGCAACGAAAGGGGCTGTCTAAAACTGTTAGACAGCCCCTTTTTCATTTTTCAGAAACAGCAGGAATTAACCACAATCGAACCCTCTTCCTCCGGGAAACAGTTCCCGTGATCGGACACATTCCTCGGTTCCAAGAATTTATTTTTACTCAAGTCCAAAGAGGACAACCGGTTATTGCAACAATACAGCTTTCTCAAAATCGGATTTCCCGAAAGATCCAACGTAGTCAATTGGTTGTCATTACACCACAACGTTTCCAACACCGAATTATGCGACACATCCAACGTAGTAAGCAAATTTTCACCACACGACAGCCAATTTAACGACCGGTTGTGGGATACATCTAACGAGGAGAGCGAGTTCCTGTCGCACGAAATCCATGTCAGAGCCTTGCAACGAGATACGTCCAGTCGGCTCAATTTATTCATGGGACAATCCAATTCCTTCAAATTCGGAACAGCGCCGAGATTCAGACGCTCCAATTCATTTCTACTGCAATTCAAATATATCAAACCCCGGTTCCGACTGACATCCAAGGTTTTCAGCCAACAGCCCGAGCATTCCAACGTGTCGAGTTTGGTATTTTTACTAACATCCAGGGTTTCCAAACGGTTCTTTTTGACAAAACCATTTCCGCACATAAGTTTTTTCAGTTCCAAATTATGCGACACATCCAAACTCGACAGACTGTTTTCCGTGCACACCAACTCTTTCAACAGGGGATTACCAGTCACATCCAACGCTTTCAACGAGCGATTAAATGCACAATGCAAAACAGTCAGCTTCGGATTCCGATCCGTTTCCAATGCCACCAGCTCATTCAACATGCACCGTAACTCCATTAGCACCGAATTATGGCTTACATCCAAGGATTTAAGACAATTTCCCGAACAATCCAACTTTACCAAACGAGGATTCTGCGTCAAATCCAACGTCGATATCATATTCATACAGCAATTCAACTCCTCCAACAGCGGGAAATACTCGATTCCTGCTAAGGAAGCGATACCCCGCCTCGAACAATCTATCTTCGTCGCAGCCCGACCGGCAGGTGTTACTACGACCCGGCTCCCGTTTTCGCCGATCTCTTCGATATACCCCTGTTCCAAAAGATAAGCCCGGAAATTGGGATCGGGAATCATGTATTGCAGATACGCCGGGCGAACAATCGTATCCGCCGCACGGTATATCCGACCTTTTTTCAATCTTACGGGGAATTTGCCACCGCATTGAATCCTGAACATATTCCCGCTGTCACGATCCGTCACGACCGTTAACGAATACCCTCGGCGAAACTCCACAGGCAGTACAGGCAGATAAAAAGAGGTCGATTCTTCCGTCAGCTCCACCCCCGATCCGCAATCCAATACGACGCAAGGACTGACTTTCCTCTCTTCGCACACACTGTCGGGCAGCTCCTGCCTACTGGCTACCACCTTGATCGATCCTGCCAGAATTTCACCGTCGTTTCCCTGCAAAATAACTTGTTTCACCTTAATCGGTTCGAGAGCGAAGCTGTCTTTCCTCAATCGCAACTCCACAGCGGAGAACATATTTTCGAAATCGAGTGTCATTTCAGCCAGATTTCCCCGGTACCGGCCGAGCATAGGCACGCTCCGGCACCCCTTCTCATCATACTGCGCCACACCGACCGGAAGAAAAAAACTCCCGTCCTCTTGTAACGCAAATCCATACGGTCGCCAAGCTACGACCGAAACAGGATCCTCGATCCGCTCTTTCGGCCACATCTCTTTCATCAAATCCTCCGTCGAATAGGTTATTCGACCGTCAGCAGCCTGCATAGCAAACACCGGCCTCGATGTGAAAGACGATTTAATAAAGTCCAAATAGCTATTATCCTGAATTAAGAAGCCGATTCCATCCTCTTCGTTCCATACGAACTTCTCGACCGCACCATCGATGCCGATCGTATCCAAGGCGATACATCCGGCCTGATCGTTTCCCGATGTGTTCGACACTCCATTCGTCTTCGTCGTCGAAGCTCCGGAGCATGCCTGCAGCAAAAAACAGATAAAAAAAGACACTACCAATCTTGTACGCATACAAACTTCTCTTTTCTCTATAAAATTACAATTTTTCGAGAAATTCCGCATCCATAAACAAAAAAATTACACCGAAAAGGCGTAATTTTATCAAAATAAGACATCCGACCCGGGAAAATCCGGCTCGACTACACTTCCCATCTTTTCCCGATACGCGAGAGATGCTCCTGCAGGCGGAGGCGGAAATGTTCCCGGCGCTGCTTGAGGTTTTCACGCCACCCCTGCCAACGCATATAACGCTGTTTTTTCTCGGGATAAATGTCCGGAATGGTCAGCAGAATACCCGTCTCCTCCACACCGCCGAAATCGGTGTTGATTACCGTATCGAACACCCGCATCGTAGGCGAGAGATTCATATAGGCATTGATCAGCGGAGGAATGTTCTCGTTGAACTCGCGGATGCGCTGGATCAGGATACGGTAATTCTCCTCATAGGTCTTGCCCGTGAAAAAATGCTCGTAATAGGGATCGTCCAAATCGAGCTGCACGGGATTTTTACCCGCCACCAGATGATCGGGATCGGGAAAATAACGGCGCAGGAACCAGATCAGGGCATTGCGTGCCATAGCCTTGTACGAAGCGTACATCGTCACCTTGCCGAAAAGGTATTTCACCTTGGGATTCAGCACCACAAGCGCCCCCAAACCGTCCCAGAGGTTGTCCAGCGCATAGATACTCTTCGAATTGCCGCGCGACTGATAGGAAGGCTGTACGAACGAACGCCCCAGTTCGATGGTATAGGGCAGGTATTCCTTGCGGAATTTGTCGCTGAAGGTGAAATAATGTTCAGTGGAAAGATGCCGGGGATTTTCCGACGTGCAGACGATAAAGCGATAACCGCCCACGATCTCCTGCTCCGCAGGGTCCCAGACGATCAACTGGTAATAACCGTCGCCGGCGAGATCCTCCTCGTCTATATCCACGGCGAGCCCCGTTCCGCCCCCCGCCGACCGGAAGGCGACCTCCCGCAGGCGTCCGATCTCCCGCAGCAGGGACGGGCATTCGGCGGCATCGAAAATATAGATTTCATTCGAAGCCTTGTTCGTATTTCGGACCTTGCGTTCAGGGGTCAATTCCGCGAGCAACAGACT
>OJPJ01000661.1_pt1 | contig 15098 bp, 21 predicted proteins | sample 1598451 | NCBI WGS metagenome assembly OJPJ01 (sample SAMN03922479, study PRJEB24848) | human gut metagenome | isolation source: stool sample | host: Homo sapiens | place: Germany | collected 2010-11
CTCCCCCACCATTCTTCCCCATTCAAACGAAACACTTCCTTCACGTTTCATTTCTATCATGTAAAATGTGTTTCAATTAATCATTGGGAAATTAGGTGGGGGAGTGGGTTAGTCTTCAAAATAAATTTTAATTAACGCGATTATACATTGTAATAAATCACTTTTATTTCCAATAAAACATATTTCTAATTTCTTTATGTTGCTTGTGCTTTTAGTTATATTTAATATCATTTAATACCTCCGCATGATATATGAACGTTTACCGCTCTAATGAAATCATCATTGCTTAACTTTTCTAAAAATTCGATATTAAATTTTGAAGTGAATTTCTTATGAATTAATACAACTTTTTTGTTAGCAAAATCATAGAACATATCAACATTAATTTTTTCCATTTCTTTTCTTAGTTTTTCAAATCTGTTTACTGTCATTTTCTGTACCTGTGCGCTTTTAGCGCTTCCTTTCTTTCACTAATATTATATCATAGAAACAGTACAAAGTAAATCTATATTTTTAAAATCCTCATAATATCGTAACATAAATTTTTAATTTGTTGGTTCTCAAAATACAAGTAGCCTTTTTGAAATGCATTAATAATGTTTGAAAGATAGTATGATTTTTTAGCATTGTTAATTAATAGCATATTTGGTTTAAAATCTTTTGTTGTAATTGAGAACATAAAAGAAGTGTCAGGGTCATAACGTTCACTAGCGTATATTTTACCTTCTGAAAAATCATACCAAAAACCAATATATCTATTATTGAAAAATACACAACATTGGAATTTTGAATTTTTACTACGTTTTTCTATGAAATCATTATTATCGTTTATAAATTCATTTTCCATTGCATAGTCACCGTATGGTGTACCGTCAATGATTTGTCCGAATTTTGTTTTCTTCTTTTCCTGTATAAATGTCTCGTCCTTGAATATTTCAACTGCAATATGACCGTATTTATTAAAACGTTTGTTGGTGTTTGGTTGGATATTCCAATAGAAGAAGTAGGGGTTAACTATACTTATGGCGTTACCCATAAATATTACACGCACATTATCCCTACTACGTGCGATAGTTTCATACATTTCAAGAAATGCGGTTACTTCATTAGGAAGATAGTGTATCGCTCCTTTATCAATAATAAACTCATCGAATCCTATTAAATCAACCAAAGGAAAAGCGGTTGATTTCATTGTTAGGGCGGTTGATAATGTAACCGCATATCCGCACACTTTACCGTCACAATAAAATGTCTTTCCTTTTACCTTTAATTCATGATTAGGGAACTCATTGTTTGCGATTATATCATTAAAAAACTTATCTATTGTGTTTAGTTCTGTCTTGTATCGTCTTAAATAAATGAATTGTGAACCACGTTTTAAAAAACGTTTTATACCTCTCTTTTTAAAATCGTATGTTTTACCTCCTCCACGATTAGAAATAACAAAATTAAATAATGCGTTCATTGTTAGTAATCTGTCTGCACTGTAATACATAATATACCTCCTTAATTATATCACATATGAAGTCATACATGATATGACTTCATAAATTATATAATTAAGCTAATTTTAAATATTTCTTATCAATAGCACTTGTTACGGTTCTACCGATACCAATAACAACACGGTTTCCATCAATTTGTATTACATCATAAACATCATAATATAGAACGAATGTTTTACCGTTTTCATAATTGATTGGTTTTGTAACCTTAACTTTTGAGCCTACCTTTATATTACTTGGATTTGATGTAGGTTTATTGTTTTTAGCGTAACCATTAAATCCTTTTTGTTTTAATAAAGATGGATAGTCATAATAAGATACGTTTCTATCATATCTTTTGCCATTTGCATTATACATTGATGTAAATTGATGTAGTTTATATTCGTTGCTTTTAATTGATTGTAAAGTACCGTCATTCGTACCCCAATTTGCAACCCATAAATCAAACTTGTTCTTTTTAACGACTTCTTTCAACTGATTATCTAACCAACTTTCACTCGCATAGATACCTACATAATAACCATGCTCTTCCATGTAGTCGCAAAATGTTTCACAAATTTTTGATAACATGCTATTGCTAGGCATTCCATTTCTTTTCTTGTATCCGTCCGCGTCTTCCATATCATAATAGATAGGCATATCAAACTGCTTTCCTTTTAACCATTTAAGACATGCTTTCGCCTCCTGTAATGCTCCGTTTGTATCTAATGCGTAACCGTAAATATAAGCACCTACATGAAAACCGTATTTTTTAGCTTGTTCATAATAATACTCAAATTTCTTATCTTTTTGGTTATTGGCAGAACCATAACCGCATCGCAAAATCACAAACTTATTTCCTTTGTCTTTCAATGCTTGGAAATCAACATTTACGTTGTGTTCACTTAAATCTAAACCATACATATTCATAATTATAAACCTCCTGTTAATGCTTTGCATAACCATAAATTAATTAAACCTTTTCCACTTCCGCTAGGGGTGGGGGTAGGGGGTACAACTCCACCCATATATTCTAACCATGTCAATGCGTCTTGTTTTCGTTTTTCTGCATGATTTGTTTCAGGGTCATAACTTGGTCTTTCATATCCGACCATGAACATAATAGCCAATTTATCGGCAGTCCAATTCATTTCATTGCTTAGAAATTGCTCGCCTGTAATACCTATCATATCGGGTGTTGCTCCGCTAACATAATATGGTGTTATGAAAGCCTCTGTTGTATACCATTCTGCAACTCCGCTTTCATTTCTGATTTCTCTAGGAATGACCTGTAATTGAATATCCCCATCATCATATGGACTCAATCCTAAAGTATTACAGTGATTGATTAATACGCTTTTCGGTGTCCATTGAACTAAACCATAACCGCCACCACCTCCCTCTTCTTCACGTTGTGGGTTTACTGAACTTTCATTTTGCATATTACCAAGAATGCCTGCGATCGTATTATCATCAAAACCCATACTTCTATATGTATTGATAACAATATCTGCGTTGTTTTCCATTTCTTCCTGTGTTAGTCCACCTGGTCTTGCAATCCACAGCATTTCTTCATACCTCTGTATTATTGTTATCTTCACGCAATTGTTCCAAAGCCTCCAATAGTTTATTGGGAATAGGCAAACCAATGCGACCGCAATTTTCAATAACACTCAATCCCTCATTTACAATATAGAACATACATATTACACTTCTGAAAACCCATTTATCGCCAGTTAATAATCTATCTAAAAATACACCCAAAATCACAAGTAGAATGATTATACCTTTTTTAATCAATCCTACCGCACCTTTTTCACTGTTCCAAGTTTTTTCAATGAAACTAGCAATCATTCCTGTAATATAATCTAATACCATAAAAATGGCTAGGGTGGTTAGGGTTATATCCCAACCCCCTAAAAGATATGAAATGATACCACCAAAGAAAGCTATTAGCATATCAAATTTTGTTTTCCAATTCATAATAATCCTCCTAGTATAAATACCATAAACCATTAATAAGTTGTAAAATATAAACTCCTTTACTTACGGTTTTTTCACTTGCATACGTTCCTGTTAGATTTAATGAAGTTCCATTAAAAACGATTATTATTTTTTGCCCAATTTTAGTAGTATATTGATAATTTGGGGGCGATAAATGAACTGTAGCTGAATTTAATATTAATACATTAGAAGCTTGGGTTGTTGATATTTTTTGAGTATCAACACTGTTTGTATTTGTTTGTCCATTTTTAATCATGGAGTTATCTAATGTCCATAAACCAGAAACATTATAAATATCGCCTATAATGTTTATATCTTTAATATCATATGTTTCATTTTTAGGGCTGATAACCATATCAAACTCGGGTCTTGTTCCTGTTTTGTATAATGTTCTTATGTTGTTAATCATAACTTTATTTACAGGGCTATTTAAGTGTACCATTCTACCAACTCCACCTTTTCCATTCATGTATTTATACCCACAATCAATTAAATAAATGTTATCAAAAATTAATTCCCCAACGCTTCTATCAATAAAAATACTATATGAATATACATTATCTTGATGTATATTATTACATTTAATATTCATACCATTTCCAATATTTCTAAAAACTAAACCACTTTGTGAATTAGTAACAATACAGTTTTCAATCAACACATTTCCTCGTGTATTAATTCCTGTGTTTAAGTTAACCTCAATCATACAACCAGCTAACTGTGTACACTCTAAATTTCTAATAATTATATTATCAATATAAGCGGTATTTTCAAACGGTTCTATATCAATTGCGTGTTGTGGCAGTGTACCACTAATGTTATTAATTTTCAAATTTTCAATTAAAACATCATAGTTTGATAAAATGCTTATTCCTTGTCGACGACAATTTTCAATATGACAATCTTTTACAGAAATATGATGTGAAACACCACCCATTTCTATCCCGTCACCAAATGCATTATATAAATGACAGTTTCTAATGTCGATATTATAAGCATTATCTAATATTGATATACAATGACCCCATTCACCTGTAGACGCTTGATTTCCACTTTTAACTCCATCAATATTTAAGTTTTCTATAGTAATGTCATGAACATTACTTATTTTTAATATCCCATAATGAGTTAAATTATAAGGTGTCTTTCCATATAATTTATGCTCATTATCGCCAACCAAATGAAAATTGCTTGGAAGAACTAAGCCTTTTGTTAAGTCTACCATATAATCATTTGTTAATTGTAATGTTATATTATTAGTAGCACACCAATTTGCAATCGTTACAAATTTATCACTTATTTCTTCATTCTCATCAATTCCGAATGCTTTTAAATCGTAAAAAGGTTGATATAGAAATACTGCATAAAGTCCATTTGTTAATTGTAAATAAGGTGTGTTTGGTTTCACATTCTGTATAACAAACAAACCTTGTCCACCATCATTAATAATACTATAACCACTTGTTTTAATAATGTTCCCATTGAACAAACTTACATCATTAATCATTTCTTGTGAAGTCATAAAATGGATTGCGGATAAATCCCATATTAAATATTGGTCGTTTATATTCGTAAACTTATTCATTTATTAACCCTCCTTTTGTAACCGTAAGAGATAGAGTTAATGTTTTAGTTTCCTGTGTATATGTTGATTTTAATGCGACATCAGTTACAACCTGTTTCGATTTGATTTGTGTTAATTGGTCTTGTGCACTTTTATCTCTGATTGGATAGTCCACGTTATTAATATTTAAAATTTCTAATTCGTTCATTATTCCACCACCTTGCTAAAAATCATGTTTAACGTTTTAGTTTCTGCAATATAATTCAATTCAACTAATAACTGCCCTTTATCGAGCATATCATTTAATATTTCTTCTGCATAATCTTTTAATTGAGTATTTACCCATTCTAGCATTTGTTCAAATGCCTCTTGTAAATAGTTTTGTGCATTGATAACCTCATTAAGTTTATATTGTATCTTACACAATGTTTCATAATAACTTAGGCTTTCATCATATACTAAGGGTAGTACGTGTTGACAATAGAAATGTAAAGGTGTTATTGTTTTAGGGTTAAAATCTTCCATATTATTTTACCTCCTACCATATGAGCATAAATAAGTCATATAATTCTTCTATAATCATCATATCTATGCTCCTAAAATTTGTAATAAAGTTTTGTATTTCTGCACTAATGCTTTGGCCTATTAAGCCTGTCTTTTTACGAATATAATTTTCTGTGTTGTTAACGCTCTGCGTTTCAGTAACTTCGCCACTACCACTATCTTTTGTTTCGGTTGTTCCATCACTTTTATTTTCTTCTAATGATGTAGCATAGTCTAAACCGCTAAGTTTACCTTGTGGGGTATCGCTATATAGATTACTGCTTGTGTTTCCTGTTGTTCCTATTCCTGTTCTCTGTGATGTAGATTGACTTTCACTATTAGAACTTCCGTGTGTGATACGTTCAAAATTTTCTATTTCTGAATTGTTTGATAAAGGGTCTAATTTATATAACTCACTTTCATACATTTTATTGTATTTAGGCATTATCAAATTTAATTTTGCATTTAATTTTTGTTTCCATAATTGTACCGTTTCAAGTCCTATTTCACGAGTATAATAATAATTCAATATATTATGCTCTAAAGTTTTTCTATAACTTTCGTCAAAAATAGGGTAGTCAAAATTAAATACTTTTTCTAATGAATTGTCTATGATTTCATCAACTGTCATTTTTGAAATATCAATTCCGCTATTCATAAGTGAACTCTCACAAATGAAACGAACTTCGGTTGTATAGTTACTCATTCGGTTGTTCACTTCCTCCCTTATCATTGATTTCTGTTTCTTCTGTTTCACGTGAAACATTAACCATTTCTTCGTCTGGATTTTCGTTTTGATTAGTTTTTCTAAAACGAACCCAAACTTTTTTACCACCTAGTTCTTTTTCAAACATTTTATTTATCTGCCTACATGCCTGTCTACGTGCATTTAACATAATATATCTTGACGCTTCAATTTGCCCATTATTTGCGCTAACCTCATTTTCAACCAATCTTTCCTTTTTGTCTGTGTTTGCATTTTCAATCCCTAAAAATGTCATTGCCTCATTCCATACCATATTTTTATGTATATCCATTTTATCGATATTGTATGGGGCATTTGCATTTATAACCTCGATACTATTTGTATCAAGATTTTTATCACCGAAAATGAATGGCTCGTTACCATCCCACTGCATCATGATATTTTTAAAAGTTAATCTCTGATTTTCGGCACACTTGAAAATCGTTGTGAATTTCTGTGATTTCATGTTTACATCAATTGTCTGTTGGACTTCGTATAATCGTTTTGCAAATAATTCAATCGTTAATGTTGTAGGTTGTCTTAGATAGTTATTGAAGATAAGGACGCTATCGTCAATAGTGAGATTTTGTTGAAATCCGTTGGTTGCATATGCGGTACGATATAACGGTACACGGTACACGTTCAATCTTCCATCAATTCTACTGTTCAATGCCATTAATGCTCCATTATCTTTATTTTTGAAGAAAACTGCAAAACCATATTCGAATAAGCATAATTCAAGAAAACGCTCATCAACCGTATCTGGGAGGTTGACCCATTCAAACATATTTATAGCGTATTCTTTTAATCTCGTATAATAATCAATGAAAGTAGCATTGTTTGAGTACGCACTCCACCAATTATTATGTTTTCCATTAAAACACAAATTGTTATCATGGTTTAGAACTCTAAAAGGATTACCCATGTTTCCACCTCCCTATATTTCATTATTGCTTAATCCATAATTTCCAACATCACGATTGTGCCATAAGGTTATACCTTTATTAAACATTTCTTTTATACTATTTAAATCGTCCTGTGGTAGATTACCTACAATCGTACAATCAACCGTTTTCACATAGTTCCATGATTGCCTTGTGTGTAAATTAGGAAGTTTTACACGATTGACCTTGTACCCGAACATTTTGAAATAGTCTGTAAGTGTTTGTTGATATTCTTCTGTAACGGTGTATTTTATAACACGTATTCCTGTGTATCTATTTGCAAAATCAAAGTTGTAGTTATTTCCTTGATTTCTTAAATTGCTTGGGTGGTTATCAATATCTTTCAACTTTGCATTCAATGAAAGTATCTGCGTAAATCCACTTGCACCACTTTGCAATGCTCCTCCAACGTTTCCGCTTGCTAGATTTCCAATTGTTCCAACTACTGAATTTATAGCATTAACGCTTGCTCCTGTAATAAGAGTGTTCTGATTTCCTTGTAGGTATGCTGCGGTATAATCATCAACGATTGCCATAGAAGAAACATTATTATTAATAATTCCACTTAGTAAATTGGTATGACCTTTATAATTCTGAACCTCATATGCTGACTTGCTCTGTGGTGCTATCGAACCACGTATAGAAAATTGTAGGTTCTGACCGTCAATGTATTCGTTTTTTATATCGAATTCATTCCCTCTCATATCGGTCACTTTCGTGTAAGAATATGGGTACATCAGTAACTTGCTTTCCTCATAATTTGGAAATGAATTGTATTTGTTACCACAATTAATTGAACCATTGGAAAACGCTCCAACTCCTACATATAATATAGAACCCGTCAACCCTAAATCACCACGAGCATTATAAAGTGTTACGTTATCCATACTAATATTTGCGTTTTCATTATTAACGGTAACATTTAAAGGTACATAGTCCAATAATGTTAATGATACAACTTTACCCACATAATTTTTATCATTTACAATCTTTCCATAAAATTCCTCAAAAGTCATCAAAGCAAAACCATTATAAGTCCAACTTTTATAACCGTTTAAAGAAATAGGAAATATATAATTATATAACCCTTGTGGAATATTTCCAATGTTTTCGGGAAACGGATAATTTAAACCCTTGGGAAGTTTGTGTAAATAGTCCTTAGCAGTAACCAAGATAAAAACACAATCACCATAATTACTATAATGTGTATCTTCTACAATCTGATATTCTGTTCCATAATTCAACCCCTCATCAATCGTATTTATAACAGGTTGACCGTTAATATATCGTGTAGTATGTTCACGCTCTATAAATGATTGTTTGAAATTGATTTCAAATAACCATGTTTGGAAAGGGTCAATTTTATAATATATCCATGTTGTGTTTGGGTTTTTATACTCAATTTCTGTTATGTATGCATAGAACCATTTTGACCCATAATTGCTATTCATGAAACGTAAATAATTATAATTGTATAATGTTTCTGCGTTTCCATTTACCGCTATATAGTCACGCTCTTTACGTTGGTATGAAAAATCGGTGTATGTTTTAAAGTCTAGACTAGCAAAGTAGTTATTTTGTTCGGTTATGCTATCAAAATATAATTGGTTATTTTCATTTAAAGAAAGTGGCACATTTTTAAATAAATGTACCACTGTATTCGGTGTAAAATTCATTAATCAGTAACCGTAATAGTAGCGGTATCTTTTTTAGAACCATCAAACACTGATGTAGCAGTAACCGTCAATTCTGTATTTGGTTCATCACTTGCAATGGATAATTCCCCACTTGAAGTGATTGTTGATTTTACATCACTAGTACCTGTAACCGTCCAAGTAACTGTCTCGGTTGCCATTCCTGTGCCGACAACAGTTGCGGTCAACTGTACTTTTTGTCCTTTGCTTGCGGTAGCAGTTTTAGGTGATAATGTAACACTTGTCACGCTTGGTGTTTCGGTTGTAAATGCGATTGCATTTGCGAATTGTGAAGTGCTTAAAATTTGCCAGTGATGGAAAAAATAATTCCAATATAAACCTTGTGCGTTATACTGTTCTGTGAAATTGAAGAAAGTATCATATACCATAAACCACTGCTTATCGACCATCAAAGCCTGTACATTTTCCAGACCCCCAAAATTATCCACGATAACAACACGACCCAAGAAGTCCGCATATTCTAAATTGAATGCACGTGCCAAACTTTCAACGTCCATAAGTGCCTCTGTTTGTGGTGTCATGAAAATAACAATATCTTCGATAGGTGTAAATGTATGCACACCTTGTGCATTATACTGATTGCTCATGAATCCTAATGTCTTAGCAGTAGAACGTAAATTGACTGTTAATTTTTTAGCGGTTGCCTCATCTGTTACTTCGGTAACAGTGATAGGGTAAAATAGACCTTTTGCCCCATAATCATTCATAAGATTTTTCATAAGCAAAAATTCATCATAGTTATCCCCACTGTATAAACTATCAACAATTCGACCTATTAAATCTTCAATGCCTCGATATGAAAGGAAAGCAGTTCTTAACTGGTCATTAGAAATAGTGACCTTATAAAAGTCTTGTCTATTCATTCGATGGAAAATTGTTTTAACATCAGGAATAACCCTTTTGAATACCTCTGTTTCTGCGGTTTCAGGGTCATATGTCTGTGCTTTTGCAATTTCAACAAAAACTTCCTCAATATCTTTCCCAAATTCTAACATACCTTTTTTAAAACTTCTCAAAGGGTTCTCGTATAATCGTGATTGAATAATAACCATACCGATACGATTAATCAATGCATTTAAAAACTCATTTCTAGTTGGTTCATAATTTGTGATTGCGTTCCCAACTTCTGCGATATTATCACGTGTAGCAACAGGAACTCTATTTTGATACTCATCACTTGCATTTGCTCGAATGGTGTTCAAAATTCGTTCGGGTGTTGCCTTGCTCATTCCTTTTACTGTCATTTTCTAACCTCCTTGTCTTTCATCAAATAAATCATCGTAAGATAATTCTTCAACCGTATCGTCTTTTTCAATATTCTCTTTTTCGTCTGCTTTTGTCTTGTCGGCAGACACACGCATGAATAAATCTAAATTTTTCTGCTCTAATTCCTTATAGCGGTCGTTCATGCTTTGCAATTCTGATACGTTATTATCATAACTTTCACGTGTAAAATTATAATTTTCACGTAAGCTTTGAAGTGCCTCTGTCATGCTGGCAACATTTCCGTTAGCATTTGAAATCTGAATTAATAAAGCCTCATGCTCATCTACCGTCAATGGTTTTCTTTCGTCATTATCCATATTTATATACCTCCTTACAATCATAATATACCATAAATGAATGTATAAAGATATAATGTAAAATATGCATAAAATACAATTATATTCTTGCATTTTTACATAAATATGCTATAATATTATTGTACGATAGGTACAAGATAGAGGCAACCCCTCACAGAAAGGAGCATACAAAATGCATAAATTTATCTCAAAGAAAGTAAAATTCACAACAATTTCAACAAAGGAAATTAAAATCGAAAACGGAAACGTTACAGGTGTACCATTAGAGGACTTCACAGTAATAGGCGAATACTCAAAAGAAAGAGCAGACAAAGTAGCCAAAAAACATTTTAGTGGTAAGAACGTGGTAGTAACTAATGTCTATAATTTCTCAATAGTATATCGCATGAAAACAGAAAAATTCATTGAAATGGCAGAGGAAGTAGAAAAGGAAGAATAAGCATGACACATATTTTATTAACAGAAAAAAGCTTACATAAAATCTTAAACGATATTGACAATCGTTTAATCGTAAAAGAAATTAAAGAAACAGAAAAACCGATGTTGCTATTGCTTGCTCAATGGTACGATTAGAACTTGCAATGGAATTACAGAAAGAACTATTTGGAGGTAAAGAAAATGACAGAAAACAAAATGGAAACAATTAAACAGGAAGTAGCACTACAACACAATGAAGAAACAAGCGTTGTGAATGAGTTCGGTAACGCTAATCAGGAAATTTTTACAAGTATTGCTGATGATGGTACAACAGAAAGCAAAGCAATCGTATTCAATGCAATGAATGACACTGATTATAGTTTGCGTGATTTTGTAGGGCAAGTTATCAAAATTAAAGATTTCGTTGCTCATAAGGTTGAATTGGTAGACGAAAATACAGGTGAAAAAACAAGACAGACACGTTGCGTGTTCATTGATGAAAATGGAAAAACATATGGAACTATTTCAAAAGGTATCAATCAATCTATGATTAATTTATTTGGTACTGTTGGTTTCCCTAACACTTGGGAAAATCCAATTCCTTTAAAAATCATGGAAAAGAAAGGAAGAAAAGGTTACAGATTTCTAACTATCGGTTTAGCTTTTGAACAAATGGACTAGGAGGTGTTGGGAGGCTATGCCTCCCTTTTATTATATGAAAAGCAGAAATGGGATATATTATAATCTGTATGAAAGCGAATACCGCCTAAAAATCAATGGTGTAACATATTGGTTTTCATCAGAATTATATAGACGAAAATTTATAGAACGTTACATAGAAGAACGTGATATATTAAATTATGCACAATCAAAACGCTTTAAAATAAATTTAAATTTAAACATTTTAGCAGATATTAGAACATATTCATCAATCGAAAAAAGAGGCTTTTTGATTGAAATTAAAGGGGTAAGATATACATGCCTAGAACACATAAATTTACAGTTAGAAACAAGGATATTACACGATTAAAGAAATTACAAACTTCTGTTAAGCGTAAACAAAAACGATTAAAAAAGGTTTATGATGTTTCAATAGATATTGAAAAGAAAAATATAACAGATTTTTCAAGTAGAAAAGAATTTAATAAATACATACAGGAACTTGAAATCTTCAAAGATAGAAAAAATTATCGTTACGTTAAAAATGAACATGGATTGGTTATTTCACGTGAAACATATAATGAGCTGAAAAACCAAGTAAACAAAATAAACAAAGAAAATAAGAAAAGATTGAAACGTTACGAAAATAAAAATTTCAAATCACGAGGTAAAGATACAGAAGAAAAAGTAAAAGATAGAAAACTAATGGGCGATACTCGTTATAATGAATTTAAACCAAAAAAATTCAATTTTAATCGTTTCAGAAATAAACAGGAATTAGAAGACTATGAGGAAAGTTTGAAGAAACGAACAAATAAAAATTATTGGAATAAAAAAGCAAAGCAATACAAAGAAAATTATATCAAAGGTTTAGAGAATGTTTTTGGTAAAATGGGAAAGAAACTAATAAGCAGAGTCAAGAAAATGAAAACAGAGGACTTTTTGGAAATGTACTATACAGAAGATATAGCGAATATAGACTTCATGTATGAATTTATGGACGTTATAGCAAAACTTCATGAACTTGAAACGATTTTTAATGGATGAAAAAATACGTTGCTGATTTTGAAACAACAACGAAAAAAGAAGATTGTAGGGTATGGGCATATGGTACTTGTGAAGTAGATAACATTGATAATGTTTCAATTGGAAACAATATTGATGATTTCATGGAGTGGTGCAAAAAAGAAAATAAAATCGTATATTTCCATAACTTAAAATTTGACGGCGAATTTATAATATATTGGTTATTTAAACATGGTTTTACTTATTCGAAAGAACCAAAAGAGAAAACATTTTCGTGTGTTGTTTCTGCTATGGGTCAATTCTATATCATTGAGGTAGTATTCAGAAAAGGAAATAAAAAACTTAATAAAGTAACTTTTTATGATAGTCTTAAAAAATTACCTTTTTCTGTTGATAAAATAGCGAAAGATTTCCATTTACCTATCAATAAATTAAAGATTGATTATGAGGCAGACAGACCAAAAGGACATATATTGACAGAGGAAGAAAAAGAATATATTCTTCATGATGTGAAAATTATTGCTATGGCTTTAAAAATACAATTTGAACAAAATCTTATAAAGATAACAAATGGAAGTGACGCTCTTAACGATTTCAAAAATACCATAAGCAAAAAACAGTTTGAAATCAATTTCCCTATTCTTGATCTAGAAACAGACAAAGACATAAGACAAGCATATAGAGGCGGTTTTACCTATGTAAATCCTAGGTATCAAAACAAAGATATAAAAGACGGTATTGTGTTTGATGTAAATAGTTTATACCCAAGTGTTATGTATGATAAACCGTTACCATACGGCAGACCATTATTTTTTACAGGAAAATATGTATATGATGATATTTACCCCTTGTATGTTCAAAATATCATTTGCGAATTTAAAGTAAAAAAGAACCATATTCCAACGATACAATTAAAAAACAATCTATCATTCATGCCGAATGAATACATAACCGAAACAAAAGAACCAGTTAATATGATACTGACTTCTGTTGATTTAGAATTATTCCTAGAGCAATATGATGTTTATAACATCGAATATGTAAACGGGTGGAAGTTTAAACAATGTACAGGTATATTTAAACCATATATAGATAAGTGGGGTAAAATCAAGAAAGAAAATGAGGGAGCGGTTCGACAACTTGCAAAACTCATGCTAAATTCGTTATATGGAAAGTTTGGTACTAACACAGACGTTACAGGAAAGATACCTTTTCTCGATAATGATGATATAGTGAAATGGAAACTTGATGAAAAGACATATCGTGACCCAATCTATATTCCTATGGGTGTATTTATTACCGCATGGGCAAGACATAAAACAATAACAACCGCTCAACTATGCTATGATAGATTTATTTATGCGGATACAGACAGTTTGCATTTGGTGGGCACAGAAATTCCTAAAGCGATAGCTCATATTATTGATGATAAAGAATTGGGATATTGGGCACATGAAAGCACATTTACACGTGCTAGATTTATAAGACAGAAAACCTATATAGAAGAAATAGACGGAAAATTTAATGTGAAATGTGCGGGCATGCCAGATAGTATAAAAGAAAAAGTAAACTGGGATAATTTTGAAAAAGGTTTCCATTCATATGGAAAGCTATTACCAAAACATGTAAAAGGTGGTATCATATTAAAGGACACGGAATTTACTTTAAAATAGGAGGAATTTATGAATAAAGAAAAAGAGTATGTTAATAATGATGTTACAATAAGAACGGTTACTTACAATCATTTAATAAAAACTACAAATGTATTGCGTAAAAGAAACAGAGAACTATTGGAAGAAAATCAAAAATGGAAGAAAACGCTCATCAACACTAAAAAGCTAAATAGAAATCAAAAACGTTTTCTAATGTTATGCATTGATACTGCTTTATTAAATGATGACTTTTCAAGTAATTATTATGAAGAATGCATGAAAATGAAAAAATTTCTAAAATAGCTTTACAACCATAACTCATCATGCTATTATAATATCGTAGAAATTATATTATTATATGTTATCTGTCATACGGTCGCACACTGTAAAAAGTGCGTATGAGATTTTGGGGTTTGCAACCTAGCATATTAATATATAATCATTCTACAGAAACTTTGGGCGGTCATGATGAGTTACAACTCTTAAAATATGAACCGCCCTTTTATTTGAAGAAATGAAAATTATTAAAGGAGGCTATGAAAAATGTTTAAGATAATTGTTTTAACTATATTACTTTTTATTTACTTATTATTTACGTTGCTATTTGGTTATGGGTTGCTATTGACATAAAGTTAACATTTGGCGAACCATATTTAAAATATGATAAAAGGACCATTATATGGATATGGTTACATATAATAGCTATTGTATTATCTTGTTTATACACACTATTTATCTAACCCACTCCCCCACCTAATTTC
>OJPJ01000708.1_pt1 | contig 14135 bp, 22 predicted proteins | sample 1598451 | NCBI WGS metagenome assembly OJPJ01 (sample SAMN03922479, study PRJEB24848) | human gut metagenome | isolation source: stool sample | host: Homo sapiens | place: Germany | collected 2010-11
ATAAAGAAATATACCATTACATTGGCCTTGCTTATGACGAGCAAAAAAGAATTGACAAAAACAAAGATACACACAAGATTTTTCCACTTAATGATATGCAGATAACAGAGAAAATGGCCCTTGATATTTGTTTAGAAAATGGACTTGATTTCAAAGAGAATGATGTGTGCTTATACGACATTCTTGATAGAGTTAGTTGCTGGTGTTGCAGTAACAAAAATCTCAAGGAATTAAAAAACTATTATTTATATTTGCCTGAATATTGGCAAAAACTCAAAGAATATCAAAGCAAAACGGATAGACCGTTTAGAAGAGATGGAAAAACAATATTTGATCTTGAAAAAAGATTTGAAGGGGAGAACAACATATGTGTTTAGGATTAGCTACAGGCTACATAAAACCTAAAAAGGAGCGTACGACCTCATTATTAAAGCCGTACACAAACAATGATAAACTCACTGATATGAGTTTAGATGAAAGAGCTGATTTTATGCTTCAAAGGCCTTGGTGCGATTATAAATGTGCTTTAACTATTGAAGACTTTATAAAACCACCGAGTTGTAAAAATTGTGTAGTTGATTATTTAAAGAAAGAGGCAAAGTAATGAATTCTGTATTAATAAGTATCAAACCTAAATACTGTGAACTTATCGCAAACGGCAAAAAGACTATTGAGGTTAGGAAAACAAGACCAAAGATTGAAACGCCATTTAAGTGTTACATATATATGACAAAAAGCAATCTTGTTGGTGACAGAAAAGCGTATAAAGACCGTTTGGCAGGCAAAGTCATAGGCGAATTTGTATGTGATTGTATCATTCCCATATCTATTACATATAGTGACCCAAATAACCGTATTGCACAAAAAGAATTTCCATACACTTGTTTGACGGATAAGGAAATAATGGACTATTTGGGGAATGGCAAACGAGGTTATGGATTGCACATATCAGACCTTATAATTTACGATAAACCGAAAAGATTGAGAGAGTTTTGGCATTGTGGAGTAAAATTAGGCGCAAGAGTGTCAAGACCTCCACAGTCTTGGTTCTATGTGGAGGAGGTTTAAATGAATTATAAATGCCCGATTGAATCGTTTAGTTATATTGATCAGATTATAGAGCGCGTCAAAGATGAATTTGACAATAATGTCTATAAGGCAGTGCTAAGAGCCGGAGTTCAAGTGGATAAATCCGAACTCATCAGGGCTTTACAATATGACCGTGATCAATATTTGAAAGGCTATAGCGATGCAAAAGCAGAATATGATAGAGGCACCGCTCATTGGTCTTATGTTGATGACATTATAAATCATAATCAAGTTTTGATATGTTCAAATTGCAATGCAGCATTCAAAACATCGAAAGGACTTATATACCCATTTTGCCCGTACTGCGGCGCTAAAATGATGAGGAGGAAAACGAATAATGAAAGATAAAGATACAGAATTATTACCATGCCCGTTTTGCGGCGGTAAAGCAAAATTGATTATCAATATGCAATCTTTTGAACCATACGCCATGGTACAATGTGAGAACTGCAGTGCCAAAACTAAGGACGTTATGCAAAGCGTTGACTACTGCGCTACTGATGAAGCAGCCAAACTGTGGAATCAGCGTATGTCAAGAGATGATAACGAGAAAGGATAATCAGATGAAAATTAATATTTTAGGTACCGAATACACCGTTGAAGAGAGAAACTCGGAAACGGATAAAAAACTTGCAGAAGCGGACGGATATTCGGATCATACTTCCAAGGAGTGCATTGTTGATGAAATGAAAAAGTCTAACGAGAGGACTTTAAAAAATATCGAACTTTATAAAAAATCTGTAACAAGGCACGAAATGAATCCGGGCTCGATGTTTGCAGTTGGGCGCATAATGAAGAGATGGTGGACTGGCTTGCTATTCAGTTTCCAAAGTTGTATGAAGCCTTTTTGCAGGCTGATTGTATTTAGTTGAAATTTGTGTCGAGGTGATAGTGTATGACTTTTGCAGAGTTGAATTCTTATAAAGACAAGGTTGAGCAGCTGGAAATCATCCGCGAGGAACTGAAAGCAGAATATCTGAAAGGCATAGATCCGTCTCAGGTATCTGTGCAGACGGGGACGGTGGGAGATCCTACGGCTCTTTTTGCTTTGCGCTCTATGGAACTTGAAAGACAACTTTCCGCTGAATTTAACAGGCTTGTTGCTGAAATTGAAGAGATCCAGCGCTACATATTCAGCATCCAAGATGAAACTGTTAAAACCATAGCCGAATTAAAATTTATTAAAGGCATGACTTATGAAGAAATCGGCGAAAAGATGAACTATCATTATTCAACCTGCATCAAGAAGTTAAATACTTATCTTTCACAACATTCACAAAAATCACAATAGATCTGTGGTATGATTAAAATAGCAAATAAGATCAAAGCAAGCCTGCCGTTTGGATGGGCTTGCTTTTTTATGGGGAGGTGAGCCTTATGAACTTAACAACTAAACAGGAAAAGTTTGTCAGAGGTCTTGTAAGCGGACTTAGTCAGCGTAAGGCTTACCGCGCCGCGTATCCGAGCTCCGAAAAGTGGAAAGATGAATCTGTTGACAATAAGGCTTGTAACCTGCTTAAAGTAGCCAAGGTTAAGGCGAGGTACGAAGAACTAAGAGAAAAAGCAGAAAACGCCGCGATCATGACACGTGCGCAGCGTATGATCACGCTGTCTGATATTGCGCAGTTCAGTAAAAAAGACGATTCACGGATCAAGGCGATCGATACGCTTAACAAGATGGACGGCATATATACCAACAAGATCGAGCTTTCAAAGCCTGTTGACGAAACCGTAAAAGAAATGACCGAATACCTTAACAGTCGAATTGAAAATGACAACCAGACAAAAACAAATACTTGACCTGCTCTATGATCAGCCCGTTCTGATAGGTCATTGGGTAGGATTTAAAGACCTGACCGCTCTGCATAACGAGTGGTTGAGGTCTTTTCTTTATTCAAAAGAAGACCAGACGAAACAGGCGCACAGAGGCTCTTATAAAACAACGGACGTTTCTTTATTTATGGCGCTGCATATCTTGGTAGCGCCTTATAAGAACGTCCTGTTTTTCCGTAAAACAGATAATGATGTTATCGAGGTTATCAAACAGGTTAAACAGATCCTTGCAACAGGCTGCGTGCGTGAGATCGCGCATGAACTTTACGGTATAGATCTCAAACTTGTTAAAGAAAACGCCACAGAGATCGACACAAACCTTGTAACAGGCGTGCGCGGCGCGTCACAGATCGTGGGCATGGGCACAACCGGCAGCGTTACGGGTAAACACGCCGACATCATCGTTACGGATGATGTCGTGAACCTGAAAGACAGGATCAGCCGTGCCGAACGCGAGCGCATTAAGGTGTTTTATCAGGAACTGCAAAACGTATGTAACCGCGGCGGTCGTTTTATCAATCTTGGCACGCCATGGCATAAGGATGACGCGTTCACACTGATGCCGAACATTGAAAAATACGACTGCTACTCAACCGGGCTTATAACGCCCGAACAACTCAGGGAACTGCGCAGCAGCATGAGCCCAAGCCTTTTTTCCGCCAACTATGAACTGAAGCATATAGCGGATCAAAACGCCATGTTTACCGAGCCTAAGTTCACGGATCAGGTTGAACGGCTGTATAACGGCATTTCGCACATAGACGCGGCTTACGGCGGCGAAGATTACACTGCATACACGGCGTTTAAACGGCAGCCGGACGGCACGGTCATCGGATTTGGGAAGATATGGCAAAAGCATGTTGACGACTGCTTAAACGAAATAGCGGCCTATCAGGAAAAGTACAGGCTTGGCACAATCCATTGCGAACGGAATGCGGATAAAGGCTATCTTGCCAAGGAACTCCGCTCAAACGGCCTGCCCTGCGATTCCTACGCAGAAAAGATGAACAAATTTATCAAAATATCAACGTATTTAAAAGCAAACTGGAGCAGGATCTACTGGATTAACGATACAGATCCGGAGTACCTTGCGCAGATCCTGGACTACACGGAGCAGGCGGCTCATGATGACGCGCCGGACAGCGCAGCCAGCCTGATGCGCATTCTTTCAAAGCCGGCGGGCGGTATCCATTTGTTTAAGGAGGGAATTTGATGGTTGAATACAATGTCTTCAGAATGAGTGCTGAAGAGGAACTCTCAAAAGAGGATCTGTATTCGTTTATTATGGCAAATATCCATATTTCAACACACAGATACAAGGATTTAAAAAACGCGTATTGCAACCGGTATGAAATCTTTCGTTTACCGAAAAAGCCAAAATATAAGCCGGATAACCGACTTTCCGTTAATTTTGCAAAATACATAACGGATACGTTCAACGGCTTTTTTATCGGCATCCCGGTCAAAACGCAGTGTGATGACAGCCACGTTGCCGAATATGCGGCGCTGCTTGATACGTTTAATAATCAGGACGATAAGAACGCTGAACTTTCCAAACTGTGCTCGATCTACGGCAGGGCGTATGAACTGTATTATGTCAACAGCGAGAATATGATCTGCATATCGTATCTGCCGCCCACACAGGCATTTATGATCTATGACGACAGTGTGAATACGAATCCGAAATACTTTGTCCGCTACTATTTTGACGCGGATAAGAATTTGCACGGCAGCATTTCAGACAGCAGCCGCGTTTGGTACTTCTATGTTACCGGCGGAACCGTTCGTTTTGAAGACGAAGAGGGCGAACTGCACGGCTTTGACGGCGTTCCGGCAGTTGAGTTTTACGAAAACGAGGAGCGCATCGGGCTCTATGAGGGCGCGCTCTCCATGATGAATGAATACAACAAGGCGCTTTCGGAAAAGGCGAACGACATTGATTATTTCGCCGATGCGTATATGAAAGTAATCGGACCGGATATGAAGAGCAGTGATGTTGCGAATATCCGCGATAACCGAGTGATCAATATTCCCGCGCAGGACGGTGTAAACGGGGACGCGGATTTTCTGGCAAAGCCAAACGCAGATACCTCACAGGAAAACCTTTTAAACCGTTTGGAACGGCTGATTTTTGTCACTTGTATGGTGGCAAATATTAATGATGAAAATTTTGACGCCGCCTCCGGGCTTGCTATGCGCTACAGGCTTACAATCATGAGCGATCTTGCCAAAACAAAACAGCGCAAGTTTACAGCAGGTTTCAATAAACGCTACAGGCTGATCTTTTCCAATCCGGTCAGTAAAATGGCAAAATACGACTGGATGAAACTGCGCTTTCAGTTCACTTTGAATTATCCCGTAAACCTCACAGAGGAGGCGGACGTGGCGTCAAAACTGAAAGGCATAACCAGTGATGAGACCCTGCTCAGCGTGCTATCTATCGTGGATGATGTAAAAGCGGAAATCGAGCGCAAGCAGAAAGAAAACGATATGACCGCCTATCAGACGGATTATGAAACGGCAAGGACAACATTAAACAATGAGTAGTTACTGGCAGAGACGGCAGGATCAACTTAATTCTTCGCTTGAAAAAGATGAGGCGGCGCTCAAAAAAAGGCTTTTAAAGGCTTATGAGCGCGAGGCGGCAAAACTGGATAGAGAGATCGCCGCTTATTATCAAAAATACGGCAGAGATAACGTCATAGAATACGCCCGCCTGTTTGAGCAATTAAGTGTAGACGATATAAAACTGCTCATTGAGCGTATGGATGATTTTGCAAAGAAATATCCGCAGTATGCCGATCTGATGCCGGTTCGGGAAAGCGTATATAAATTGAACCGGCTGGAGGGCTTAAAGGAAAGCGTACTGCTGCATCAGTATGAGATCGGCGCCATAACGAACGCGCAGCTGCAAGAGCACCTGAGCAAACTGTATTTCACAAACAGCAAGGCGGCGGCAAAAGCGGTAGGACTGACCGAAAATGAAAGCATCATCAAAAACTTTGTCAATACGGCTTGGACAGGCAGAAAAGACTATTCACAGCGCATCTGGCAGAACGCCGACAAATTGGCGGAATATCTAAATAACGATATAGCGCAGGGCTTTGCCCGCGGAGACAGTTATGAACGGCTTACGCAGCAGGTCAGGAGCAGGTTTATCAATGTCTCCAAAAACGACGCTTACCGGCTCATATACACCGAGGGCACCTATGTGATGAATGAGGCGCAGGCAAGGATATTTGAACAGGACTTTGAGGAATATGAATATCTGACTGCCGGAGACGGTAAGGTCTGTTCCGTGTGCTCCGCCCTGAGCGGCAGACGGTTCAGGTTCAGCCAAAGGCAGCAGGGCGCGAACTTCCCACCCATGCACCCGTGGTGCCGCTGCCATTTCAACCCGGTTGTGGATGACTGGGATAAATGGCTTGATGATTATGAGCAGAAGCACGGAAATGCGGGAAATCGCTTGCAGGATGTATTCAAAGATGATACAATAAAGACTACAAGAATATCGCAGCATGTACTTGACAATCTTCGGTTGCCGGATTTGGATTTTCTAACAAAAGCGCAAAATGAAAATCTGCGGCAAGGTATGAAAAATCTGCTTAAAAGAGTGGATGGAATGCCTGAAAATACAGAATGTGCTTACTATTATGATATGCGTGCAAAGTTTCTGAAATGGGAAATGGGAGTGCCGGGAACACACAGTGTTGGTGTGTATAATCCGTTAATCGAATACATAACAATGCACAATCACCCAAGCGGCGGAACATTTTCACCGGAAGATATAACGTCATTCGTGAAGAATGATAATATGAAAGTTCTTATAGTCGTTGGAAATAATGGTAATCAATATGTCTTGGTTAAAACAAATTCTTTTAACGGAAATGAGTTTATCAAAGAATATAGTGATTATTTAGCAAAAAAATCATCTGAAGCAAAAGATATTAATGAATTTTTAAATTGTGCTAATCAATTCTTATTAAGGAGTAAAAAAAAGTATGGATTCGAATACAAAGAAATCATTGGCTGATTATATGAAAGAAGTTGAACCGTATGAAGAAGGAGAAACACGGGTTGATGACTGCAGAACCTTGAAAGATGCGGCAAGGGCTCTTGTTACTCTGCAAAAAGAAATAAATGAAGGCAAATTTGATTAAGCACCATGCAAAAGCACGGTGCTTTTCTTGTACCCATTTTGAGGTTTAGCAATGATAAACGTAACAATAAAACAAGGGAAAATAACGGCAAGCGGGCACGCAGGTTATGCGCCGAAAGGGCAGGACATCGTGTGCGCCGCTTTTTCTGTGCTTTCCCTAACGCTGGAGATCGCCGTTGAGAAGTTTACCGATGATAATATCGAAATAGTCCTTGAAAACGGCGAAATGACAGCACAGTGGCAGCAGGTAAGCCCTGAGGGGCTGCTGCTGATCAACGCTTATATTGAGGGAGTAAAGGCGCTTGCCGAAAACTACCCCGAATATATAACCGTGCAGGCTCGGGACACGTTAAAAACTGAGGAAAAGAGCAGGCGTGGCACTCGTTAAAATCTACGGAATCTACAGTCAAGCATTGTGACTTAAAACTATGGAGGAAAACATGAAACGTAAAACAATCTACAGTCTTCAGTTATTCGCCGATGAACCACAGACTGAGCCGGCGAACGATTCCACAGAACCAAAGGCAAAGAGCAAATCTGACGGCACGCAGGAAAGTAATGAAGAAAAGGCGGGAGAAGCGCAGAAGAAACTCTATACCGATGAAGACGTGGATAAACTGATCAACCGCAAGTTTGCGGAATGGCAGGCGAAAAAAGACCAGGAGATCAACGAGGCGCAAAAACTTGCTGAAATGAACGAGCAGCAAAAATCGGATTACAAACTTCAAAAACTGCAAAAAGAATTGGATGAGTATAAAAACCGCGAAACCCTTTCCGAAATGGCAAAAACGGCGCGTGCAATCCTTTCTGAACAGAACATCAACATACCGGATGAACTTGTTTCCGTGCTTGTAACGACTGACGCTGATACGACTTCCGCAAACGTCAAGGCTTTCGCCAAGGCATTTCAGTCTGCCGTTTCGCAGGCGGTTGATAGTAAGATTTCACACAGGGAGCCAAGAACAGGGGGCTCTAAAACCGTAACGAAAAACGATATTATGGCAATTAAGGACACTGCCGCCAGGCAGAAAGCAATTGCCGAAAACATTGAATTGTTTGGAGGAAAATAATGAAAAGAAAAAGATATGATTTACAGTTATTCGCCGCGCAAGACGGCGTGATAACAACTACTGATATTGACGTACAGGCAAGGGAGATAGACTTTGTAACCACGTTTACAAGGAATATCCAGCAGTTGCTTGATATTCTTGGTATCTCAAGACCGATTGAAAAAGCAAACGGAACTATGCTTTACAGGAACACGGTTACCGGCACGCTTAAGGACGGCAATGTTGCCGAGGGCGAGAAAGTGCCTTTTTCAAACTTCAAAGTCCAGGCTGATCCTGTAGGACCTTTAGCAATCAGAAAATATGCAAAAGCGGTTACGATGGAAAGCATCGCCGAAAACGGCTATGAAAGAGCGGTTACGCTTGCAGATGAAGAATTCAAGATTCAACTGCAGAATGTTGTTCTGAATGACTTTTACAGCTTTCTTCTGACGGGAACGCTTACTTCTACTGAAAAAGATCTTCAGATGGCGATGTCTATGGCAGCAGGCCGTGTGCGCCATAAGTTTCAGAAAATGGGCAGACAGGTTACCGGTATAGCGGAATTTGTTAATACGCTTGATGTTTATAAATACATCGGCAGCGCCAACATCACTGTACAGACTGCTTTTGGCATGAATTATGTCCAAAACTTCATGGGAATCGATTACCTGTTTTTCAGTTCAGAGATTCCGCAGGGCACAGTTGCTGCAACACCTGTTAACAATATTATTCCTTATTATGTAAACCCGGCAAATTCAGAGTTTTCAAAAGCCGGTCTGGTGTACACGGTAGATCCAACACTGCCCATGCTTGGTTTCCATACCAAAGGCGATTACGATTATGTACAGTCAGAAAGCTATGCGCTTATGGGCATCAAACTTTTTGCGGAGTACATTGACGCTGTAGCAGTGGTTACAGTGGATGATACGCCTACTCTCGGTACGCTTACGGTAACCGCTGCCGAGGGAACAGAAAGCGGTTCAACAAAAATCACCGTTTCGCCCGAAAAAGAGAAGACCTCTAACGTCTACAAGTATAAACTCGATACAGGCGCCGTTTCAGTAACATACGGTCAAAATGTAAGGAACTGGAGCACTTGGGACGGTGAATCTGATATTACCGCAACTTCAGGTCAGACGATAACTCTTGTTGAGGCTGACGGCTCATATCAGGCACAGGCAGCAGGCAGTAAAGCCGTAACTGTTAAGGCGTAATGAAAGGAGGGCGGCTTTATGTTGTTTGATTCGGTAAAAAAACTGATAACTGAAGAGGACAGCACGATCAGCGATGAGCGTATCTATCACTGGTGCTGTACGGTTGAAAGCCGCCTGAATCTCCGGCTCGGCACAAGTGAACTGCCGCTTGCGTTCGAACATATTGCTGTTGAGGCGTGTATTGAACTCTTCCGCAGATATTCCTATGAGGGGATCTCCACAGAAAATGACGGCGGGCTTTCCGTTTCATTCGTTGAGGACATTCTCAATAAATATGCAAGCGAAATCAGCGCTTACAAAGCAAAGAGCGGTACTGGCAGCGGGGTGGTGAAGTTCCTATGAAGTGGTTGCCGGCGAAACTGTTTGTAAACGAACAGACGGGTACCGATGAACTCGGAAACGCAATAACATCCCCCAAGCAGGCGGCAGAGATACCTGCCCGCTTTACGCCGTATGTTCTAAAGGAACAGGATCTTGACGGCAGGGAGATCACCGTGCGCACAAGAAATATTTTGCTGCGTTGTATGTATTCATCGCTGCCGAGATTCGATTTTATAGAATTTCAGGAAAAAACATACCGCAAGCCTGAAATACAGGCTTTGGGGCGTTTTACGCTGGTGATTTTGGAGGGCACGAAATGAGCAATTATGTTTTAGGCTATCCGGAACTGATGAAGAAACTGAAAGCGATGAACGCGATCCGTTTTGAAGGTGTCGTTAAGGAACAGGCTGCGCAGATGTACCAGCGTGCCGCAAAGAAAGGTGCAAGCGGCGGCGGTACGCCGGTTGCTTCCGGTGAACTAAGAAAAAGCCGCTATCAGAAAAAAGACGAATTTGGCTACACAGAAGAATATGCTCCGCATGTGGAATACGGCCACCGTACCAGAGGCGGCGGAGGTTTTGTACCCGGTCAGTATTATCTGCGCAGCAATGTGCAGGCGCAGGCGCCGATCTTTAAAGAAGACCTTGAAAAGGAGATTGCGAGGGCTATGAATGCTTAAAAAACTTTCGTTTGTTGACCTGATCGCGGCGGTCATTGCTTTGCTTAAGAAAAATACGACCGCAAAAGTCTATGATTTTGTGCCGAAAAACGCGCCTTCACCGCTTATTTATATAGAGGCGGCAGGCAAGGAGCCAAACGACACGAAAGCCATGTTCTGCGAGGTCTACCGGGTCAATATCCACGCTGTGGCAGAACCTTACAAAGGCAATACCGCCATTTATAAATTAATCAATGAAATTGAAGAAGCCCTTACGGAAGATATAACGCTTCCGGAGGGCTTTTCCCTTGTATATCAGATCTCAGACGGCGTTGAGGCTATATATGAGGAACCGGAAACCAAAGAAAAACACGCCGTTTTGCCCATCCGTTTCAAGGTGGCATACGGCTATAAGATCAAGTAAAGGAGTTTTCAAATGAAAAAGTATGACATTCAGATGTTTGCAGCGTTTGACGGATTAACGCCGCCCTCTGTCAGTTCAATGTCCGGCAAGGACGTGCTGATGTGCGTATGGGACAGCGCCGGGGCTAAATTGTTAGCAGTAGGCGGTCAACAGGACAGCAACGTTGACCAGGAAGCGGAAACGTCAGAGATTTCAACGAAAAGTAAGACTGCGGACGGCGACTGGCAGGTTTCAGTTGCAGGAATGAAAAGCTGGAGCGGAGAATGCAGCGGAATCAGATTAACCTCTGACGAAGCGCAGCAGGCGCTCAACACGGCTTTCAGGGAAAGCCAGCCGATCTGCCTGAAGTGGATTGATAAAAAACAGAAAAAAGGCATATATGCAGGATTTGCTTATATCACAGGCATTAGTTTTGAAGCGCCGACTGATGACAGTGTAACTACTTCGTTTTCTTTCACAGGCACAGGAAAACTGCACGATCTGATAGCGAAGCCGTTAGAAAGCGACACTATGCCGGAAGGTGTTGGAGGTGCTGATTTATGATTGAAGTAAACGGCAGGCAGTATCACCTTAAGTTTAATCTTGAACGTCTTAAACTTGTTGAAAACGCGCTGAAACGCCCGATCATAACGATCTATACCGAGCATTCCGGCGCGTTTTCCATTTCAGAAATGGAAACGATTTTCAGAATATGTTTGAAAGAAGATGGAGCAGACACGTTTTGCTCCAACAAACAGGCAAGTGAAATCTTTCAAGCGGCGCTAAAAACAGAAAACGGTTATTTAAACGTCAATAACGAGATCGCAAGGCAGTTAAATGAGGACTGCCCTTTTTTATTCCCGAACACCTCATCCGTTTCGAATACTTCCGAACCGAACGAGTAGAAGATGAAGAGGCAAAACCGTATCGCGAGGATATGGATTTTGCCTTTTTTGCCGTTCATTTCGGCTATTCCAAGTCTGATTACAACGCTCTGACACCGCGGGAACGCGCTTTTATACTGAAAGCCTATGAAACGAAAACGGTCAATGAAAGTACGCTGCTGCGTGACGCCGTTTTTAACGCAATTAATAATGCAATCAGAAAGAAAGGAAAAGCGTTTCACAAGTTGTGGAAAAAAGCGCCCAGATTGATATCTGATGAGGAGTTTGAAAACAACAAGGATATCGTCTATGAGGTGGAGAAAAAGGAAGGCAAGAACTGGGCGGCGGAATTAATGAGGAGGAATAGAAATGGCTAATGGGAAATTAAGCGTTAAAATTACAGCCGATGCCTCCAATTATAACAAGAGTCTTGATAATTCTACCAAAAAAACCGAGCAATTTAATAAAACGGTAAGCGGTTTAAGTTCAGGTTTAAAGAGTGGACTGGCTACCAGTGCTAAGGTCGCCGGAGCCGCTATAGGCGCTGTAGCGACCGGATTGTCTGCGGCTTTGGTAGCAGGCGTTAAATATAACGCGGAAATCGAACAATATCAAACTTCATTTGAAGTTATGACCGGATCAGCAGACAAGGCTGCAGAAACCATGGATAAACTTGTTGATCTTGGCGCTAAAACACCTTTTGAAACGTCCGATTTAGCGAATGCAACCCAACTTCTAATGAATTATGGATTCGTTGCTGACGATGCGGTCGAGAAGATGACCATGCTTGGTGATATTGCACAGGGCAGCGCAGATAAAATGCAGCGTATTGCTATGGCATATGGGCAGATGTCATCTGCAGGTAAAGTGCAACTGGAAGATGTTAAGCAGATGATAGAAGCAGGTTTTAATCCTCTTCAGGAAATATCAGAAAGCACAGGTGAAAGCATGGCAAGCCTTTACCAACGCATCAGCGATGGAGCATTGTCCGTTGATGAGATTACTGCATCCATGGAACGTTCTACTGCTGTAGGCGGAAGATATTTTCAGTCGATGCAAAAGCAATCTGAAACACTTTCCGGGCAGTTTTCGACTTTAAAAGATAACGCGTCTCAGGCACTCGGCGCTTTTGCGCAGTCCTCATCGGATGCCGTTGCAGGAGATATATTACCAACACTTAATGACGGACTTTCTCAAATCACGGAACAGTTGAAAGCGGGAAACACGGGCGCGTTGGGGCAGATCGGCGGGCAGATGATAGCGGGGTTGGTCGCGTCTATAACGCAGCAATCTCCAATGCTGCTCTCTACTACAAGCAGTCTGTTGTCTAACCTGTTTCAGGGTTTGAAAAATCAATTGCCCACAATCATGTCATCCTTATTTAGTGGATTGGGTGATTTTTTTAGTACGCAACTGCCGGCGATCGTTTCAAGCCTTGTTGTATTGTTAAACGGCGTGATGGTAAGTCTTAATACGATGTTACCGACCCTTATTCCGCAGCTTCTGTCAGGGCTGAATTCTATGTTGTCCAGCATTTTAACTATGGCGCCTTATCTGCTTCAGATGGGTATCACCCTTATCATAAGTCTGGTAAACGGTCTGACACAGGAAATCCCGACTCTGATCCCGACTATAGTCAGCGCCTTGTTAACTATTGTGGATACGTTAGTTGATCCGGCAAATTTAGCAGGCGTAATCAGTGCAGGCTTAAACCTAATTTTAACTTTGGCGCAAGCGCTCGTTGGCGCACTTCCAAGTTTGGTGGGTGTTTTGCCAAGAATTATCAAAGGTGTGGTGAGCGGATTAATATCCTTATTGCCTCAGTTGATTCCTATAGGCTTGCAGATCATGGTAACGCTGGCCACCAGTCTCACTTCGCAAATCGATACTATCATATCTGCTTTGCCTGAAGTATTTGCTGCCATAATCGGCGCATTTTCAGAGGTGGACTGGGGAAAACTCGGACGCGATATCATTAACGGCTTGATTAAAGGGTTAAAATCCATGCTTTCAAGCCTGCGGTCAACTCTTGGCAACATAGCAAGCGGAATCAGCGATACGTTCAAAGATCTGCTTGGAATTCACTCTCCGTCCAAGGTGTTTATGCAATATGGTGTTTATACCGATGAAGGCTATGCAATTGGCTTGAAAAAGGCGCAGCCGCTTATTGAAAAAACCTTTAATCAATTGCCATTGTTGCCGGAGTATAACTCAACACAATTTGAAATGAATACGGCAACGAATGTTTCACGATATGCCAACAGTGATGATAATCTCGGTGATTATATAATCGCCGCGGTAGTCGATACTTCAAGGCTCTACGCGCAGGAGATCGGAAAGGGTATTTCCAATATGCGCATGACGGTCAATAACCGTGAGGCTGGCAGATTTATATCAGATCTCGGCTTTACAAGGGGGTAAGAAAACGATGAATTTCAGATATGTCAACAGCCGGGGAGAGATCCTTGACTTTTCGGAGTTTCCTTATCTTTTCCAAAGCGGAGATCTGGTGAACTATTCATGGA
>OJPJ01000713.1_pt1 | contig 14096 bp, 9 predicted proteins | sample 1598451 | NCBI WGS metagenome assembly OJPJ01 (sample SAMN03922479, study PRJEB24848) | human gut metagenome | isolation source: stool sample | host: Homo sapiens | place: Germany | collected 2010-11
AGTTATGTTGGTATTGAAATGATGATGCATGGACTTCCGATAGTGACATCTGATGGTTTCGGTTTACGGGATATGTTTAAAGATCAGGGCAATGCTATAGTAGTCCCTATTGGGAAAAGAACAAAGAAAAATGGTACTTTTAGTGAGAATTTGGTCCATGCTTTGACTATGCTTTTATCTTCGGAAACACTAATGAATGAGATTGGACGAAATGCGCGGAAGGCTTATCTCAAACATTACGGTTTATGCCAAATGAAAGAGGGATATAAACGCTTGCTGGATGCTTTTTAAAAAATTAAATATATGATGGAAATACCCCGAATTCTTTATTCTTCCCCTTTTATGGGAAACTATTTTTGTGAAATCGCTCATTATAATATGGCTTTTGTCGCTATAGCAAAGAATGCAGTGACTTATCTTAAGAGTCTGGCTATCTATGCTAAAACAGGTACTGTTGTTTCTGATAAGGAAGAAATACATGAAGTGGTCGGTTATAGTTCCATGAATGGTATCTATATCCGGTGAAACAACTTGATGGAGAGTGGGGAAATGGTATTATGAAGTTTGCTGTTTGGAGAGATCCTGTTGAAAGATTAGTTTCCTGCTACAAGAATTTCTGTTTGGAATACCACCACCAGCAACGGCGTTATTTTGAGTATTTGGATTTGTGTCGGGAACCGTCCTTCGACCGGTTTATGGAATTTGTGCGTTTTGAACTGGGGAAAAGTGATCCTCTTTATCAAGATGAGCACATTCGTCGGCAGTCGGATTATTATTCTTGCGAGGATGTAGACTATATCGTTCCTATAGAAAAGTTGGATACCTTTCTGCAGGTATATAAGATCCCTCAGGTTGGAGATATTAGAAATTCTACTCATGCAAAATTTGCATTGATTAATACTGATTATATTGAAGAGATTAAAGACCTTTATAGGTTAGACTATCAGATTCGTCCCAACTACTAATTTTATATTTAGATCAAATGAAAAACGCACTAAAAACATGAAACGTTTTCCTCATTATATCCAACTGGACGCCATGGATTGTGGTCCATCCTGCCTCCGTATGATAGCGAAGTACTACGGCAAGACTTACTCGCTTCAAACGCTTCGTGCCCGTTCCTTCATTACTCGCGAAGGAGTATCGATGCTTGGAATCAGTGATGCTGCCGAATTCATAGGCTTCCGTACATCCGGTGTGCGAATCACTTTTAAGCAATTAGTGGAAGATGTCCCTTTACCATGTATTCTTCATTGGAACCAAAATCACTTTGTCGTTTGCTATGACATTCGTAAAAAGAAAGACGGTTATTGGGTTAGTGTTGCTGACCCTGCTAGCCAGTTGGTAACTTATAAGGAAAAAGAATTCAGGAAATGCTGGATTTCCACGAAAGTAGGTGGGGAAGAAAAGGGGGCTGCCCTGACATTAGATCCTACTCCCGACTTTTATGAAATGGATGATGAGAAAAGGGCGGGGGAGCGCAGCCTCTCTTTTTTCCTGAAGTATCTGACTCCCTATAAAAAGCAGTTAATCCAATTAGTTTTGGGTATGCTGACTATCAGTGTGCTGCAACTCATCTTTCCTTTCCTTACCCAGTCTCTGGTGGATGTCGGCATTCATGGAGGTAATCTGTCTTTTATTACTTTGATATTGATAGCTCAGCTGGTCGTCTCTCTTTCTCAGCTCTCCGTAGAATTTATTCGTAGCTGGATTATGCTTCATATGAATGCCCGTATCAATATCGCACTCATTTCAGACTTTCTGGTCAAGCTGATGAAGCTACCTTTGCATTATTTCGATACGAAAATGATAGGAGATATCATGCAGCGCATCGGTGACCACGGACGTATTGAGTCTTTCCTTACCGGCTCTTCTATCAGTACATTGTTCTCATTTGTCAACTTCTTTATCTTTGCTTTCGTACTGGCTTATTATAACTTGGGTATTCTTGCCATCTTTCTGGTTGGCAACTCTCTTTATGTCTGCTGGATACTTCTCTTCATGAGATATCGTCGGGAACTGGATATCCGTCGCTTTGCACAGGCGGCGGGTGAACAGAGCAGCCTGATACAGCTTGTAACCGCTATGCAGGAAATTAAACTGAACAACTGCGAAAAGCAAAAACGTTGGCAATGGGAGCGAATTCAGGTGAAACTCTTCAAGATTAGCGTGAAAGGTCTTGCATTGGGACAAACCCAACAGGTGGGTTCCATCTTCTTTAACCAAACTACCAACATCGTCATCTCTTTTATTGCTGCCAAATCGGTGGTGGACGGCGAAATGACTTTGGGCATGATGATGTCTCTTACCTATATTATCGGTCAGTTATCGGGACCTATCGGTTCCTTCATCGGTTTTGTCCAACAACTTCAGGATGCCAAGATCAGTCTGGAGCGATTGAACGAAGTGCATGGCAAGGAAGATGAGGAACAGAATATCGAATCAAAACTAACATTGCTGCCGGAGGAACGCGATATCTGTATCGAAGGACTCTCTTTCAGCTATGACGGGGCGGAAAGGGACTATGTATTGGAAGACTTGAATCTGCATATTTCGGAAAGGAAAGTGACTGCGATAGTTGGTGCGAGCGGTAGCGGAAAGACTACGCTGATAAAACTGTTATTAGGTTTTTATACTCCCAACAAAGGAAAAATAAAACTGGGAGAGACTCCTCTTGAAAATATCAATCCTCATTTATGGCGTTCCCGTACGGGGTCGGTGATGCAGGACGGATTTATATTTTCCGAATCTATTGCTCAGAATATTGCCGTTGGTGAGGAGCAGATTGATATTGAAAGACTCCGGCATGCTGTTACGGTAGCCAATATTCGTGACTTTATCGATTCGCTGCCTTTAGGCTATAACACCAAAATCGGTATGGAGGGAAATGGTATCAGTCAGGGGCAACGGCAACGCATCCTGATTGCCCGTGCCGTCTATAAGAATCCTGAATTTCTTTTTTTCGATGAGGCTACGAATGCCTTGGATGCCAATAATGAGAAGGAGATTATGGAACATTTACATGAGTTTTATAAAGGCAAAACAGTAGTTGTAGTAGCCCATCGCTTGAGTACTGTGAAAGATGCTGATAAGATTGTAGTGCTGGATAAAGGGCGCATCATGGAAGAAGGTACCCACCAGGAATTGACAGAGAAGCGAGGACTGTATTATGAATTAGTGAAGAACCAGTTGGAACTAGGGCAGTAGGAAGGAGCATTTATGGTACAAGAAGACAAAAAGGAATATAAAGAAATAGAACTTCGGAGCGAAGAAGTGCAGGAAGTGATGAGCCACGTTCCTGTGTGGATTCTCCGTTGGGGGATCACTGTCTTGTTTTGTATTGTTATCATTCTACTGATTGGGAGCTATCTGTTTAAATATCCGGATGTAGTGGAAGCGGAGATTACGGTTAGTACACAGAATCCTCCAGCTTATGTGGTTGCTAGGGTAGCCGGAAGATTGGAAGAGTTGTGTGTGGAGAACGGTGCGGTAGTCAGGAAGGAGGCTGTGTTGGGAATGATAGAGAATTCAGCAAAAGCGGAAGATTTGTTTTTACTGAAAGAGCGCATGAAACAATGGGAAGCTCAAGGGTTTGTCCTGAGTATGGCCGAACAGCTTTTCGACGGGCAATATTTGCAACTAGGCGAAGTGCAGCCTGCCTATGCTTCGTTTATTTCTGTTCTGAAAGATTATGCGAGTTTCGTGAAACAGGATTATTACCGCAGGAAACTGGAGAGCAGTCGGAAACTTTTGGAGAGTCAGAAGACGTATTACCAACTGGCAGAGAAACAATTCCAGTTGGGCGGACAAGAGCAGATGTTGATAAAACGTATTTATGGACGTGATTCTACTCTGTATAAGAAAAATGCGATGATTGCAGCGGAATATGATGAGTCGGAGCGTAGTTATCTGCAACAATTGCAAGGTTACGAAGGAATGCGGATGTCGCTTTCTCAAATTGAGATGCAAATAGAGCAGGGGAAGGAAAGTTTGCTTGACGTCCAGCACCAGGCACTGACAGAAGAACAGAAACATATCGTGAATCTTAAAAATACAGTTGAGCAATTGCAGGTAAGTATCACAACTTGGGAGCAAAGTTATTTGTTAGTGGCGCCCATATCAGGAAAACTGACTTTCATGAGTGTATGGAGTAATAATCAGAATGTGGCTTCCGGTGAAAGTGTTTTTGTGATTGCACCCGATGAAGGAGCTTTACCAATGGGGAAGGCATTGCTTCCGGTTCAAGGCTCCGGTAAAGTGAAATCGGGGCAAGAGGTTAACATCCGTTTGAATAACTATCCTGACCAGGAGTTTGGCTATGTTAAGGGGCGGGTCTGTAGTGTTTCTCCTGTTCCTACTGCCGAGAATATGTATGTGGTTGATATAGAACTACCGGATGGAATGCGGACTAATTATGGTAAGGATTTGCCCTTAACCCGTGAGATGAAAGGGGTTGCTGAGATTGTGACGGAGGATATGAGGCTGATTGAAAGACTGCTGGCTCCGTTGAGAAAGTTGAAGGACAAGATGGGAGGATAACTTTCACACATACGGGGACAGAAAGCATGGTCTGTATAATATGATTAGAGTAACCGTTCTATCACTTCCGCAACCCCATCTTCGTCATTAGTCAGCGTAATGTAGTCGGCAGCCTTCTTCACAGGCTCCTGCGCGTTGCCCATCGCTATGCCTATACCAGCAAACTTGATCATCGACAGGTCATTGTAGCCATCGCCTATAGCTATCACTTCCTCGCGTGTCATTCCTATATTTTCCAACAGTACGCTGAGGGATAAAGCCTTGTCGATACCTTGCGGAACCAACTCCAGGAAATAAGGTTCCGAACGGAAGACATTGATCTTTCCTTGCAGGCGGATGCAAAGCTCGGATTCTACAGGAATCAGCTTGCCGGCATCCCCGACGATGAGGCACTTGGCTACCGGCAGGGTGATGTCAGTCAGGAAGTCGTTTGTTTCCCGTATCGCCATTTTATTGAGAAAGGCTTCTTTTTGTACATACGGATCTTGTGAGTTTTCGGTCACTATTTCTGCTCCGTCGTAAGTCAGTATGCTTAGATGATTGGTGCGGGCACATTCGTAGAGTACCGGAACGACTTCATTGGGCAGTACATTCTCGTACATCATTTCTTTGGTTTCCCAGTTGATGATCTCTCCACCGTTATAGGACAGGATAAATCCGCCGAACTCATTCATGCGTAACTCGTTGGCGAGCGGTACGATGCCGTAAGTCGGTCGCCCTGATGCAAGTACCAGACGGATACCTTGTTCTTGTATGCGTATCAGCGTTTCCCGGTTGCGGGAAGAGATTTCCTTTTTAGAATTGGTGAGTGTGCCGTCGAGGTCGAGCACTATGAGTTTGTATTTCATGTCGCATTGTTTTGGGTTGCAAAGATAGGAGAAAATGGATGACTACAAAGTGCGTGGTAATTAAAATATGCTTAGATTATGCACTTTTATGGTGCAATAGTGAGATGTTTGATTGTTATTGCAGCAAATCCGCCCACTGCTCATTGCTCAGTGCAGGCAGTGCCTCACTATCCGTAATAAATGTTTCTGCCAGCCTCCTCTTGTCCTCCTGTAGTTGGAGAATCTTTTCTTCGATACTGTTCTGAGTAATAAAACGATAGGCGATAACCTGTTTATCCTGACCGATACGATGTGCACGGGCGATGGCTTGTGACTCGGCAGCAGGATTCCACCAGGGATCAATGATAAATACATAATCGGCTTGTGTAAGGTTAAGACCGACTCCTCCTGCTTTCAAAGAAATAAGGAATGCCTGCACATCCTTTTGCTCGGTGAAATGGGCGATTTCGGAAGGTCGGTTGTTGGTGGAACCGGTCAGCAGAGCATACTTCCAGCCCCGTTGGCGGAATACCTCGGCAAGTATCTCCAGATGCCGGACAAAGGAAGAAAAAATAAGTACCTTATGTCCTTCACTTCTTAGTGTGTCAAAGGTATCGATGATTTGTTCCGTTTTTCCCGATATCCCGTCGAAGTCGGGAAAGATAAGCTGCGGATGGCAAGCCAGTTGACGGAGACGCAGGATACCGTTCAGGATGCTGAACATATGGTATCTGTCTCTGTTTTCGGGTTGCTGGAGTAATATGTTGCGGAGGCTGTTTTTCTCCTGTTCGTAGCTCTCATCCTGCTTTTCGGACATGGCGCAATAGATCGTTTCTTCGGTAAGCGGGGGAAGTTCCGGCGCTACCTCGCTCTTGCTTCTGCGAAGGATAAACGGAGCGATGATCTGTTGCAGCCTTTTCTCCATACGGACGTTTCCTTGCCGGATCGGAATGATAAATTGCTTATGAAAAGCGCTTTCTTCTCCTAGCAGGTCCGGTTGCAGAAAACGGAACTGTGCCCACAAATCTTTGAGAGAGTTCTCGATAGGCGTACCGGTAAGTGCAATCCGGTGCTTGCCCTGCAACTGGATGACCGAACGGAAAGTAAGGGAATCATTGTTCTTGATATTCTGACTCTCATCAAGTACGATGTATTCGAATGTGTAGGAGCGGAGAATATCAATGTTATTCCTCATCATCCCATAAGTCGTGAATATCAGATGGAAATGATTGAAGAACTTTTCCGGATGTCCTTTGGGAAACGTGGTGTTGCTGTTATATTCCGCTATCGCAAGAGTCGTGAAGCGTTTAGCCTCTCTTCGCCAGTTGTGGAGCAGGGAGGTGGGGACAACGATCAGAGTGGCAGGCTTACGGGAGTTCTTTCCGTGTTCCTGTCTGTGACCATCTTCTTTCGGTCTGTTTTTCTCTCTGATTTCCCGTGCGTCCGGCAGCAGCTCATCTTCGGAGGAAAACGAGAATAAGGAGAATTGTCCTTCGGCATCTGCTATCTGCTCTCTGACGGGAGGATTGCCGGCAGTACATTCCTTGTCCGGCTGACTGTCGGAAGCTGTGGTTTCTGTAAATACGGGCTTCATAGGAGCAGTGACCGCATCAGGAGAAAGCGGCTTGTATATATATTGCAATAGCGTCAGCGTCTGAAGCGTCTTTCCAAGTCCCATATCATCTGCCAGGCAGCCGCCGAATCCTTGCTTGTTCAGCTGCACCATCCATGAGAATCCCTTCTGCTGATAAGGTCGTAGTTCCGCATTCAGTCCCTGGGGAACGGGAACATTGCGTATCTCTCTCTTGAAAGGCAGGTTTTTAGGTCCGTTCTCTTCTAAAGCCGATTGTACGGCACCGATAAAGGTCGGTTTCAGACGAATTCCTGTCTCCGTCTGAGTGCCCAGTTCCAACAGGTTTCCGTACTTGCTGAACCATTCTTCCGGTAAAAGAATCATGCGTCCGTCCGGTAACAAAAATTCTCTTTTCTCTTCAAGGATGTGCTTGCGGAAGCGTGAGAAAGGGATACGCAGATTGCCGATGACTACCGTGATATGTAGCTCAAACCAGTCGGGCTCATCATCACAACTCTGTTCGATGCGGATTTCGTCCAGACAGTAAGGAGTATTCCCCATGTTTCCTGTCAGCAGAAAAGACTGTTGGAGCATCTCCCGATATGTACTGATCCATTCAGTAATTGTCTTTTCGGGTGCATCGGGCGACAGCTTGAAATGAACGTCGCTGACTCGTTGCAAGCCGGAATCTGTTAACATCCGGAGCTTCTCTTCTTCGGCATCGCTATCCCGACGGAAAAAGAATATCTCGCCGAAATCGTTCCGGTAAATGATCTTCTTCATTTCGGTCACGGTGTCGGGAGTAAATGACTGGTCTCCATAACGGAAGCTAAGCCGCAACATCTGTTCGTCGTAAATGGTATCTTCAAGAGACAGGACAGCTTCGCAGGCATACGTCTCTTCAATGATATTCAGTCCCTGAGTCGTGATTTCATGATAGCGTGCTATCGGAATGACGATGTTATCAATGTATTTCTCGATTTGGGAGGCAGGGACGCTGATTTTCTTTTTCTTGGTAAAGGGCAGAATGCGTACGCTCTCAATATGCGGAAAGAAGTACAGCTCCATTCCCAGTAAGAGGGCAGACGGTGAGGAGGTCAGCACGATAACAGGCTTCTGCTCACTTAATGAGAGCGGCTGCCCGTCATAATAGCATTGCAGCTGGTAGCGGAAATTGGTCTCATCGGCAAGAAACGTAAAACGGATTTCCACGTCATGAGGATGCACATGATAGGCATGATGCGCATATAGCAGTTTGCTTCCGACCTGTTTCTGATACAGAGGAAGATTATGATGGCGTATCAATGTCAGCATCTCCTGCATTTTTTTCTCGATGAATGGGCGGATATTATTCTTTACCCGCTCCGGATCTTCGGATAATTTGCGCAGAAAACGGGATACTGTTTTCTCACGCGAATAGATCCCCATCAGATATTTCTCTGTATAATGAGAGGCGATGTCGATAGCTTGTTGTTCGGCCTCGTTCATCCGGCTGATTGCTTCGGGTGAAGCGTGAAAAGCCTGTTCAATGAGTTGGTATGTACCGTCGTCAGATTTCTCTGCCATATAAGGAATCAGTAGTGTGCCGAACGTCAGATGTTCGGTTAAAACGATGATAACTTGTCCGGTATTTGCTTTCTCTTCCATTCTCTTTAGGCTTTAACAAACAAAGATACGGGAAAATCCTTAATTTTGCAGCATGATGGAAGAAAACAAACGAGTATTGTTAGGAATGAGCGGTGGTACGGACAGTTCCGTAGCTGCCATGCGATTGCTGGAAGCCGGATATGAGGTGACCGGAGTTACTTTCCGTTTCTATGAGTTGAACGACTCGACCGAATATCTGGAAGATGCCCGCCATCTGGCAGAGCGTTTGGGAATCCGTCATATCACGTATGATGCCCGTGAGATATTCCGCGAACAGATCATCGAATATTTTGTGCGTGAATATATGGTGGGGCATACTCCTGTGCCTTGCACATTGTGCAATAACTATCTGAAATGGCCCCTTCTTTCCAAAATTGCCGATGAAATGGGGATTTTTTATATTGCTACAGGGCATTATGTCCGGAAAGTAAAGGTGGATGATACCTATTATATAACTTACGCTGCCGATTCGGACAAGGATCAGACCTTTTTCTTATGGGGACTCAAACAGGATATTCTTCGGAGAATGTTGCTTCCGATGGGAGATATTACCAAAGTGGAAGCACGTGCCTTTGCTGCTGAACGGGGATTTCAGAAAGTGGCGGTGAAAAGGGACAGTCTGGGCGTTTGCTTTTGCCCGATGGATTATCGAAGCTTTCTGAAAAAGTGGTTGGTCAGCAATTGTCAGCCACAGGTCAGCAATTGTCAGCCGCAGGTCAGCGTAGGTCAGCCCCAGGTCAGTGCAGGTCAGACTTGGTCAGCGGAAGTCAGACGTGGACGATTCGTCGATGAAAAGGGAGATTTTATAGCCTGGCACGAGGGCTATCCTTTTTATACCGTTGGACAACGGCGTGGCTTGGGCATTGATTTGAATCGTGCCGTCTTTGTGAAGGAAATTCGCCCGGAAAAGAATGAAGTAGTACTCGCTTCCCTACAGGCTTTGGAGAAAACGGAGATGTTACTTAAAGATTGGAATATTGTTAATCGGGAACGTTTGTTAGGGCATGCGGATATCATTGTGAAGATTCGCTATCGGAAACAGGAAAATCATTGTACCGTGACAGTTACACCGGATAATTTCCTGCATGTACAACTTCACGAACCGTTGACGGCAATCGCTTCCGGACAGGCTGCTGCCTTCTATAAAGATGGTTTGTTGCTGGGCGGTGGAATCATTGTGGAATAATCATCACTTCCCTCCATTAAGTTTGAAAAAGTAAAAAACATCTGCCATCTGCAACAAAATCGGATTATCTTGTTTGTTTTCAGTTACTTACAGCGTTGCAGATACCTGTTGCAGATGGGTTGCAGATACTTTATCTGCAACACCTAAAGTAGGCCGATAATCTTTATGCTTGCAACTGTAATGAGTATCTGCTGAGGAAATCACAGTTTCTAGGCTGGGAACTGGCGTTCCCAAGGCGGGACACTGGCGTTTCCGAGGCGAGATACTAGAGTTTCCAAGGCGGGATACTGGAATTTCTGACCGTGGATACTGGAGTTTCCTGTATAGGGAACGATTGGAAACTACTGACGATCTAAGGCGAATGTAACTGGAATTATAGTCAAAGCAAGTCGTTTCATGATTTGTTGCATACCGGAAAGATATTTGAAGCAACTTGTATTCTGCCAGCAAGCTGGTAATACAAAAAAAGTCCCACAGTGCATATTATGTACACCGTAGGACACTTCCTGTCATATAATGATTTAATTTGTTCGGATAACTTTATTCATTGTTCAGCACCAGCATTGACTCTATATACTCGCGTGTATTGCTTAATCTGGGCACTTTGTGTTGTCCGCCTAATTTCCCCTTCCTTGCCAGCCAGTCATGGAACAATCCCGGACGCGCAACGATGACTTCCAGTGGTTGCAGAGCAATATCTTTCCAACGCTTCGCCTCATAGTCCGAATTTACTTCTTTCAATGTAGCATCAAGTATTGCGGCAAATTTCTCTACGGAATCCGGCATCTTGGCAAATTCTATCAGCCATTGATGACGGCATTTGGCATGTTCGTCCATAAATACCGGTGCGGCAGAGTATTCGCAAACCTGCGCTCCCGTCTCGGCACAAGCTTTAGCCAGGCCTTTTTCGGCATTATCTACAATCAGTTCTTCTCCAAAAGCATTGATGAAATGCTTCGTACGTCCTGTGATGACGAACTTATATGGGTTCTTGCTGGTAAACTTCACCGTATCACCGATCATGTATCGCCACAATCCGCAGGACGTAGAAATCACCATTGCGTAATTCTTGTTAAGCTCCACCTCTTCGAGGCAGTAAGCGCGTGGATTTTCCTTATCAACTTCTTCCAATGGAATGAACTCGTAGAAAATACCGTAGTCGATCATCAGCAACATGGCAGGGTCTGAAAGATCGTTCTGCGTACCAAAGTACCCTTCGGAAGCGTTGTAGGTCTCTACATAATACATCTTCTTTGAGTGAATCACCTGTTTGTACTGCTCACGATAAGGGGTGAAAGCCACTCCGCCGTGGAAGAATACTTCCAGATTCGGCCACACTTCCTCCAGAGTTTGTTTGCCGGTCTTTTCGAGAATACGCTTGATAAGTACCAGCATCCATGAGGGTACACCGGACAAACTGGTCACATTGACCGGAATAGTACTGTTGGCTATTGCTTCTATTTTGGTTTCCCATTCGCTCATCAAAGCGATTTTCTTGCTCGGCACACGAATGAAATTGATTAACGGATTGACGTTCTGAATCAGAATCGCCGACAAGTCTCCCACCAAACTATGGTTGGAGTTGAGGTTCGGACTATGGCTGCCTCCCAGAATCAACCCTTTTCCCGAGAAAAAGTGACTGTCCGGATTGATGCGGAAGTAGAGTGCCGCAGCATCTTTACCGCCTCTATAGTGAATGTCTTCCAGAGCTTCTTTGCTGACAGGCAGGAATTTGCTTTTATCATTGGTCGTTCCGGATGATTTGGCAAACCAGCGTATTTCCGATGGCCAAAGCAGATTCTGTTCCCCCGCCCGCAAGCGTTCTACATAAGGCTTTATTTCCTCATAAGTCTGTATTGGAAGGCGGTTTCTGAAATCCTCATAGCTACGGATGGAGGCGTAGTTGTACTTTTTTCCCCACTCTGTCTGTGCAGCTTGGTTCACTAAGCGACTCAGCACCCGGTGCTGTATCTCACTAGCCTGACTAGCATAAAGGTCTATTTGTTTTAAACGGGAATCGAAAGTCTTACTAATAATCTTTGTAATATTCATTTCTGCTTTAACATAATAATGTTTAGTCGTGCAAAAGTAACCTTATTTATCTTTTTTTTCTATCTTTACGACGGAAATAATCGTTAAAATTTGGCGACTTCTCTTGAATCCCGAGTTTCTGACTAAAAAAAACGACAATGAGAATTGGAATCCTGACTTCCGGAGGAGACTGCCCCGGTATAAATGCCACTATCCGTGGCGTGTGCAAAACTGCCATCAATCACTATGGGATGGAAGTAATAGGAATTCATAGTGGTTTTCAAGGTTTGCTGACAAAAGACATCGAATCCTTTACTGATAAATCCTTATCCGGATTGTTGAACCAAGGGGGTACGATGTTGGGTACTTCGCGCGAGAAACCTTTTAAAAAAGGAGGCGTTGTCTCGGATGTCGACAAGCCGGCACTGATTCTTCAGAATATTCAGGAAATGGGACTGGATTGTGTCGTCTGCATCGGAGGAAACGGAACGCAGAAAACTGCCGCTAAATTTGCCGCAATGGGCGTCAACATCGTATCGGTCCCCAAAACTATTGATAATGATATTTGGGGAACGGATATTTCCTTTGGATTTGACTCTGCCGTGAGCATCGCTACGGACGCCATCGACCGCTTGCATTCTACCGCCAGCTCGCACAAAAGAGTGATGGTTATTGAAGTGATGGGGCATAAAGCCGGTTGGATTGCCCTGTATTCGGGCATGGCAGGTGGCGGCGACGTCATTCTTGTCCCCGAAATCCCTTACAACATCAAGAATATAGGAAATACAATCCTCGAAAGACTGAAAAAAGGTAAACCCTATTCTATCGTAGTGGTGGCAGAAGGCATCCTGACGGATGGTCGGAAACGTGCTGCGGAATACATCGCACAGGAAATAGAATATGAAACGGGTATCGAAACACGTGAAACCGTATTAGGATATATTCAGCGTGGTGGTTCGCCTACTCCTTTTGACCGTAATCTGTCTACCCGTATGGGAGGACACGCGACAGAATTGATTGCTAACGGGCAATTCGGGCGTATGATTGCTTTAAAAGGAGATGACATTTCATCCATCCCTCTTGAAGAAGTGGCCGGTAAATTGAAGTTGGTAACTGAAGATCACGATTTAGTAATTCAAGGCCGCCGTATGGGGATTTGTTTCGGTTAACTTATAATTTACTCTTTTATCGTTAGGATAGTAGTTGGAGGCATCATGCCTTTTCAGTTTCTGTTGCTTCGATCTCATTAACAGTCGTTTCGACTTCATTTGTAGCCGTTTCCACTTCCGGTGTTTCGGTCTCCAAGGTATCCGGTTCCATGGCTTCCGACTCAGTCAATTCGGGCTCAACCAACTCTGTGTCCACTTCTGACGGCATCGAATGCTGCAACTTTGCTTCATTGACTGTATCCATAAATGTCTGGTCTTTCACCTTCTTGATAGCCATTTGTGCGGCATTCTGCTGAGACTCTTTTTTGGAATAGCCCGTACCGGTTCCGGCAGGAAGCCCTTCGATACGAACCTCTGTCTGGAAAACGGGATTACTGTCATGGTCGAGGAACTGCTCGATCAACTCAAAGGAAACCTCCATCTTGTTCTTCTGGCTCCATTCGATAAGCTTGGACTTGAAGTTAACTTCTTTGCGGGATATTTTGTCCAGATCAATATAACGGTTGATGATCCGCTGCTCCATAAACTGCTTGCAACGCCCATACCCCTGATCAAGATAAATGGCTCCGATAAATGCTTCGAAAGCATTCCCGTACATATAACTGTTGTGGGAAGAGGAGCGGGTAGAATATTTGATAAGTTTGTCCAGACCGATCTCCACAGCTAACTTGTTCAAAGTCTCCCGTTGTACGATCTTGGAACGTGTGTTTGTCAGGAAACCTTCCCGTTTCCCTTCGAAACGTTTATAGACAATATCTCCTACGATGGCGTCGAGGATGGCGTCACCCAAAAACTCCAGCCGTTCGTTGTTCAGCGGACGTCCCTTCTCGGAGCGGACGGCAGATGACTTGTGCAGGAGCGCTTGTTCGTAGATCTGGATATTGTGCGGATAAAATCCGAGTATCCGGTAAAAACAAAGATAAGACTCTCTGTCTTTGCGGAACAGGAGTCTTATCTTATCTATTTGGTTACGTAACACGATTTTACTCAGCGTATTTCTTGAAGATAACGCACGCATTGTGACCACCGAATCCAAATGTATTGGACAGGGCAACATTAACCTCACGTTTCTGAGCTTTGTTGAACGTGAAATTAAGGTCGTAGTCAATGTTCTCGTCGTTGTC
>OJPJ01000717.1_pt1 | contig 14040 bp, 7 predicted proteins | sample 1598451 | NCBI WGS metagenome assembly OJPJ01 (sample SAMN03922479, study PRJEB24848) | human gut metagenome | isolation source: stool sample | host: Homo sapiens | place: Germany | collected 2010-11
AAATTTAAACAAATTATTAATCAGAATTCTGTTGCATTTGCAAGTTGAATTCAGCAAATGTAAAAAAGACATAATTGCAAACTGGCATAAATTTGTTTCTTTATATGGTACATTTTGTTTTTCTCTGCATCAAAAAGACAGTATTTTCCCTGTTTCAGAAGAGGTGAAAACATTTTATACCCTTTTGTGAAACATTTTTCATTCCATTAAAAAACGCTTTCCATTAGTTTTGTATCAGTCTTTAATAACATCACATTATGAAAACACATAGGAAACTTTTTTTTCACCTTGCTTATAGCAAGTACTACAGGAATCATACATGCCCAAAATGTATTTAACAATCCGGCAATAAACGAAGAACAACGGCTTGACGATTTGATTGCGCGAATGACTCTCGACGAAAAAGTGGATGCTTTGGGAAACAATACTCAAGTTCCCCGCCTGGGAATACAAGCATCAGGAAGTGTAGAAGGTCTGCACGGAATCGTACTGGGAGGACCAACATACGGCGACAGAGCCAATACTCCAACAACAGGCTTTCCGCAAGCTTACGGACTGGGAGAAACTTGGGATACCGACTTACTACATCGAGTAGCAACTTATATCAGTACAGAAAACCGTTATCTCTTTCAAAACGCAAAATACCGGAAAAGCGGACTTATCATGTGGACTCCCAATGTAGACTTGGGCAGAGATCCGCGCTGGGGGCGAACTGAAGAATGTTATGGTGAAGATGCATTTCTTACTTCACGGCTTGCTGTAGCTTTCATCAAAGGCATACAAGGAGATCATCCTAAATACTGGAGAAATGCTTCACTTATGAAACACTTCTTATCGAACAGTAACGAATACGGACGTACATTTTCTTCTTCCAACTATTCCGACAAACTGTTCCGCGAATATTATGCTTATCCTTTTTATAAAGGAGTAACCGAAGGGGGATCACAGGCTTTGATGACTGCTTATAACGCCTACAACGGAACTCCGTGTATCATGCACCCCGTATTGCGAAACATCGTCATGAAAGAATGGGGACTGAACGGTACGCTACTGACCGACGGAGGAGCATTCCGACTGCTGTTGAGCGACCATAAACGTTTTGACAACGACCGGGCAGCTGCGGCAGCTGCATGCATCAAAGCAGGTATTACGAAGTTTCTGGATGAATATAAGGATGCCGTATACGAAGCACTGCACCGAAAACTCATTAGTGTGGAAGATATAGAAAAAGCAATCCGGGGAAACCTCAGAATATCTCTCAAACTTGGTTTGCTGGACCATGCAGAAGACAATCCTTATGCAGCCATCGGTGTCACTGATACCGTTGCCCCATGGAGCAAACCGGAAACCAAAGCACTGGTACGCGAAGCTACGCTTAAATCAGTCGTCTTACTTAAAAATAAAGACCATTTGCTTCCACTTGACAGACATAAGATAAAGAAGATAGCAGTCATCGGACAACGTGCAACTGAGGTTCTGCAAGACTGGTACGCCGGCAAACCTTTTTATACAGTAAATGTACTTGATGCTATTCGCGAGGAAGCAGGTAACGATATTGAAGTACGATATGTAAAAACCAACCGAATGGACAGCGCACGCACGGTTGCAGCATGGGCAGATGTTGCCATTGTATGTGTCGGCAACCATCCTACCTGCGATGCCGGCTGGGAACAAGCTCCCGTCATAAGTGAAGGAAAAGAAGCCGTCGACCGCCAGTCGCTACAACTGGATCAAGAAGATTTGCTTTTACAAGTTGCTCAAACTAATCCCAATACAATTGGGGTATTGATCAGCAGCTTTCCTTATGCCATCAATCGAGCTAACCAGACAGTACCCGCTCTGCTTCATCTCACCCAATGCAGTCAGGAGTTGGGACATGCTGTAAGCGATGTTATATTCGGACATTATAATCCGGCAGGCAGACTAACCCAAACTTGGGTGAAAAATATCACCGACCTTCCTCACATGATGGATTACGATATTACTCACGGTCGGACATATATGTATTTTAAAGAAAAGCCATTATATCCCTTTGGTTATGGACTAAGCTATACCCGCTTTAATTACTCTGGAACAGCTCTCAATGACCGTGTTATTGAACGTGGCGATACCTTAAGGGTATGCTTCAACCTGAAAAATTCCGGCAATATGGATGGTGATGAGGTTGTACAACTTTACGTTTCCGCACGAAAACATACGGACAAAGATCCTATCAAGCAACTAAAAGCATTCCAGCGCATCAGTCTACGTAAAGGAGAAACGAAAAAAGTAGAGTTAACCGTCCCTTTTACAGAGTTACAAGTATGGGATGAAAAGCAGAACCGTTTCATTCTTCCTGATAAAGAAATGACACTGGAAATAGGAGCCTCATCATCGGACATCCGTTTACGGACAACATTCCGAACAGAAGAATAAACCTCCAGCCAATTAATAACAGAAAGGAGTTGTACCGCTACCACGATACAACTCCTTTTTTGATAGTTCAAAATTAGAAAACTCCAAGCTATATAGCCAAACTTGCCATATTTAAATCGTTTTACTAGAGTGAAACGGTCGCTTCACCTAAATGGAAATAACGTTTCACAGTAATAAAACGATAGATTCAGCCTAGTCAAACGTTATTTATATGTTCAATTCAGTCATTGTTATACCACACACAATTATCAGAAAGCCCCGAAGCACGCACTGTTACCTGATTCTCTCCCGACAGTAAAGGAACATTGTTCCATGTAGCCACACAGACCTCATCAGGCGTACATTTTCCCATACTTTTTCCATTCACAAACAACTCTGCATCACCACAATTACTAAACACCTGAATGTCAACCGATGAATTCGACCTATTCTGACAACGCTTCGATGCGATATACAGCACTTTTTCTTTCTTGTTCCAATTTGCTTTATAAAAATAAAAAGCATCTTTCTTAATCCTCCGATCGTATGTCACCAATCCCTTATCGTTTCGGCCAAAAGTCGTACCTTCTTTTCGACCGGCCGCCGAGAAATCAAACATACACCAAACAAATTTACACCACAAAAACAGACGTGAAGCAAGCTGTTTCCAGTTTTCTATATGGTAATAAGTCTGCCAGTTTTCTGGATGCCATTGTCCCCACGGCTCTGGATGAATCAAGGAATCCGCCTGTTGAAACACATCCGCACCAGCACCGTATTCACTTATGCCCATACATCGCTGAGGATATGCCCGATGCTCCTTATCAATCCACTCACCCATCTCTTTACAATCGTCCCCATACCATCCGAAATAACGGTTGAATGCAATCAAGTCAGGTATTCCGTTCAAAGGATCTTCCTGGTTACTTGCCCCCGTTGTCGGTCGTGATATATCCCATTTCTTAGCCAACTTGTTCAGTTCTTCTGCCATAGGGTTTGGATTTTCCAGCCATCCCGGGTTGATTTCATTAAAAAGTCCCCATGTCAAAATACAAGGATGATTATAATACTGACAAATCAGTTCCACTAATTGTTGCTTTAAATTTTCTCTATACAGAGGATGGCTGACAAATACATTTACAAAAGGAATTTCAGCCCAAGCAATCAGTCCTCTCCTATCCATCAAATTATGCAACTGTTGTGCATGCGGATAATGCGCCAGTCGAACAGCAGTACATCCCATTTCCTGTATCAAGTTCAAATCCGATTCAAAATCTTCAGGACGAAAAGCTGATGCTCTTTCTGCACGGTCCTCATGATAATTGACTCCATGTATCGAATAGGACTTACCATTTAAAAAAAGCCTTTATCCGGATCTGCTGAATAAAACCGGAAGCCAACATGTTCTTCCCGACGATCAATCTCTTTACCACCTCTTTTCAGAACGACAACTCCGGTATATAAATATGGATCATTAACTCCATCCCATAAATGCGGGTTATTAAGTTCCATCTTCACCAGGGCTTCCTTACCAGACACACTTGTTTCCTTACACCAAACAACTTTACGTTTCGCATCCAACAAAGAAAACTCAACAGAGCAATCATTCAATGCCATTTCAGTTCCCGATAGCAATGCTTTCATTTCCAGTCCGGCATACTTTTCGGAAACATCACACTGAGTAAAGAAAACTCCAGATGAGCCATAAAATGTCGGATCAATACAGGCATCATCCGTATACAAAAGCTCCACGCCACGATTCAGCCCACCCCATATATTAAAATCGCCGCATATCGGAGCTATTTCCATAGTTTGAGCGTTACTCACCCTGATATCCAGTTTATGTTTTTCTCCTTTCCGAATCAGATGAGTCAGCTCTACGGTAAAAGAGGTATATCCACCTTTATGCTGAGCTACAAAATGATTATCCAAATACACATCAGCTACAGTCTGTGCAGCTTTTATGCGCAAGAAAACACGCTTAAAGTTCTCCGATGAAGGTACAACGATAAAACGTGAATAAGTTGACATTCCCCGATAATAATTCACATTACCAAACATCGCATCAGCAGCATTCCACGTATGCGGAAGATCAACCGTTACCTTATCCGCAGCCTGAGATTCATACCCGCGATTAAAAAACCATCCCCTATCTAATGACTCAACTTTCATTGCAGCCAGCTTCACCCCCGTAACACACCATAAAACAAGCAATATGCTCCACCTAATATTCCATCTGCCCATCTGTTTATCCTCCTTTATTACAATATATGATATTTTTCTATTTGTTCTATCCACAAGTCTGCCATCCGCTTATGTCCGGCAGGTGTCGGATGAATTCCGTCCCAAATCCAATAAGTATCCGGCAATTCCGGGTTTTCTTCCAGCAAACGGTGAAACATCGAAGCATATGGGATGAACACAGCTCCATAATCGGCTGCTATCTGTAAGGTTATTTTTCCCAGACGCTGTATCAGGCTATCACGTAAAGCAAAATCTTCAGTCTTTTTCATATTTCCCGTACAAGCTGTAAATGGCTCACCCAATACAATCTTCACCTGCGGATTATCCTGACGCAGACTACCCAGTAAATTCCGATAAGTCTGCTCCCACGAAACAAAATCGAAAGCTCCACTGTCTTTTTTACCTAAATATTCATTCACATCGTTCGTTCCTATCAAGACAGAAACTACATCAGCATGTATCGCAAGAGCATCTTCCTTCCACCGGTTCTTCAAATCGTTTAATGTATTTCCGCTGATACCCCGGTTGAAGAACTGATATTCTTGCTCAGGATAATTACTTTGATAGTAAGAAGCACACAGATACATGTACCCACTTCCATAGATATGATTCATATCCCAATGATTGCGGACAGAAGAAGGTTGGGCACTTCCATCACTATTTCCCCAGTTACCATCAGTAATGGAATCACCGATGAACAATATTTTAGATCCTGCCGCCCAAACATTAACCCCGCCAATTAACAGAAAAAATAACCAGACAAAAAATTTCATAGTAAAATAAGATTATAGATTTTATTATTAGCTACCTACTTTATTCAACAAAAATAATGTTTTCTATGTACGTTAAATCATAAAAGAACAGGGAAATAAACAGGTTTGAAACATTTGAATACCCTATTGGAAACATTTTAGCTCGTGACAGGAAACAAAAGAACGGATACAGAAAATCAAAATCATGTATCTTTGTAATCGAAGTCAGGTAAAGACTTAGTAACTTTTTAACTTTAATGAATTATGCGAAACATTGGTATCTTACTTTGCGCCTTAGCTTGTTCTCTATGCGAAACATTTGCTCAGGGTTATAAAAACCCGGTAATTCCCGGATTTCATCCCGACCCTAGCGTATGTAAAGCTGGCGATGACTATTATCTGGTAAACAGCAGTTTTCAATATTTTCCGGGAGTACCTCTCTTCCATAGTAAAGATTTGGTAAACTGGGAGCAGATAGGCAATTGCCTGACACGGGAATCACAACTTAACCTGAAAGGAGCTAATGGAGGAAGCGGTATCTTTGCTCCTACCATACGTTATCACGAAGGAGTATTCTACATGATTACGACCAATGTATCAGGCAAAGGTAATTTTCTGGTTCACACAACCGATCCCAAAGGAGAATGGTCGGAACCCGTATGGCTGGAACAAGGAGGAATCGACCCTTCTTTGTATTTCGAAAACGGTAAATGCTACATGGTAAGTAATCCGGACGGTTACATCAATCTGTGCGAAATAGATCCGATGACCGGAAAGCAGCTCACACCTTCCAAAAAGATATGGAACGGAACCGGAGGACGTTATCCGGAAGGACCACATATTTATAAGAAAGACGGCTGGTATTACCTGCTCATTTCAGAAGGAGGAACAGAAGTAGCACATAGCATTACCATCGCACGCAGCCGTTACATTGACGGACCGTACGTAGGAAATCCGGCAAATCCGATTCTGACTCATGCTTGTCAGGCTGGAGAAACTAACCCTATTCAGGGTACAGGCCATGCCGATCTGGTAGAAGGTACAGACGGTTCATGGTGGATGGTTTGTCTTGCTTACCGTATCATGCCGGGATTCCATCATACCCTGGGACGTGAAACTTATCTGGCCCCCGTACGCTGGGACAAAGATGCATGGCCCGTCGTAAACGGAAATGGTACAATCCAGCTGGACATGAATGTACCTACTCTTCCACTTCAGACAGTAAAGCAAAAACCCGAAACCATCACTTTCGAGAACAAACAATTATCTCCCGAATGGATGTACCTGCAAAATCCTGATATGCAGAACTATGAATTCAAGAACGGAAATCTCCGTCTGAAAGCAACTCCAGTTTCTTTGAATGAGCAAAAGAGCCCGACCTTTGTCGCTATCCGGCAAGAACACTTCAATATGGAAGCCGCTACTTCTTTGGAATTAAAAGATGCACAAGCAAATGATGAAGCTGGTATCAGTGTATATATGGAATACCACTCACACTACGATTTGTTCGTCCGTCAGAACAAGGATAAAAGCCGTTCGGTTGTCCTTCGCTACAAACTGGGAGAATTGGAACATATCGAAAAGGAGATGCCACTAAACAGTAAAGGAAACATAGAACTGAATATTAAATCGGACATAAACTTCTATTACTTCGGCTATACAGAAAACGGTATTTATCATGAGCTGGGAAAAATGAATACCCGTTATCTCAGCAGCGAAACAGCTGGAGGATTTACCGGAGTCGTACTCGGACTATATAGTGTATCTGCTTCCACACAATCGAAAGCGTATGCAGACTTCCGATACATGAAATATAAAGGAGAATAAACATGAGAAAACTATACCTGTATATATTAGGAATATTCCTGATTCTTCCTTTTGCCATACAGGCACAAACGGAAAAGAGAATCAAGATAGCTTGTGTAGGTAACAGCATTACCGAAGGATTTCTGTTGAAGAATCCTTCGGAAGAAAGTTATCCGGCTGCCCTTCAGAAATTACTGGGAAACAATTACGAAGTAGGCAACTTTGGCGTGACTGCCCATACATTGAGCCTGAAAGGAGATCTGCCTTATATGAAAACTACACGTTTTCAGGAAGCGCTGGATTTTCTGCCCAATATCGTAACCATCAAACTTGGAACCAATGATTCCAAGCCGCAGAACTGGCAGCATCGTGCTACATTCAAGGACGATCTGAACCTGTTGATCGATAAATTCCAGGCACTTGCATCACATCCTCGCATCTACCTTTGTCTGCCTATTCCTTCTAACCGTAAAGAATGGGGCATCAACGACAGTATCATTGTAAACGGAATCATTCCATATATCCTAGAAGTTGCAGCCGAAAGAAGCTTACCCGTGATCGACCTCCATACAGCAATGCTTCCTTATTACCCACAACTCTACGTCGACGGAGTGCATCCCGACAAGTACGGAGCTGCTATTATTGCTGAAACATTGTATAAATGTATTACCGGAGAAGAACCACATCCGGTTCTGGGACGCAGTGACCAGACATTGTGGTACGACGAACCTGCTGCACAGTGGGAAGAAACTCTTCCGTTAGGCAACGGCAGACTGGGTATGATGCCCGACGGAGGAATCGGCAAAGAACATATTGTTCTGAATGAAATCAGCATGTGGAGTGGGTCGGAAGCCAATTATCTGAATCCCGATGCTTCCAAAAGTCTGCCCGAAATACGTCGGCTACTGTTCGAAGGAAAGAACAAAGAAGCACAAGAGCTGATGTACACCAGCTTTGTTCCTAAGAAACCGGAAAAAGGAGGAACGTATGGAGCCTTTCAGATGTTGGGCGATTTATTTTTGGAGCATCAGTACGGAGTACATGAAAAGGATGTTCCTGCTGATTACCACCGCTGGCTGGATTTAAGTAAGGGAATCGCATACACAACTTTCTCCCGCGGGAATGTAAATTATGTGCGCGAATACGTCGTTTCACGCGATAAAGATATCATGCTGATACACCTGAAAGCAAACGTTCCTGGTTCCATCAATTTCAAAATGAATTTGAGCCGTCCGGAAAGAGGAAGCGTACGCAAACTGGCTGAAGGAAAACTGGAACTGTACGGCAGTCTGGACAGTGGTTCCTCGCAAGCGGGGGTCCGTTATGCTGCCATTGCCGGAATAACATGCAAGGGCAGGCAGACAAACCAGTCGACTGACGAACAGTCTATCACTGTACAAAATGCGGACGAAGCATGGATTCTAGTATCGGCAAAGACCTCCTTTCTGGCAGGAGAAATTTATGAAACGGAAGCAGACCGAATACTCAACGATGCATTGAAAAGCAATCTCTGCGAAACTGTATCGGAAGCAATCCTAAGTTACCAGGCTCTGTTCAACCGTGCAGGAATCCGTCTGCCCGAAAATGAAGCCGTTTCACATTTGACTACCGATCAGAGAATTGAAAGATTCCAGCAGCAAGACGATCCTTCGCTGGCTGCTCTTTACTATAATTACGGACGTTATTTGCTGATAAGCAGTACACGTCCGGGAAGCCTGCCTCCCAACTTGCAAGGACTTTGGGCTAACGAGCCGAGAACTCCCTGGAATGGCGACTATCATACGAACATCAATGTACAAATGAACCACTGGCCGGTAGAACAAGCTAATCTATCGGAACTATATCTACCACTGGTTGACTTAGTGAAACGTCTGGTTCCCAGCGGAGAAGAAAGTGCAAAAGCCTTTTACGGTCCGCAAGCAAAGGGCTGGGTACTCCACATGATGACCAATGTATGGAACTATACCGCTCCCGGAGAACATCCGTCATGGGGAGCAACGAATACCGGAGGAGCATGGCTTTGCGCACACTTGTGGGAACATTATCTTTTCAGTGGTGACCGGAACTATCTGGCGGATATTTACCCGATTATGAAAGGAGCTTCAGAGTTTTTCTACTCTACCATGGTACGCGAACCCAAACACGGATGGCTCGTTACAGCTCCCACTTCTTCACCCGAAAATGCTTTTTATCTACCGGGAAAAGACCGTACGCCTATCAGTGTATGTATGGGTCCGACAATGGATATCCAACTGGTACGTGAACTTTACACCAACGTGATAGAAGCTTCACATATTCTGCGTACAGATACTGCTTATGCTGAAGCTTTGCAAGAGGCCATCGGGTTATTGCCACCTCACCAGATAAGCAAGAAAGGATACCTGATGGAATGGCTGGAAGATTACGAAGAAACGGATATTCATCACCGTCATGTATCTCACCTGTATGGTCTGCATCCGGGAAACCAGATTTCGGTTCTTAAAACTCCCGAGCTGGCAGAAGCCTGCCGGAAAACCTTAAACCGACGAGGGGACGAAGGTACAGGATGGAGTCGTGCATGGAAAATCAACTTCTGGGCACGACTGGGCAACGGCAACCGCGCATATAAGCTGTTCCGCAGCCTGCTTTACCCGGCATATACGGCTCAGAACCCCACACAACACGGAAGTGGAACATTCCCTAATCTCTTTTGCTCACACCCACCCTTTCAAATGGATGGTAACTGGGGAGGAACTTCAGGTATCAGCGAAATGCTGTTACAAAGTCAGGATGGCTTCATCCACCTGCTTCCTGCCCTGCCTGATTCCTGGAAAGACGGAAGCTTTTACGGACTAAAAGTAAGAGGAGGCGCCACAGTCGATCTTGTATGGAAAGATGGAAAGCCAGTACAGGCAACCATCACCGGAGGATGGCAGAACAATCTGAAGATGAAATGGCCTCTAGGAGTCAAAAAAGTACTCCTCAACGGTACAGTCTGTAGTACAGACTCTTTCATCCCGTTCAGTGTAAAACAAGGAGAATGTATTACGTTCATATTCGAATAACTGATAAACAAACTATAACAACTAAAAAATAATTGACCATGAAAAACTTCAAAAAACTGGCACTGGCATCTGTGTTATGTACTGGTGTCTGCCTGACAGCAGGAGGACAAAAGCCGGCTCCGGCTATTCCCTCCGATCCGGTTATTGAGGCACATATTCAGGAATGGCTGAAGAAAATGACACTCGAAGAAAAAATCGGCCAGATGTGTGAAATCACCATCGACGTAGTAAGTGACTTCGAAGCTAGCAAGAAAAACGGATTTACACTGAATCCTGCCATGCTCGACACTGTAATTGGTAAATATAAGGTAGGTTCATTGCTGAATGTTCCGCTGAGTGTCGCACAGAAAAAGGAAAAATGGGCTGAAGCAATCAAACAGATTCAGGATTTGTCCATGAAAGAAATCGGCATACCTTGTATCTATGGTGTCGACCAGATTCACGGAACTACCTATACACTCGATGGAACCATGTTCCCGCAAGGCATCAATATGGGAGCAGCTTTCAACCGTGAACTGACAGAAAAGGCAGCAGCCATTTCGGCATACGAAACTAAAGCCGGCTGTATCCCCTGGACCTATGCTCCAGTAGTCGACTTGGGACGTGATCCACGCTGGTCGCGTATGTGGGAGAACTACGGTGAAGACTGTTACGTAAACGCAGAAATGGGTAAGGCTTCTGTCAGAGGTTTTCAGGGAAGTGATCCGAATCATATCGGCGAATATAATGTGGCAGCCTGCATGAAACATTACATGGGATATGGTGTTCCTGTTTCGGGTAAGGACCGTACACCTTCTTCTATCTCACGCAGCGATATGCGCGAAAAGCACTTCGCCCCGTTCCTTGCAGCTATCCGTCAGGGAGCACTGAGTGTAATGGTTAACTCAGGTGTAGACAATGGTGTACCTTTCCATGCTAACCGTGAACTGCTGACCGAATGGTTGAAGGAAGATTTGAACTGGGACGGTATGATTGTAACCGACTGGGCAGATATCAACAATCTGTGTACACGCGACCACATTGCAGCAACCAAGAAAGAAGCTGTCAAGATTGCCATCAATGCCGGAATCGACATGTCGATGGTTCCTTACGAAGTAAGCTTCTGCGACTACTTGAAAGAACTGGTACAGGAAGGTGAAGTCCCCATGAGCCGCATCGATGATGCCGTAGCCCGCGTATTACGTCTGAAATACCGTCTGGGACTGTTCGAAAATCCATATTGGGATATCAAGAAATACAACAAATTCGGTTCTGAAGAGTTTGCCCGTGTTGCTTTACAGGCCGCCGAAGAATCAGAAGTACTGTTGAAGAATGAAGGCAATATCCTGCCACTTGCCAAAGGAACAAAAATCCTGCTTGCCGGTCCGAATGCCAACTCCATGCGTTGCCTGAACGGAGGATGGTCATACAGCTGGCAAGGACATCTAGCTGACCAATGTGCCGGTGCTTACAACACAATCTACGAATCTCTATGCAACAAGTATGGTAAGGAGAACATCATCTACGAACCGGGCGTGACTTACGCTCCTTATAAAAACGATAACTGGTGGGAAGAAAACCAGCCGGAAATCGAAAAATCAGTTGCCGCAGCCAGTCGTGCCGATGTGATTATTGCCTGCATCGGAGAAAACTCTTACTGCGAAACTCCAGGCAATCTGACCAACCTGACCATGTCAGAAAACCAACGCAATCTAGTAAAAGCTCTTGCTGCAACCGGAAAGCCTGTCATTCTGATATTAAATCAAGGTCGTCCACGTATCATCAACGATATTGTTCCACTGGCAAAAGCCGTAGTCAACGTCATGCTGCCCAGCAACTATGGTGGCGATGCACTTGCCAACCTGCTTGCCGGCGACGCCAACTTCAGCGGAAAGATGCCTTTCACCTATCCTAAACATATCAATGCACTGGCAAACTACGACTATAAGCCTTGCGAAAACATGGGACAGATGGGCGGAAATTACAACTACGACTCGGTAATGGATGTACAGTGGGAATTCGGATTCGGTCTGAGTTACACAACTTACAGCTACTCAAATCTGAAAGTCAACAAAACTTCATTTACAGCCGATGACGTGCTGACAGTCAGCGTTGATGTTACCAATACAGGAAAAGTTGCCGGAAAAGAAAGCGTACTGCTTTATTCAAAAGATTTGGTAGCAAGCAGCACTCCCGACAACATCCGTTTGCGTAATTTCGAAAAAATCGAACTCAATCCGGGTGAAACCCAAACCGTAACCATGCAACTGAAAGGCAGTGATCTGGCATTTGTTGGTTACGACGGTAAATGGCGTCTGGAAAAAGGTGATTTCAAACTGAAATGTGGCAACCAATGGACAGATATTCAATGCAGCGAAACCAAAGTTTGGGACACACCGAATAAATAATTCACTAGAAAGTATTCATTTGAAAATCAATAAGTTTTAAAGTTTCCCTCGCCTATTCGTATTAGTTGAAAAAACTTAACGGAAAAGGCGAGGGATTTTTTGTACAATTTTTAAAAAAACATCAAGATAAATCAGACAAAAGATGCTGTTCTTTTTAATAAAAGATCTGCATCTTTTTATTTTTAGAGTCTCTGCTCATTCCTTCTTATCCCATCATATACTTTAATTTAGACATTGAATTAATCATATCAAACTATTTTACTTCTGTTTCTTGTACCTGCATAAAATATCAGCAAGGGAATAAATACAAATATCCAATTATTCACTATATTTGTAATTTCAGAATTCATACACAATTCAGAAAACCAGAAGAAACCAAAGTTTTTTATTTATAAAAATTTTTACCTAAGATTATGAAGAAACACAAGCTTGCAGTGATTATTCTTTTCATCATCGGTATATTACCGGTAGCTGCACAAGACAAAGCTTCCTCCCTATCCCAAAAAGAAATACAAAAAATAGAATCTGCGCGACACCCGTTTATCATGTCGTTTTCAATAGGTCCTAATTTCAATACCGGAGGAAGTGAACATACTGAATATTTCGGGGCACGCGCAGATGTTGCTACCCAGTTCGACTGGCGGATATCTGTCGGATTTGCACGCCACTGGAACGCCTATCTGGATATAGGATTAAGCTTCTTCAAAATTCAGACAGATGATTTATGGAGCAACATCGCTCAAACCATAGGCGATAAATTGCTTCCCGGATTAAGCAGAATAAAACCTTCTGCAAGTATAGGTATCGGCTACATGGAAGAAATAGGAAGATGGCAGTTGATGCCAAGAATCGGTATAGGACGCATGAGTGCCGGAGGCTCTGAAAAAACTCAAACCATTGAAGATACAACATATAAACTTGAAATAAGCCGTTCATCCACATTTCTCAATCCCGGAATATCAGCAGGATACCGTACTTCCAATCTGTGCAGTATAATTCTAGACGTCAGCTATCGCTGTCCGTTACAGTCCTGTCATACAACCTATACCGTAACAGAACCCGATCTACCATCTGTAACAGAAACCGTAAAATCCCGTTCATGGTCAAACGATCTCAGCGTTTCTGTGGGCATTCAGTTACATATGGGACTAGGCAAGAAAAGGTGAAAGTAAAAATTTTCCCCAGCCGGAACACAATCCAACTGGGGAAAACAACATTCAGTAATCCGAAAAATAATCAAGATAAGCAGTTACTCAATTATCCTTAGTATATTCTTCAATATCATGAATAGCTTCTTTGGCTTTATGACGAACACGAATACAGTGTAAAATACCTCCGGCAGCTCCCAAAACAAAACCAACACTTCCTCCGTAACATATCATTTCACCTCCTACTTTCGGATAACTTTCAAAC
>OJPJ01000731.1_pt1 | contig 13752 bp, 7 predicted proteins | sample 1598451 | NCBI WGS metagenome assembly OJPJ01 (sample SAMN03922479, study PRJEB24848) | human gut metagenome | isolation source: stool sample | host: Homo sapiens | place: Germany | collected 2010-11
AAAGTGAAACAAAATCAAATAACACTTTTCACGAAAGGGTATGAGAAAATGATAAAATATGATCCGAAATCGCTGAAAGCGGAGGAATTTATCAATGATGAAGAGATTCGGGAAACGCTGAAATATGCTGATGAGCATAAAGACGATCTGGAACTTGTGGATCAGATCATAGAAAAGGCAAAGCAAAGAAAAGGGCTGAGCCACCGCGAGGCGAGCGTGCTCCTTGCGTGCGACAACGAAGAGAAAGTAAACGAGATCTATGACCTTGCGGAGCAGATCAAGAAAGATTTTTACGGCAACAGAATTGTGATGTTCGCGCCGCTTTATCTGTCCAATTACTGCGTAAACGGCTGCCTTTACTGCCCGTATCACCAGAAAAACAAGCATATCGCAAGAAAAAAACTGACCCAGGAAGAAGTGGCAAAAGAGGTGATCGCCCTTCAGGATATGGGTCATAAACGCCTTGCAATAGAGGCGGGCGAAGATCCGGTCAACAACCCGATCGAGTATATACTGGACTGCATTAAAACCATTTATTCCATTAAACACAAAAACGGCGCCATCCGCCGTGTAAACGTAAATATAGCCGCCACTACGGTGGAAAATTACAGAAAACTCAAAGAGGCAGGTATCGGTACTTATATTCTGTTTCAGGAAACGTATCATAAGGAAAGTTATGAATACCTGCACCCGACCGGCCCGAAACACAATTACGCTTATCATACCGAGGCGATGGACAGAGCGATGGAGGGCGGTATTGATGATGTGGGCATCGGCGTGCTGTTTGGTCTGGATAAATACAGATACGAATTTGCCGGTCTGCTGATGCATGCGGAACATTTGGAGGCGGTGCACGGCGTCGGCCCGCATACGATCAGCGTTCCGCGTGTGAAACGTGCGGATGATATTGACCCGAATGATTTTGACAATTCCCTCAGTGACGAGATGTTTTGCAAGATCGCAGCGTGCATCCGCATCGCCGTTCCGTATACCGGTATGATCATCTCCACGCGTGAGACGCCTGCCGTGCGTGAAAAGATCATTCGTCTCGGCGTAAGCCAGATCAGCGGCGGTTCCAGAACTTCCGTCGGCGGCTATTGTGAGGAGGAAAGGCCGCACGATACGGAGCAGTTTGACGTTTCGGACAACCGTACTCTGGATGAAGTTGTAAACTGGCTGATGGGCGCGGGATATATACCGTCTTTCTGCACGGCGTGTTACCGTGAGGGCAGAACGGGCGACCGCTTTATGAGCCTTTGCAAATCCGGCCAGATTCAAAACTGCTGCCATCCCAACGCGCTGATGACGTTAAAGGAATTTCTTATGGATTACGCAAGCGAGGATACCAGAAAGAAAGGCGAGGCGCTCATTGAAAAAGAAATAGAAAATATCGGCAGCGAAAAGGTAAAACAGATCGTGCGTGAACGTCTGGTCAAAATAGAAAACGGAGAGCGGGATTTCAGGTTTTAATCTGTTTCCCGATGCGGAGATGATCTTATGAGTTTGAACAGCACCCCGTCTGGGGAAAGAATATGGATTGCGTTTTTCGGCTGCCGGAACGCGGGCAAGAGCAGTCTGGTCAATGCCGTGACGGGGCAGGATCTTTCCGTTGTAAGCGAGATCGGCGGCACAACAACGGATCCTGTAAAAAAGGCGATGGAACTTTTGCCGCTCGGCCCGGTTATGATCGTAGATACCCCGGGGTTTGACGATACGGGCGCGCTGGGCGAAAAGCGTGTGGATTCTGCGCGCAAGATCCTGCGTTCGTGCAATATAGCCGTTCTTGTAACGGATGCCTCAAGGGATTTAAACGATTGTGAAAATGAACTGATCTCTCTTTTTCATGAGCGTAAAATTCCTTATCTCACCGTGAAAAACAAAGCGGATCTGCTCCATAAGATTCCGCCGAATTCGGATGATACGGTTTATACCAGCGCGCTGAAAAAGCAGGGGATAACGGAACTTAAAAATACCCTCGGCAGGCTTTATGCACCGCCCGAAAAGCAAAAACGATTTGTTGGCGATCTGATTTCTGCCGGCGATACGGTCGTTCTGGTTACGCCCATTGATTCCGCCGCGCCGAAAGGCAGGCTGATCCTGCCGCAGCAGCAGGCGGTAAGAGATGTTATAGACAGCGGCGCAGTTGTTGTTGTAACGCGGGAAACGGAGCTTGAGAAAACGCTTTCAGCCCTGAAAGCACCGCCGGCACTGGTGATCACGGATTCACAGGTATTTGGCTATGTGTCCAAGATCGTTCCGGAATCCGTGCCGCTAACCTCCTTTTCCATACTTATGGCAAGGTATAAAGGCTTTCTTGGCACCGCCGTAAAAGGCGCTGAAATAATAGATACCCTGAAAGACGGCGATAAGGTTTTGATCAGCGAAGGCTGCACGCACCACCGACAGTGTGAGGATATCGGCACGGTCAAACTGCCCCGCTGGCTGAAAGCGCGCACGGGCGCGCAGCTGGATCTTCAGTGGAGCAGCGGTGGCGGCTTTCCGCAGGATCTTTCGGCGTTTAAACTGGTGATCCACTGCGGCGGCTGCATGCTGAATCCCGCCGAGATCGAATATAGAATGAGATCGGCGGAAAAACAGGGTGTGCCGTTTACAAATTACGGCACTGCAATCGCGTATATGAACGGAATTCTTGCGCGCAGCATTGCCCCGATCCGGAATATCGAATGAATACAAGCATAAAAAAGGACTTGCTCGTTTGGAGCAAGTCCTTTTCATATAATGAATTTATTTGCTGAAAGAAACGATGATTCCACCGTTGGACGCATAAAGCGAATTGAGCCCGCTCGCTTTGATCACGATCACGTTTTCGGGCGGATAACTGCATGCGCCGCAGATCAGTTCCTTTACATAATCCGCCTTATCCTTACAGCATACATGGCTGATAATGCAAACTTTCTGTTTCAGATCGCAGCCTTCCGTGTCTTTCGCAACCAAGTTTGCCAATTTGGAAAGCGCGCGTTTTTGGGTTAGATCCTTGCCGGCAACGGAGATATTGCCGTAATCCGTTCTTCTGCAGATCAGTTTTACACGCAGCGCCTCAATCACGTTTGCCGCCAGGTTAAACAGCCTGCCGTTGCCTTTTAAGGCGTCCAGACTTTCCAAACAGAAGTAGAGACCGCAGTTTTTTACGCAGTATTCTTCAGCTTCTGCAATCACTTCTTCAAACGGCTTGCCGCTGTCTGCCAGTTCTTTGATCTTGTGCGCCATAATCGTTTCAAGACCGGAGGTGGCAAGGGAGTTGAACACGTGGATCTTTTTGCCGTCGTCATGTTCCTCACGGTAAAGATCAACGCCCTGCATAGCGCTGTTGTAACTGCCACTCAGTTTGTCTGTTATGGTGAGCAGGTAGACCTCGTCATAATCGCCCTCGCATGCTTCGGCAAATGCTTCGGGGGAGGGGCAGGCAGATTTTGCAAGTTCGTTGCTTGCCACCATTTTTGAAATAAAACTGTCCTGATCAAAATCGGCGTCATCCTGAATTACATAATCGCCAATCTGCAGTGTGAGCGGCACGATCTCAAAATCTTGCCATGATTTCATATCTTCCGTAATATCGCAGCAGGAATCAACTACCAGTTTATATGCCATAATCCATCCACAGGCCTTTCCTTATTTTGCTTAAAATGCAAACCCATTATAAACGAATCATTCGCCGAATGTCAACCAATTCTTAAGTTTTTTACAAACTAACTGCTTTGTAAAGTCAGGAAATGACTTTTCTTGCCTCTTTTATCTGCTTTTCAACGCTCTCTTTGCTTGGACCGCCCGGAACCAGTCTGTCCGCAACGCATTTTTCAAGGTTGATCGCTTTGTAAACTTCGTCGTCAAACAGCGGGCAGATCTTTTTATATTCGTCAAGGGGCAGTGTTTCCAGCGTCAGTCCCTTATCTATGCACAGCGCCACCAGTTCGCCGGTCGCCTTGTACGCGTCCCGGAACGGCAGCCCTTTTCCAACAAGGTAGTCGGCGCAGTCCGTTGCGTTGATAAAGCCTTTTGCCGCGGCGTTCCTCATGTTTTCTTTCAGAACGGTCATGGTGTCCACCATCGGCGTAAATGCGTTCAGGCACATCTTTACCGTGTCCACAGCGTCAAAGATTGCCTCTTTATCTTCCTGCATATCTTTATTGTACGCAAGCGCAATGCCTTTCATCACCGTCAGCAGTGCCGTCAGGTCGCCGAATACACGGCCGCTCTTGCCGCGCACCAGTTCCGCAATGTCAGGATTTTTTTTCTGCGGCATGATTGAAGAACCGGTTGAGAACGCGTCATCCAGTTCCACAAATTTGAATTCCCAGCTGCACCACATAATGATCTCTTCGGAAAATCTGGAAAGATGTACCATGATTATGGAAAGCGCCGCCGCCAGTTCCATGCAGAAATCACGGTCGGAAACGCCGTCCAGGGAATTGAGCGTAATGCCGTCAAATCCCAGCTCTTTCGCCACGCTTTCGCGGTTCAGCGGATAAGTGGTTCCCGCCAGAGCGCCGGATCCGAGCGGGCAGATGTTCATTCTGCGTTTTACATCCGCAAGGCGGTCCAGATCGCGGCAGAGCATTGCCGCGTATGCCATAATATGGTGCGCAAAGGTGATCGGCTGCGCCCTTTGCAGGTGGGTGTATCCGGGCATGATCGTATTCTCGTTTTCTTCCGCTTTGCTGCAGATCACGCCAATGAGTTCTTTGATCTTTTCTTCAATTTTGCCGATCTCTTTTCTGAGCGTCAGCCGGATATCCAGCGCAACCTGATCATTTCTGGAACGGGCGGTATGCAGCCTTTTTCCCGTGTCTCCAAGCCGCTTTGTCAGTTCGCCCTCAACAAAGGTATGTATGTCCTCCGCCGTTTCGTCTATCTCCAGTTTTCCGCTCTGGATGTCATCCAGTATCCCCTCAAGGCCGTCAACGATTTTTTCGCTCTCGCTTTTATCAATAATGCCCGTTGCGCCCAGCATTGTCGCGTGCGCCATGCTGCCTTTTATGTCCTCTTCAAACATTCTTTGGTCGAATTTGATAGAAGAGTTAAAGTCATTCGTTTCCTTGGCAAGTTCTTTTTTGAATCTGCCTTTCCAAAGTTGAGCCATAGTTTCACGTCTTTCTTTAATATATAAATACAGGCGCGCCTTGCTGCCGCAGAACGCGCCTGAGATCACAAATCGGATCAGTCTTTATTGTTTCTCTGCTGGTCCAGCAGCGCTTTCACTTTGATCGGAAGTCCGAACAGATTTATGAATCCGGCGGAATCGTTCTGATCATAAACCTCGTCCGCGTCAAACGTGGCAAATTCCTCGCTGTAAAGGCTGTAAGGAGATTGAACGCCTACGTTGATAATGTTGCCCTTGTAAAGTTTGATCTTAACATCGCCGGTAACCGTTTTTTGCGTGGATTCCACAAACGCAAAAAGCGCTTCGCGCAGGGGAGTATACCACTGGCCGTAGTAAACCACCTCGGCAAATTTCTGCGCAACAAGGAATTTATAGTGCTGCGTCTCGCGGTCCAGGCAGATCTGTTCCAGCGTTTCGTGCGCTTTGTAAAGGATTGAACCGCCCGGGGTTTCATAAACGCCGCGGCTCTTCATGCCCACAAGTCTGTTTTCCACCATATCAATGATGCCGCAGCCGTTTGCGCCGCCAAGTTCATTCAGTTTTTCCACCAGTTCAACACTGTTCATCTCTTTGCCGTCAAGGGCAGTGGGAACGCCTTTTTCAAAGTGGATTGTAACATAGGTTGGCTTGTCCGGCGCTTTTTCCGGAGAAACGCCCATCTCCAGAATCTCGTCATACTTCGGCTCGTTTGCAGGATCCTCAAGGTCAAGCCCTTCATGGCTCAGATGCCAAAGATTCTTGTCTTTTGAATAGTTTGTTTCCCGATTTATTTTAAGCGGAATATTGTGCTTTTCCGCATATTCTATCTCTTCCTCACGGCTCTTGAATTCCCAGGTTCTCCACGGCGCAATGATTTGCATATCCGGCGCAAAGGCTTTTATGGCAAGTTCAAATCTTACCTGGTCGTTTCCTTTGCCGGTGCAGCCGTGGCAGATCGCGTCCGCCCCCTCTGCTTTCGCAATCTCAACAATTCTTTTTGCAATGATCGGGCGTGCGAATGCGGTGCCCAGCAAATACTGATCTTCATATTTTGCCCCTGCCTGAACAGTGGGAATGATATAGTCGTCAACAAATTCCTGCGTCAGATCTTCAATATAAAGCTTTGATGCGCCGGTCTTGATGGCTTTTTCCTCCAGCCCGTCAAGCTCTGTGCCCTGACCAACGTTGCCGCTTACGGCAATGACTTCACAGTTGTTATAATTTTCTTTCAGCCACGGAATGATGATGGAAGTATCCAGTCCGCCGCTGTAAGCAAGAACCACCTTTTTGATCTCTTTTGCCATAGTCTATTCCTCCGTTAAACCCTGTATATAATGTAATAAATATATAGCTGGGCAAGATGCATGCAGTATAAGATTGATTGCCGCCCGCCTAACTGATAATCATTATAAACATATCATTCGGCATAGTCAAGAGATTTAGAAATATTTGTATAAATATACAAATATGTTCAAATTATTCGGAATATACTGTATATATTTTCATTGTTATAAAAAATCACAGGGAACCATGTGAAAAATAACAATGTATTTTAAAATTAATTCCCGAATGGAAGATTGTAAATAAAATGTAAACTTTTAGCGGATATTTTTTATATATTTACGTTGACAGATATTCAATTATATGGTATTATTAACCCTGTAGAATACTATTCAATAGGGCAGTTATACCCTTTTGAACCGATTGCAAAAAAAGTAAATTTCATGCGGGGTTTTATATGTTGGGTCAGTGCATATCCGCACAGAATGCTTTTTCGGCAAGTTTTAAGGAGGTAATTCAATGAAAACAAAAAAGTCCAGGCGGCTTCTTGCTGCGTTCCTTGCAGCAATTATGGTGCTCACCACCTTTGCCGCAATGCCTTTCAGTTCTTATGCTGCGGAGCATAGTGCTGAGGAACTTAAAAACCTCATTGATCAGGTGGAAACAAGGCTTGAAGGCGGCACGCCGTATACCAACCTTGTCAATACCTATGAGGCTTGGTATGACGCGAATCTTACATATTTTCTCGTAACGGCGGGCGTTCGGGATGCAGATGAAGTAGATAACGCGTACAACAACCTGAACACGCAGTTTACTGCCATGCAGAGATGGACTCCGGCTCAGGCAACTGCAAATGCTGCTGCAGACGGTTCTTATACCGCTGCCGGTCTTGTAGATAATGACCAAATGTCCGGCGTTCTGTATGCAGAAGGCGTTGGCGCGGATACGGATTTTGCCGATGTAAGAACGGATGACGGCGGCGCCGGCACAGAAACACGTGCGGGCGTTCAGTACGGTACTACGGTTCTTATGTATGACGGCACCGGTACGCCGCTTGCTTTCCCGGTTTCTATGTATACGGCAAGATATACATTGCTTGCCAATTCCGGAACAAGAAGTATGAGGCCAACTACCGAACCTTTCGGTCTTGTTAAAAACTGGCACGGTTTCAGCAATACCGTTGGTTATCAGACGGGTGTTGCATCTTTCGTAGGTTATCAGGATAATTCAGATTTCCTTTCACATCTGAATGCAAGTAATGACAGTCCTGACAGATATTCCAACACTCTTTATTGGAACGGTAATGCGGATACGTTCGGTGATGAATATATGATTCACTATCCTTCACAGGATTGGATTACGTATAATGACGACCGTAATTCCGGCACGTTTACGCAGAATGCCAATATTTATGTAATTAATTATTCGGCTCTTGTGGATGCGCTCGGCAATATGCCAACCAATTTGTGTGATTATTCTTATACGCTTGTTCGCAGTTACCTCAGAACGCTTGATACAGCTATGGGTATTGCTCCGCAATCCTATTTTGCTTCAGCAAATGAGGCTACGGTTGCAGATCAGGTTGATACATGCGTAACGGCAATTGATAATGCCATCTCCAGCATAGCAACAACCAGAAGAGCGCTTACCACAACGGTTAATATGCAGAGTTACTTCACCTTTGCAAGCAACTTTGCGGCTTATACGCCGATTTATGAGAGCAAAAATAAAGACGAGTATTATACTTCCACTTCCTATTCTTTGTTTGTAAGAAATTATGAGATTGCAAATTCTGCTATAAATAATCTTGCAAACAAATCTGTTCGTTTCACGGACGCAACCACAAATAATACTAACCTTGTGAATGCGTACAATAATCTTGTTACGTCAGAGGCTTATATTGACGACAGTGAATTGCAGACTTATTTTGCAGCGTATTACGGCCTGACGCAGGGCTACTATACTGCAGAGTCTTATCAGGCTGCTACAGAGGCAATCAATGCTGCGCTGGAGCATTATAATAACGGCAGTTACACTTCCGGTATAACCCTTAGGCAGAATGAAGAGGATGAGGCAACTTATAATACAATTCTTGCGAATGTAAAAGAGGCAATGGCAGGTCTTCGCATCAGCCATGATGCAGTTGTTTCCGTTCTCAGCACGCAGCAGAGTTATAACACGATCGTAGCTTATGTTCAGGGCATAGACGGTTATAAATACTCAAACTATACTGATGTTATGGATATTGTTGCAGAGGCAACCCGCACGATGACGGAACTGGATAACACCGCTTTTACGGATCAGGCTACGCTTGTATCTCAGTATACAACGCTGATCACCAATATTGCGAATGCGCTGCTTGAACTCCAGACGGCGTTTACCGGCACGGAAGACGGCTCTGTAGTGAATTCCACTACCGGCACAACAGAAGCGCAGGGTGCGGATGATATTTATTCTTACCTTTATAATCAGATTACTAATATTACTTACCTGAAAACACAGCCCGGCACAACTTCCTACGTAACGGAGTATGATATCACGTTCAATAACCATTGGAACAGTTGGTTTAGCAACAGAGAAGCGCAGCTTCACTCCCTTGGTTTCGGCGCGTATGGTCAGGATTCCATCAGTGATTCCAACGGCACGATGTCCGTTCGCTGGAAAGAGGGCAGCGCAGCGTGGGTAAGCCCCGCATCTGCTTCTTATCATGACGCACTTATGAAGCAGCCCAGCAGTGTATCATCCGGTAATGATTATGTTAATCTTCCCGCCGCTACAGACGGCACCGTTGTTCTTGGTGAAACCACGGTTACGGTAGGCGATCTCGGAATGAGAGCCGTAAGTTTCACAACGCCGGATATCCATGAATATTTGGGTGTTGAAGCAGGCGGTTGGGATGGTTTCCAGACCAGAGACCGTACCAACACAAACCTTCATCAGACGGTTACGGTAGTTGATATTTCAGATCTGATTGAACTTGTTCAGCAGGCTGCCGACATCGTTGGTCAGTATCAGAACAATGCGTTTAACTGCTACACGCCGCAGTCCTGGGCAACATTCAATGATGCACTCGGCGCTGCGCAGGCAGATCTGAACTATACATCCATGACTGCTGATCAGATCATTTCAGAGGCACAGTCAAGATATAATACCCTTCAGACCGCAATGACCGGACTGCAGCAGAACACAGAGGAAGGCTCTCATAACCTGATCGAGCAGGCGGACAGCACACATGCAACCTGTACTGCCGGCGGTACTGCCCATTATATCTGCTCAGTTTGCGGCTATGATGTTAAGACTCCTGAATCCGCTTTGGGTCATGAGTATATATATACTCCGGATAATAACGGCACAACACATACGAAAACCTGTTCACGCGGCGACGTGAATGAAACAGAGGCTTGCGTAGACGAAAACAGCGATCTGCACTGTGATCTTTGCGGTCAGGCGCTTTACACACCTGCAAACTGGGAAGCGTTTAATGCTGCTAAGGCGGAAATGGAGTCCCTTCTCAGTGCTTCAGCAGGCGGCTCTATGAAATTTACATCTGCTGCGCTTGAAGACGCAAACTTCAACATCATTGAGATCAGGTATTATAATTACACTGCAGAGGATCAGGCAACAGTAGCCGACACCTTGCAGGACGCGATCGATCAGCAAACGCGGATGATCAATGCTGCCGTAACCGCTCTTCGCAACGGTCTTGCGGATGAGAGCGTATATGAAGCCAACCAGTTCAAGGTAAGCACGCTCAACGCGGACGCTTATAATGTAGCCGCTGTTCAGAGCGCTGTTTCCGGAATCAATGTGGAAACACCTGTTGAGGTAAACGGTAACGTTTATACCGGTTATGATTATGATAACTATAACATGGCGCTCGGCACGGCTTTAACCGAAAACTGGATCCCGTATACGATCCTTGTTATGGATCAGGCCGGCAATGAGTATTGGGTTGTAGACGATGGCGACGGCACATTTAGTTATACAGACACTGAACGCAACGCTTCCGAATTCCATTACGGAGACAGTGTTACGGTTCAGAATCCGGATGGTTCAGATGAAAGATGTGCTTGGATTTCCTATGTTTACACAGATAATCTTGAACCTGGTGTTAACAATAAGTATCAGTATTTCGGCTCTGAATATACGTTTAATGTAAGAGGTTACACAGAAATCTCAACCACTTCCGGCGCAGAAGCTGATACAACACTTCAAAAGGTAACATTCTTCCTGTCCCTTGACGGTGTTCCCACCAACAAAGTAATCGACGTTCAGTATGCTAAAAACGGTGCAACAATCCGTGCAAATAACCTGAACCTGTATTACAATCTTCCGTTCTATGAAGTAGATACATTCTACAATCGTGCGGATATGTCCGTTCTCGGCAAAGGCTCAAGAGCGCAGATCAAAGTGAATGGCGATATGAATGTTCTGGTTGATTTTACAACGGTTTCACCAACTGATTACACGATCACACTTGTTGACGAAGAAGGCAGCCAGCTTGATATGCAGCATGCGTCATACAATGAACTGGTAACCCTTTCTGCAGACGATGCGGTTGCATATCTTAACAATGCAAACGGCAAAGCGCTCTGCTACGGTTCGGAATATAGTTTCTATGCTTGCCAGGATATCACCGTTAAAGCGGTTAAATCGGTTGACGAGCAGACCGCAAGTGTAGATATGGCAAGTCCGATCATTGATAGTGATGCCGGAAAAGTATATCTTGTAGGTTCATTTGCGTTGCCTGAGGGCGTTACGATCCAGTCATTCGGTTTTGTTCTCAACGGACTTGATTCTAATGATACGGATTTGAGCCTTGCGGATATCAGTGCTGGCAACCAGATCTATAACCTTTCCGCTTCAAAGTATACAAATGAAGGCCAAAACGGAAATCAGTTTACTGTAAGCTTTAATTCAAACAGGATGTATCCAAGAGGAACGGTTGTTGCTTACGCAATTTATGTTGACAATGCCGGCAATCAGTATTATACTTATTCTGATGTGATTACAGATGCAGCGTTACAATAAGGAGGAGTCGATTTATGAAGTTATTCTACGAAGAACCGGAAATCAGTATTCGTAAATATGATTTTCCTTCGAATGCTTTGTTTACAGAATCTGTGACGGAGCCGCCGGATCTTGGCGACGGCGATGATTTCGGCGACATCTTCGGCTAAAATCACATACTCCCCTCTGAGAAGAGGGGAGTTTCTGTTTTATGTGTTTGTGCAGTTCGTTGGCGCCTGAAATACCTGAACAGTTTTATTGCCATCTTCTTTTAAGAGCATTCTTATCATCATAAAAACAGCGTATCGGCTTTCCGATACGCTGTTTTTGCTGTAATCAGTTTTAAAATTCTACCTGGTGATTGCTATTGGCTTTCGCTCTCGCTTTCCTCGCTTTTATCTGCGTTATAGATATAATCAATCAGTTTGCTCTTGTTTTCCTCTTCGTTAAGGTCAATTACGGATGCGCCGCCGTGCGTTGCATATTCCCACGTGCCGTCAAACGGGCAGGAATTTTGCTGGAAACCTCCGCCAACACACATCAGTGCGTCCAGCACAAGCCCCCGGATCTCGCCCTTGGAAAGATCCGTTTCAATGTAAGGCGCCACATTGCTTGCCGCTCTGTAGGCCCCAACAGGTCCGCTGGAAACAACGCCTTTTATGATTGCCTCAATCACGGTTCTCTGCCTTTCGGTTCGTTTCCAGTCTGTGTCTATTTTTCTGATCCTGCAATATGCCAGCGCCTGTTCGCCGGTCAAAGTATAGGTTCCGGAATCAAGTTCCACGTTTCCGTATCTGCCCGGATGATTGGTAACTTCTTTTGCCTCTTCTTCCGTAACAGTTACTTCTACGCCGCCAATGCTGTCCACCATCACCTTAAACATCTCAAAATCGGCAACTACATAGCCGTCTATATCTACGCCGAAATTGTATTCAATCGTATCTACTACGCCGCTGTATCCGCCGTAGGTGCAGGCCGCGTTTAAGCGCTGCTTCTTATCCGCAACGGGAATATAAACCCAAGAGTCGCGTAAAAAAGAAGTCATTTTGATACAACCGTGTTCTCTGTCAAAAGAGATCAGCATCATGGAATCGGCACGGCTCGCCTCGTCCTCATCATCCGATCTTGCGTCTACACCAAGCAAAAGTATATTTGTTACTTTGGCGGAAGATCTCAGTTCGCTTGCCGAAACATACTGATTTTCTTCTTTCTCGTCATAATTTACTTTGCCTAAAACGGATTCCACCATCGCCGTTGCGGCAATCACAATCACAAGAACCACTGCCAAAATACCGGTGAGCACCTTGGGCACAGGATTTTTCTTTTTTCTGCCTTTACTTTTACCCGTTTTCGGCGCAGCCGTTTTCTCGTTTGCGCGTGGAGGCCTGTCCGGCGAATACCGAAGATCGTCCCGCGAATAGGTTTGGCGCTGCGGCGCGTTTCTGTAAGAATGTTTATCTTCGGTTTTACGCTGAATCGGAATCTCGCCGGTTCCGCTTTGCGTGCGGCGCTGCTCTTGCTCTCTGTAATATTTGTTGTATTCCTCGGCAGGATTTATGCCGGCCTCATCTTCAAAACTGTTGCGGCTTTCTCTGCTGTTAAAATTCAGATCCACAGGTACTTTGCCGTAATAATCTTCTTCCGGCGGCACGCTGCGGTCTCTGTCATCATTATAATTCCTCGGCGCCATGCAATCACCTCCTAACCATATTACAATATTTCACTTTTCTTTGCAACAGCCTTAATAAAATTATTGACACTTTTTAATTTATATTTTACAATATTAAGAAACGGGCCGGTCGGGCAGCCGCGCATTTTTAATGTGAGGAAAGTCCGAGCAGCGCAGAGCAGGATAACGGCTAACGGCCGCCGGGGGCAACCCTAGGGAAAGTGCAACAGAGATATACCGCCGTGAAAACGGTAAGGGTGGAAAGGCGAGGTAAGAGCTCACCGAGCGGGTGGAGACATCCGCTGCCATGTAAACCCTATCCGCTGCAACACAGAATGGGAGGTTGTTTGCTCGACACAGAATCCCGAAATGTGGCTTGAGCGCGTCAGCAATGGCGCGTCGAGATAGATGGCTGCCGATAACAGAACTCGGCTTACAGACCGACCCGTTCTATGATTTTAAGGAGTAATCGTTATGCTTGTGAATATGCGAAATCTGCTTTCAGATGCGCAAAAGGGGAATTACGCCGTAGGTTCGTTTTCTGTTGCCAATATGGAAATGGTGCTCGGCGTGCTGAAAGCGGCAGAGGAACTCTGCGCTCCTGCCATTCTTCAGATCGCGGAGGTGCGGCTCAAACAGTCGCCGCTGGAACTGATCGGCCCGCTGATGGTTGCGGCTGCAAAAAATGCAAAAA
>OJPJ01000733.1_pt1 | contig 13715 bp, 12 predicted proteins | sample 1598451 | NCBI WGS metagenome assembly OJPJ01 (sample SAMN03922479, study PRJEB24848) | human gut metagenome | isolation source: stool sample | host: Homo sapiens | place: Germany | collected 2010-11
ACTCGCGACCCTAACCTTGGCAAGGTTATGCTCTACCAACTGAGCTATTTCCGCATTCTGTAATTAGCGCAAGCGATTTTTCGATTGCGAGTGCAAAGGTAATGCTTTTTCCGAAACTACCAAAACATTATAATACTTTTTTCATCAAAAGCTATTATATTGTCTTTTTCAACCCCATTTTGAAGCAATTACACAAGCTCCTTTTCCTCCAAAAACAAGATTCAGGGAAAGTAGAAAAAAACTTCAGCATATTTAAGGAAAAACATCTCGATATTTTTTTATTTTTTGTACAAAAGCCGCCAACCTTTGTACGATTTTTTTTGAAAGATAACGACAGCTATCTAAACCGTCAGGCATCTTCAATAAAAAACGTCCGCACAAGCCTGTTCGAAGGTGTACGGACGCTATGACTTACAACTAGAAGTAACTTATAATCAACACATTCTATCGCGATAATCTTCATAACGGAAGGTTTTATACACCTCCAGTTCTCCATCAGTATGTAGCAAAGCAACAGAAGGATGATGAATTCCATTAAACATGTTTGTCTTCACCATCGTATAATGAATCATATCTTCGAATATGATGCGTTCGCCTATCTGCAATTCATGATCGAACTTCCAACTGCCCATATAGTCACCACTCAAGCAGCTGTTTCCACCCAAACGATAAACATGCTCCTCACGAGCAGCAGTCTTCACAGCATCAGGCGGAAGGGTTTCGGCATTGCGCACCTTAGGCTGATAAGGCATTTCCAGACAGTCGGGCATGTGGCAGGTAAAGCTCACGTCAAGAATAGCCGTACGTATACCTCTGCTCTCTACCACATCGACAACCGATGCTACCAGCGGTCCGGTCTGCCAGGTAAAGGCTGATCCCGGTTCCAGAATAATCTGAAGATTCGGATAGCGTTCACGCAAACCTTTCAACAGTCCGATAAGGTGTTCCACATCGTAGTCTTTACGTGTCATCAGGTGTCCCCCACCCAAATTCAGCCATTTCAATTGAGGGAACCAGCGAGAGAACTTTTCTTCAATGTGTTTCAATGTACGTTCCAGCTCATACGAACTCGACTCACAATGACAATGACAATGAAAGCCTTCAATTCCTTCGGGCAAACGGTCGGGAAGCAAATCGGCAGTCACACCGAAACGGGTTCCAGGAGCACAAGGATTATAAAGTTCTACTTCCACTTCCGAATACTCTGGATTCACACGAATACCACAAGATACATGTTCCGGATAAGCCTTTGCCTGCGGATAAAAACGCTCGAACTGCGACAGCGAATTGAACGTAATATGACTGCTATACTTCAGAAAAGCAGGAAAATTGGCCTCTGTATAAGCAGGAGAATACGTATGAGCCTTGCTGCCAAACTCTTCGAAAGCCAGTCTGGCTTCGTATTCAGAACTTGCTGTTGTGTAATGAATATATTCACGGAATATCGGAAACGATTTCCACATGGCAAAAGCCTTGAAAGCAAGAATAATTTCCACACCGGCACGTTCTGCCACACTTTTTATCAGACTCAGGTTCTTTCTGAGCAAATCTTCTTCCATAACATAACAGGGAGAAGGAACTTTTGTTACATCCAACATATATTTATCAATCTTTATTCTATTATTTTAAACCGTGCAAACTTCAGCAGCAACTGCTTTTCTCCCGCATTGCGGAAGCGTACCGTTGCCTTACAGTTATCTCCACTTCCTTCAACTTTAATAATCTCGCCTATACCGAAACGTTCGTGTTCTATCTGCTTTCCGGCACAAACTCCATTTACAGCAGGAGAAGAAGCAGAAGTTCCGACAGAAGTTTCCGCCGCAGGGATTCTACGCAGTACACGTGGAGCAGCCGGCTTGACGAAGCGACGAGGTTCTTCGGGAATTTCACCTCCATCAAACATCGACGGCGAATTGCCAGATACATACCGCGGAGTGTCCGAATCCATTTCACGGCGAAAACGCTTTGCCCCCTCTTCTACCTTTCGGGAAACGATATCCTCCTGAGGCAGGTTCAAATATCTGGCATCTATATCTTTTAAGAAACGGCTAGGATTACTGAATTCCACCTTACCGTATTTAAAGCGAGTCTTGGCAAACGACAGAAAACAGTGTTCTTCCGCACGGGTAATAGCTACATAAAACAACCGGCGTTCTTCCTCAAGCTGCTTGTATGAATCGCCAGCCATCGGACTAGGAAACAAATTTTCCTCCAAGCCTACAACAAAAACATTCTTAAACTCCAGTCCCTTTGCCGAATGAATGGTCATCAATGTCACCTTGGGTGCATCATCAGCCCCTTCACTGTCCTGATCAGTAAGCAACGACACTTCCGACAAATAATCAGTAAGCAGGATATGCGTATTGCCTTCTTCTTCCCGATCGGCACAGAAATCGTGCATACCGTTTATCAATTCTTCAATGTTTTCCTGCCGGCTCAAATTCTCAGGCGAACGGTCCTGATAAATATCATTGATGATACCCGACTGGCGGACAATGTCTTTTCCCAACTCGTAGGCTCCGGTATGCGAAACCGCTTCTACAAATCCGGCAATCAAATCACGGAATGCCTGCAATTTGGTGTGAGTGCCTTTCGTCAAAGATACTCCATAAGTCAGCGGTTCGTTCAACACCTTCCACAAACTTACTCTATGTACATTGGCTGCATCAATAATCTTATTTAATGTAGTATTGCCTATCCCCCTTGCCGGATAATTGATAACACGCTTGAAAGCCTCCTCATCATTCGGATTGACAGCCAAGCGGAAATAAGCTATCACATCTTTTATTTCCTTACGCTGATAGAAAGACAAACCTCCGTAAATACGGTAAGGAACTCCCCTCTTGCGTAATGCCTCTTCGAAGATACGGCTTTGGGCATTCGTACGATACAATACAGCAAATTCATCGTATGAATATCCTTTTTTGGTCCGGAGCTGGGCTATCTTGTTTGCAACAATCTCCCCTTCTTCCACATCGCTGTAAGCATTGAATACCGTAATAGGTTCTCCCTTATCGTTTTCAGAGAAAACTTCCTTACGTATCTGCTCCCTGTTTTTCTCTATAAGACTGTTTGCCGCCTTGACAATGGTCTGCGTAGAACGATAATTCTGTTCCAGCTTAAACAAGCGGGCATCCTTATATAAACTTGTAAACTTCAGAATATTGTCGATGTTCGCTCCGCGGAAAGAGTAAATACTCTGCGCATCATCACCTACAACACAGACATGGCGATATTTTTCTGTAAGTTGCAGTACAATGCAATGTTGTGCATAGTTAGTATCCTGATACTCATCCACCAAAACATAGCGGAAGCGAGAAGCATACTTGTCACACAGTTCCGGATGTGTCTGAAACAATATATAGGTGTAAACCAGCAAGTCGTCAAAATCCATGGCATCACTCTGCCGGCAACGCTCCCAGTATCTCCGGTAAATATCGCGCACAGCCGGTATTTTAGCAGCCTGATCATTTTCATAAAGTTCACGACTGGCAGCATAGGCATCGGGAAGCATCAGATGATTTTTGGCATTACTGATACGCGACTGTACCACTCCCGGCTTATACACTTTATCGTCCAGCTGCATTTCTTTGATAATGGCCTTGATCAGACTTTTCGAATCGGCGGCATCATAAATAGTAAAATTTGCAGAAAAACCAATGGCAGCCGCTTCCGTACGCAAAATACGTGAAAAGATAGAATGGAAAGTCCCCATCCATAAGTATCGCGCACGTTCCGCTCCTACCCGACGCGCAATACGTTCCTTCATCTCACGTGCAGCCTTATTGGTAAAAGTCAGAGCAAGAATAGACCACGGCTCATAACCGTTATCCAGCAGATAAGCTATCTTATAAGTCAGCACACGGGTTTTTCCCGATCCGGCTCCTGCAATAACAAGAGAAGGACCATCATTGTATAACACCGCAGCACGCTGACTTTCATTCAGTTCATTCAAGTAATCTGTCATACAGGTTAAAATATTTCAGGCACAAAGATAGCACAAATCCAGCAGTGTTCTAATACATTTCCAAGCTACGCCTAAACAATTTTTCCAAACTCGAATATTTATTATAAAATCCCCAAAGCTTGCTGCTGCAGTAAAAACACGAAAAGAGGAAGTTCCCCAGCATTTTATCCGGTAGAACCTCCTTCTCTCTCTACAGTCTCGATTATATAATATACCTTACTGAAAACCGAAAACCATCTTCTAATTAAAGGTTTGGATTTTTAGCCGAATCAGTATCTGGATAAGGCATATATACCATCTTATCATTCCATGAGCCGCTTACTTCTACACCTTCTTTCACCTTTACTCCCGGCACTATTTCAATTTCAGGATTGCCCTGACGTTCTTCAAACGTTTTCTGTAGAAGCTTCATACGGAACTGGTCTGCCCGGCGAGTTACCATAGCAACCCAATAACCAGCAACTTCCCATCCATGTTCCTCTAAAGCAGCCTCGGCAAGCTGTGAAGCATTCATTGCATCAATATTTACTCCATTTATAACTTGCCATTTTCCATCGTCTTCATACGTTTTTTTCTTTGTTCCATAGGTATCACCTACCATTCCACGCTTACGCACGTCTTTCAGACATTGTTTTGCCAATGACAAATCGCTTTCTCCCGCACGGGCAGCAGCTTCTGCGTACCACAGTTTCACTTCTGCGTAGCGTATCAGACGATGACGATGCCCATTACACATATTCTGACTTGCAGGCAACGTATAATCATACGGAGCATCAATATTAGTCTTTGTCGACGGTTCCCAGTTTACAGAAAAGACGCTGAACATCGGATGACATTCCGGAATCACCCAACCGTCTTCTGATTTGTCATACCAGTTATGCAGTTCATACCCGTTTCCATCTTTATTGGGTTTCAGAATCTGTGGGTCATAAGTGGCATCCTTGCGAGGACCTTCCGGAAATTTCTGCCAGAAACGGATTTCTCCCCATGCATCTCCCCATCCACCAAGTGATTCAAACTGATCACATGAAGTAAGTTGGGAATCTTGCACCCAGTCTACATTTGGAGAATAATCAATTCCAAGAATGGTTTCCTTATTATAGTTATTACTCATGGCATATACATCGTAAAAATTCTCATCCATACGAATATCATATGTTCCATTACGTTCACCTTCTATCACCTTCCTGGCTTCATCGGCTGCTTTTTTATAATAAGCAGTTCCTTTCTCTAAAGGCCATCCGGCCATAGCCATATACACAGCAGCACGCGTAGCCTCTACTGCTTGTTTGGTTACATATACATTTACACCATTCAAGAAAGCCGGTGCATTCTTATAACTTGCGGGTAGTCCTTCACATTCATCCGAAGTAAGGTCGGCTACAATTTGCTCGTACACCTGTTCTACACTGCTAGGTTTCATAGTGAAATCATCGTTTTCATTGGTCAGTGTCAATGGAATATCTCCGAAAAGGCGTACCAACGTAAAATAAGCATAAGCACGCCAGAACTTAGCCTGACCTATAGCCTGATTCAGCGAAGCAGCATCAGTAGGAGTTTTCGAAGCGTTCTGTATAATAAAATTAGCAGCTTTTATAATTGCATAATGGTCGGACCAGCAATCTTTTACTCCTTTATTAGAGTTCACTGGAGCAAAACGGTCTATTTCTGCAGCGGCCTGCTTGTTACTTCCCGGATTGGTCGTAATATCATCTCCCTGCCACTGAGGATACTGAGGATTGGTACGAGTTTGTGAATAATTTACTTTACTGTACAACGAATATACACTCATATCCAGTTCTTCCTGTGTACTGAAATAACCTTCTGGAGTAAGTTTTCCCTGAGGATTTTCCTGAAGCAAGTCCGAACAGGAAACAGTTATCAATGAAGCTGCCATGATACAGCCCAGAAATATCTTTGTTTTCATATCATATCAATTTGATTAAAGGTTAAAAGTTCATGCGCACACCGAAGGTAAAAGTACGAGGAGTAGGATAAGCTCCCATATCAATACCTGCATCCACATCCACATTATCATTAGAGAAAGTTGTTCCAACCGGATCCATACCCTTATAACCGGTAATAGTAAAGAGATTCTGGCAGCTTAGTGTCAAACGGATATCGGCAAACTTTGTTACTTTTTTTCGACAGATTATACGATAAACTGATATTTTCCAGTCTTACATAGCTGGCATCTTCAACCCACTTGGTAGATACAGCCTGATAATTATTTCCAGCCACCTTCAGCCCCGGATATATAGCCGACTGTCCCACCTTATCAAAATTATCAGTATAAGCCTCACGTAATGTAATAAAACGAGAATCGCCTACCATTGAAGCCATTGTAAAACGTGCCAGATTCAATCTGTCAGCTCCGAAGGCTCCGTTGAAGAATAAGTTAAGATCCCAATTTTTGTAAGTCAATGTATTATTCCATCCTACAGTAAAGTCAGGAGTTGCCTTTCCGATAACCCGACGATCGGATCCATCAATTGTTCCGCTATTATCCATATCCTGATAAGTATCCTTACCAGATTCGTCAAGCCCAGTCCAGATATAACCATAGAAAGATCCGATTGCATATCCCGGCTTAATGATACTAGCCTCATCCACCATACCTGAAGCCGGCTTTGAGCCGAAGAAATAATCGTTTTCACCTCCAGCAAGTTTTTCTACACGATTCTTCAGATAAGTTCCGTTTACAGTTGTCGACCAGGTAAAATTCTTATGCTGAATCAAATGTGCAGTCAGTGATATATCTACACCTCGGTTACTGATTTCTCCATCATTCACCCAATAACTTGCACCACCTTTATAATTAGGCATTGTCTTTTTAAGCAAAGCATCGGTAGTACGCTTATCAAAGTAATCGACACTCATTGACAAACGGTGATTGAACATTGAAAAATCCAGACCAACATCAAACTGACGAGTCTTTTCCCATGTAAGTTCAGGAGTTGCAATATCATTAGCCCAATAACCGACATAGTCACTGCTTGTTCCAAAATTATATTTAGTCTGCGTCATCAGTCCTAAAGTAGAATACGGATCAATAGCCTGATTACCCACGATACCAAAACTAGCACGCAGTTTCAAGTCTTGTACAGCCTTGACATTCTTCATGAACTTTTCATTGCTGATAGTCCAGGCAGCAGCTACAGAAGGAAAGAATCCCCATTTATTTTTAGAGAAGCGAGAAGAACCGTCAGCACGGAAAGTACCTGTCAGCTGATAACGGTCGTTATAATTATACATCACACGCGCTACTCCGGAAACCAGTGCCCAGTTCTGTATACCATTACTTACATCGCGGCTTTGAGCCATACTTGCATCCCACCAACCGACAGATTCCGTCAAAAGATTTTTTCCTGAAATATTCATCAGACGTTCCTCATACTTCGTTACTTCGTATACGGCAGTAGCTGTCAGCGAGTGCTTATTCCACTTACCCATGTAAGTAAAGTTATTAGAACTCTGCAACATCATACGGTAGGTATCACTATTTCCCATGCTGTTCGACGGATTCACCCGTTTAGAAGAAAAACTGTATGATTTGGCATCGTAATAGTCAACACCGTTAGTTGTCGTAAAAGTCAGTCCTTTTGCAAGATTAAAACGCAAATCTACGTGTCCGGTAAACACATCAGTCATAGTTTCTCCACCTTGCAAACGCAAAATACCTACAGGATTGCTGGCTATGGAGTTAATAGGATCCTTCGCATAATTATTACCATCCATCATCTGCATAGTAGGAGAATAGTTCATGGCAATCCAGATCGGATTATCTTTTCCAGTAGCAAAAGATCCTCCTTTACGTATATTATGCGAAGCATTGACATCTGCCGTCACATGCAGCCATGGAGTAACTTGTGACGTAACATTAGCTTTAGCCTGATAGCGTTCATTCTTCGACTCTATTACAACTCCAGTCTGTCCCATATAGTTGCCGGACAAATAGAACTGAGTCTTATCATTACCAGACGATACCGCTACTTTATAATTCTGAGTAATACCTGTACGGAAAATTTCATCCTGCCAGTCTATTCCTGGATTTGTACCATTCAAATAAGCAGACATCTCATCTTGCGTTTTCTTTCCAGCATCGACCAAAGCCTGAGCATATTCACGTGAATTAAGCAAATCATAGCGTTTATATACATTTGCAACTCCAAACGAGGCATCCAAAGTTACTTGAGTAGCTCCAGCCAACCCTGTCTTTGTCGTAACCAATACAACACCGTTTGAACCACGAGAACCATAGATAGCTGTAGAAGAAGCATCTTTTAAAACTTGCATAGACTGTATATCCTCTGGATTAATGCCATCCAAACCACTTTCCCGCACAATACCATCCACTACATACAAAGGATCATTACTTTTATTAATAGAACCGGAACCGCGCACACGAATCTTTACGCTACCGCCTGGCACACCACTGTTTTCCACTTGTACACCAGAAACACGTCCTTGCAAAGCATCCGAAACCTGCGTTATAGGCTTATCCTTAAAGCTTTTATTATCAAGTACAGCAACCGCTCCTGCTACATCAGCCTTACGAACAGCTCCATAACCAATAACAACGACTTCATCCAAAGTTTCAGTATCTTCTTTCAAGACTATCTTTGCACCGTTTTGATTTTTAGCCGAAACCTCCTGTGATACATAACCTATATAAGAAAAAACTAAAACAGCATTCGGAGATGATAAGCTTAAAGAAAAGTTTCCTTCAAAATCCGTTATAGCACCATTTTCAGTACCTTTTTCTACTACATTTACTCCAATCAACGGATCACCATTTACATCGACAACAGTACCAGTAAATTCTATAACTTGCTGAGATGCAGAAACTTCAGTAACATTAGCAGCCATTACTTCTGCTGCAGAACTAATTGCGACAAACAAACTAAGGGCAATGGGGACAGAGTGTAAAAGTCTCCTTGTCCAAGGAGAGTTCACCTCCCGACAAAATTGATTCTTTTTCATAAAAAAATTAAGGTTAACTATCAAAGTATTATTATCGCCCGGATGCAATAATTAAATACAATAATTGACTTTAATAGGTTTAGTTAAAGTTTATTTTTGTTTTCCGCAAAGAAAGAATTTAATTTTGAAATCAGCAAGAATACCAGTAAAATATTTTCATTTTTTAACCAATAAATAATGATAACATTTAAAAACACCCCGATAGTTTTATAATTCTTTTTCAAATAAGATCTTAACCTGCCTTCAAAATACTTTCAGAAGACCAAATAAAACACACAAGTAAAATAATTAATTGCATTTTATTATTGAAATATAAAGACTCGCTTGTCTCTCGAAACAAAAAAAAATCAGCCGAATTCTTTTCTATCGAATCCGGCTGATCTCTCATATAAAAAGCAATAATTAATTTTTAAAGCTATGAATCGGCGCAGGAATACGTCCCTTACGATTTACAAAAGCCTCACAGCTAAAACGGTTGACAGGCATCACAGGAGCATATCCCAGCAATCCACCAAACTCAACAGTATCACCAACCTCTTTACCCACTACAGGAATAATACGCACGGCGGTGGTTTTCTGGTTAATCATACCAATAGCTGTTTCATCGGCAATAATACCCGAAATAGTTGCAGCAGATGTAGTTCCTGGGATAGCAATCATATCCAAGCCTACTGAACAAACACAAGTCATCGCCTCCAGTTTTTCCAAAGTTAAAGCACCGGCTTCTACTGCATTTATCATACCCTGATCTTCACTGACAGGAATAAATGCTCCACTTAGTCCTCCAACATACGATGAAGCCATTACTCCACCTTTCTTTACCTGATCGTTCAACAAAGCAAGAGCAGCTGTGGTTCCAGGTGCTCCCGGATGTTCCAAACCAATTTCCTGTAATATTTCGGCTACACTATCACCAATAGCCGGAGTTGGAGCAAGTGACAAATCAATGATACCGAAAGGAACGCCCAAACGGCGAGAAGCTTCCTGTGCAACCAGCTGTCCGACACGTGTAATCTTAAAGGCTGTACGCTTGATAGTTTCACAAAGTACCTCAAAACCTTCACCACGTACTTGTTCCAATGCGTATTTCACAACGCCCGGTCCGCTGACACCAACATTTATAATAGCATCGTCTTCCGATACTCCATGAAAAGCTCCTGCCATAAATGGATTATCATCGGGAGCATTACACAATACGACCAGTTTAGCACATCCCAGAGAATCACGTTCCTTAGTCAATTCCGCAGTCTCCTTGATTATTTCTCCCATAAGGCGAACAGCATCCATATTGATGCCTGTTTTAGTCGATCCCACATTCACTGAGCTGCAAATACGTTCCGTACAAGCCAAAGCCTTAGGAATAGAACGAATAAGCAATTCATCGCTTCGGGTCATGCCTTTCGAAACAATAGCAGAATATCCTCCGATAAAGTTTACTCCCAATTCTTCTGCAACCCGGTCTAATGTCTGTGCTATCTTTACATAATCATCCGGAGTATGGCATGCAGTACCGCCAACCAATGCTATAGGAGTAATAGAAATACGCTTGTTCACGATAGGAATTCCATACTCCTTGGCAATATCCTCTCCCGTTTTTACCAGATTTTTAGCAAAGCGGGTCATCTTATTATATATATTCTGACAGAGAACATCCAGATTACTGTCGGCACAGTCCAACAAGTTTATTCCCATAGTAATGGTACGTACATCCAGATTTTCTTTCTCTATCATCTTATTGGTTTCGAGAACCTCGGATATATTAATCATAGCAATACTGTTTTTTAGATACGATGCATTTTATTGAATATTTCCTCACGCTGGCATTTCACCTGTACTCCGATTTCATTTCCGGCTTCTACCAGTTCAGTTACTATTTGCTCGAAAGGCTTTTCTATATTCGCCATATCTACAATCATCATCATATTAAAATACTCCTGAACAATAGTCTGAGAAATATCCAATATGTTTACATTATTTTTAGCAAGATAAGAACATACCTTTGCTATGATACCCACTGTATCTCTACCTACTACAGTAATAATCGCCTTATTCATAATCAAGTTTTCTAAGTGTTATTAATTTTACAAAGATATGTATTTATTATCAAAAGCCACCTCTCTAAAAACTTTTTTTACCCAAATGCTTGCTTATTACAAAATTTTACGTACCTTTGCATCGCTTTTGAAAGGAAGCACTCTTACAAAAGAGTTTTGGAGAGGTGGCAGAGTGGTCGATTGCGGCGGTCTTGAAAACCGTTGTACCGCGAGGTACCCGGGGTTCGAATCCCTGTCTCTCCGCTGAACGTTACGGGCAAAACCGGACAACAAACAGACAAGTCCCACAAATTCAATGATTTGTGGGACTTTTTCTATCCCCTTGTGCCTGCCTTAAAGTACATTTTTTTCAAAGATAAAAGATATCTAAAACGAGAAGGTTACAATGCTATTTAAAATGTAGACAATTCTATGTTACAATTTATTAACAACATTCATAACCATTTCAAATAGTTCTTGGGCGCTGTTAGTACTGCCTTGCACCCCTTTCTCTTGAGCAAGTCTTTTATGGGCAGGTAAATTAGAACTTGCATATATAAAAAAAGGAGTTTGATTTTTCATTTTCCTTATTTTATCAAGCAGAACATAACCTTCTTGGTCTCCTTCTTTTCTTTCCATGTCAGAAATAATTGCAGCATACTTATTATTTTTTAGAATTTCTAATGCTTCTTTTGTAGATAATGCTAGACTAAAACTGAGTCCTTGCGACTCAAAAGCATGTCTTTCATATATATTATTCTCAGGTCTATCATCCACCCATAAAATTCTTTTTTTCCACTCATATGTAGAATATGATTCTTTATTATTAAAAGTCGTTTTAGATACCATTTCAATTATGGAATCAATTTGTTCTTGAATATCTTTTTCTTTTTGTATTTCTTTAGATTGACTAACTGTTGCTACAGCCAAAGATGCAGCAGAAGACATTTTCATTTTTATAAAATTATCTTCATTTTTAAAATCTGAAGGCCCATATATTTTATCGTGATGTTTTGATACAAGCCATAAGAAACCTATAAAAACAAATACAGGGAATAATATCAAAAAATAAACTAGTAGCGCTATGTATTCTTTTAAATTATCCCCAAAAGTAACAGCTAACGTTGCAAATCCATATATTAGAACAATAAATAAAGCTATTATGCCTAAAGGACTTCTGGTAAAACCCAATGCAGAAGTATGAAAATCTTTAAAGTCTGTATTCATATAATATTATTTCGCGTATTTATCCTATAGTTTTACCTACAAAACTAAAAAAATATCTCTAACTATTTTATCAGAGATATTTTTAACACATTTATTCGAAAAGTTTTTATTCAACCTTGCCACCATCACTATTAAACGAGAACGAAACCTGCTGCATCTGCTCGAAGATGTCGATGATATAGATGTCAATCGTCTGCTGGTCAGTCGATCCCGATGTGTAGTATAGGCGAAATGTTTCTTTTCCTAACGGGTACAGGTCATTGAGTAAGAACACCGTACCGTTATCCACTTCCAGCTTTCCTTTGCCGTCAGGCTGGAAATAGCGTATCCGATAAATTGTAGGCTGGTAGTCGCTGCCACGCACCAGTTGGCAGCGTATTTCGGCGGTTCCACTTATCAAAATCCTCTTTCATATATTTTTTTTGAGATTATTTACTTAATCCCAAAAGTTCCATTGAGCGTGCCTTCGTTAAACTGCAGAGTAAACGTACCATAGCACCCTTCATTCTTGTCGTAGGAAGTGATTTGGAAAGTACCCCCGTCTATCACTTCGCCATTCACTATGGCGTATAACACTTTATTCTCCATGCAATATCGGCGATAATCCTTATCCGAAATTAGGGTATCGGCATCTGCTATATCTATCTTTTCTATCGTTTGCGGCTGGTAGATAAATTCTTCCGGCGTATCCAGAAACAAATTGATTCGCACAATATAGGCGACATTATCACCTCACCCTGTACTTAGATAGGTTTCAAACATAGCTTCATATTGGTTATATTCCCAAAAAAGCGTGGGGTTCATCAGAGCAAATATGTGTGTTTAAGGTTGTTGGTCAATACGTATGTCCGTTCAGTTCGGCTGTACATTTGGATTTGAGGCAGTTGATGCCGTTATGCTTTTCCCAGGAGGTGAGGCACAGGAGAGTGTAGGCTATGATTGCCGCGAACAGGAGAGTCTTTTTTTCATATTGATATATTGTTTCAAGTGATTGATAAAATTATACATATCTCTCCATAGGAATACTTACGATTCCTTTATTTAGCTCTTTCTCACCTATTTTCTTAAATCCCAAAGATCGATAGAACACTTCGGCATAGGTTGAGGAATTCACCGTTAGGTGGGTAAAGTTGCAATCATCCATCATATAGACAAATAGCGATTTCCCGATACCCTGCCTATGATAGATGGGCAGAATAAAGAAAAGGGAAATATGCTGTTTTTCTTTATTCACGCCAATTATGCCTATCAGTCGATGATGGTCAAAGGCACCATAGAAGTCAAGTGCATTCATCAACGATGTGTTATATACGAAGTTTTTAAACGTTTCGATGCCCTCTTGGGTAAAATCGCTCTTGCCACATTCCATATATACTTGGTAAGATAAATCGGCGGCATGGTTGTATTCTTCTTTCGTTAGTTTGCGTATCATATCAGTATCTTTAATAATCCTTAATTCCGCAACACTATTATAAATATAACTTTTTAAGTACCTGAGCAACAAA
>OJPJ01000744.1_pt1 | contig 13535 bp, 10 predicted proteins | sample 1598451 | NCBI WGS metagenome assembly OJPJ01 (sample SAMN03922479, study PRJEB24848) | human gut metagenome | isolation source: stool sample | host: Homo sapiens | place: Germany | collected 2010-11
TAACCGCTTGACCAACGAACCGTTTATTATAATATCATGGTCAAACGAATAATGCAAGTACTTTTTTAAATTTTTTTAAAAATTTTTTCCGATCTCTTTACCTTGAACATTATCCCTTTAAATGTTTCTGGCTTTAATTCCATTTTCGTCCCTATGTATGCTCTGTGATAATCTATTATATTCCGGCTCCTTATCTCAAAGCACGCGTTCTTATCCTCATATTTTATTTATACGTTTTCCTCTTGAATAAGATTATACACCTCTTTGGTCACACAACGGTCACACGGAGCCCTTTTCCACAGATTTTGTAAAAAGTATACATTAAAAATGCCGAAAGCTGTACAGTTTTAGATAATTTTCGGAATTTGTGCATTTTTTATTCGTTATAATCAACTATTATTTATTATATTTTTTGTATATCTTTTCAAACGCAGGCATGGAGCGCTTTATCATTTCCCTATCCACACAGTATGATATTCTCACCCAGCCCGGACAGCCGAAGCCGTCTGCTGCTACTATGAGCACATCCTCCTCCTTTGCCTTCTCGCAGAATGCATTGCTGTCATCCTCGAGTGCCTTTACAAACATATAAAAGGCTCCGTCCGGCTTGAAGCAGTGATAGCCTATCCTTGTGAGTCCCTCGTACAGAAGGTCTCTGTTTTCTTTGTAGGCATTGATATCACCGGTTGCCCCCTGGCATTTTACTATCATCTTCTGGAACAGGCTTGGTGCACACACGTAACCGAGTGCTCTTCCAGCACCACAGACTGCTGCATACAGCTCTGCCTTATCGTACACCTCATCAGGCACGAGGACGTATCCTATTCTCTCTCCCGGCAGTGAAAGTGACTTGCTGTATGAGTAGCATACCAGCGTGTTGTCGTAATATTTGGTCACAAACGGTACCTTGATTCCGTCGTAGACTATCTCTCTGTACGGCTCATCTGCGATAATGAATATCGGTCTTCCTATCTCATTAGACTTTTTCTCAAGGAGGTCTGAGAGCTTTTTGATGGTCTCCTCAGAATAGACTGTGCCGGATGGGTTGTTTGGTGAATTGATTATGACACCTCTGGTGTGCGCATTGATTCTCTCCTCAAGAGCCTCAAAATCTATCTGAAAATGTTCTGTGTCTGCAGGCACCTCTACAAGCCTTGCTCCTGCTGCATTCACAAATACCTTGTACTCCGGGAAATATGGCGCTATGGTAATAAACTCATCATATGCGTCGCTTGTCAACGCACGAAAGCAGATTGACAGCGATGCCGCTGCTCCCATTGTCATGTAAAGGTTGTCCGCATTAAAATGTGTGCCGTGTGTGTTGTTCAAAAATTCAGCTATTGCCGCTCTCGTTTCCACGTCTCCCTGTGCTGAGGTGTAGCCGTGCAGCGCAACAGAATCATAATCTGTCACAAGCTCCTTTATTGTGTCGTTTACTATCTGCGGAGCCGGTATGCTCGGGTTTCCTATTGAGAAATCATACACATTTTCCTTACCTACAATTGCTGCTCTTTTTTTACCATACTCGAAAAGCTCCCTGATTGCTGAGCGCACGCTTCCGAGCTGGTACATGCTTTCGTTTACTACCATTTTCTTGTCTCCTTATCTCTGATGCTCTTGCATGTTTACTATTATAATATCTCTGCTTATGACATACAAATGTCTTTATAAACATCTCTTTATACACATATTGTTACCATTTATGACCGTTTATCCTGATATGAATGCCTCCATCCCGGCACGCTTCGTCATCTCAATATGCTCCTTAAGCTCGCGTGCTGACATTCGCAGTGCCCCTAGGCTCATGACCGTCTGCTGCTCCAGTCCGTCAGAGGTTGCCACTGTTACCTTGTACCTGTCACGTATGCCAAACACAGTCTTTTCGATAAATGCATCGGCTGTCTCGTCCTGCTTTGTATACACAACCTCTATGTTGTGGAAGGTCTCTCTCTTTCCGGCATTGCCCTTCACCTTGTACGCATCAAACACCAGCAGCAGATGACAGCCCTTATAGCCCTGGTAATCCGATAAAACATCCTTCAGCGCATCTCTCGCCGAATCAATGTTTATGCGTGAAAGCTCCTTTAAATCCTCCCATGCAAATATTATATTATATCCGTCAACTATCAGGTACTCTTCCCCCGGGGATTTCTTCGGATAAATCGGATTGCCGTGCTTATCATGCTTTACGGTGCGCGGTTTACCACTTAGGCCTTCATACTCATTTTTCTTTTTGCCTGACCATTTGCGCCTCTGATCCTCTGCGATATCGTTTTTGCCCATGCCAAACTCCCTGGCATAAACATCTGCAAGCTGCGCATCAAGCTCCACTGATGACATACCTGAAACAGCTTTCTCAAAGCTCATCCTGCGGCGGTTTCCGGCAAGAGCCTGCGCATCCTCCGCTGAAAATGCATTCTGCGTGCGGGCACTCGCTGCAAGTGCCTCCTCAGACTCATCTCCGTGGTAGACATACGGCAGGTGCATATGCTCCGGGACCTCATCCCACGGCACAACGTAGCCTGAGCCGTGCGCACAAAATACCGAGCCTGTCGGATTGCGGAAATCCTCCTCGCTGTCATAGTGCATCTGCGCAATCACCTCCGCAGGATTGTGACACTCATCATAACCCCACAGCTCCAGTGTCAGGTGCCCGAGCCCCTTTGTATACGCATGCACCAGACTCACATAATCCTGCATTGTCGCAACCGGTGCCTTACCGGTAATTGTTGCCATCTCCCTCGCAGCGGTTGTGGCAAACTGCGGGCTCCCGGCTCTTGCAAATCTCTGCTCCAGATCTGTCATTGCACGGCCGACATACTCCATCGGCACCTGTAGGATAAAGCTGTAGTATGGCTCCAGCAGCACGCTCTCTGTGGATTTAAGTCCCTGGCGGATTGCTCTGTATGTAGCCTGACGGAAATCGCCTCCCTCCGTGTGCTTTACATGTGCTCTTCCTGTAAGAATAGTGACCTTCACATCGGTAAGCGCTGAGCCTGTGAGCACCCCCCTGTGCTCCTTTTCCTCAACGTGTGTGGCTATGAGGCGCTGCCAGTTTTTGTCGAGCACATCCTCACTGCAGGTGGATGTAACCGTGATTCCGCTGCCACGCTCCGCCGGCGACAAAAGCAGATGCACCTCTGCATAATGGCGCAACGGCTCGAAATGTCCTACTCCCTCGACAGCCCTTGCTATCGTTTCCTTATATACAATGCTGCCCGGTCCAAACGTGACAACAACACCAAACCTGTCCTTTATGAGACGCACAAGCACCTCCATCTGCACCTGTCCCATAAGCTGCACATGGATTTCCTTAAACTCCTCCACCCACACTATGTAAAGCTGTGGGTCTTCCTCCTCAAGCTGCTTTAGCTTTTCCATAAATGCCGCCGGATTTACATCATCCGGCAGAATCATCCTATAGTTTAGTACCGGTTCAAGGATTGGCATATTGGACTGCTGCTCAACCCCGAGCCCCTGCCCCGGAAATGTCGAGCTAAGACCTGTGACAGCAACTATCTCTCCCGCCTCTGCCACATCAGCTATCTCATATTTTTCACCGGAATACTTTCTTATCTGGTCGATTTTCTCAATCAGAAGGCCTTTCGCCTCGTCACCGCCATGCGCTTTGTACTCTATTTTGTCCCTGACTCTAAGACAGCCTCCGGTAACCTTTAAAAATGTCAGCCTGCTGCCTCTGTCATCCCTGCCTATCTTGTATACGCGGGCAGAAAAATCGTCAGGATAATTTCTTTTACACATAAACCTCGAAAGTCCCTGAATCAGCGTATCCACTCTGTCGAGCTTAAGTGCCGAGCCGTAAAAGCAGGGGAACACCTCCCTTTGAGCCACAGCCTGCGCAATATGTACATCTGTAAGCTCTCCCGATTCCATAAATTCATCTAAAAGAGGCTCACTGCACATGGCAAGCTCATCAAATAAATCCTGTGAAGAAAAGTCCACGCAGCCATCGCTCAGCTCGCTCCTTAGCTCTGCCTGCACTTTCTCCGCATCCGTGCCCTGCATATCCATCTTGTTTACAAAAATAAATGTCGGCACATTATAGTGCTTTAAAAGTCTCCACAGTGTGCGCGTGTGCCCCTGCACTCCATCAGTTGCGCTGATTACAAGTATTGCATAGTCGAGCACCTGAAGGGTACGCTCCATCTCTGCCGAAAAATCCACATGCCCCGGTGTATCAAGCATGACTACATGCCATGTACGAGCTGTATCTGCCGTACGTGCTACATCTGCTGTACGTGCTGTATCTGCCGCATTTGTGCCACGCGAAATATCAAGCCTTGCCTGCTTTGAAAAAATGGTTATTCCACGCTCACGCTCCTGCGCATCGTTGTCCAAATATGCGTCCTGATGGTCCACGCGCCCGAGTGAGCGAATCTGCCCGGTGCTGTAAAGCATGGCCTCAGACAGGGTTGTCTTTCCCGCATCTACATGTGCGAGAATGCCTATTGTAATGTGATTGTTTGTCATTTTCTGCTCCATTTATGCCTCAATCCAAGAACAGAGACACCTGTGGATGTCTCTGTGTCAGCCTTTATATCATAATCCGTTGATTTCCTAAATTATAGCATTTTGTGGTTGGTCTGTCATCTTTTTTCTTGATTGACAGCGGGACATAAAAGGCGCCGCTCAATTGACAAATATTTATTCCATACATATAATGTGATTACGAAAATTTTTGAATGGTATGAAAATAATGCGAGGATAATATGAACAAAAAAGAAGTATTGGAACTAAAACGAAGATTAAAAAAAGACCAGGCAACCTTCAGTCGTCTGGTCGGCTGCTACGTGGACTGCAACCATGAAAAGGTCTGCAAATTCGGTGGCAAATTTCTCACTCTGGAGGAGGATGAATACTACAAATATCTGGAGATTTCAAACAAGGTGCTTTCCGGCACTCTCGGAAACAACCTGCTCAATCTGCAGTTTCCGCTTGAGGAGGAAGAGGTCGGAGGCCGCCAGCAGATTCTCATGGCGCTTCGCGACAGCGATCTTAATGATGAGACTCTGCTCGATACATACTATGATCTGGTCATCGACACCTACGATGAGGCCGGGAACTACTTGATTCTTTTGTATCTCGACAGCTACGATGTCATGACACGTACAAAGGACAACATCAACGTGGATGAGTCCGAGGAGGTGTACAAATACATGCTCTGCGCTATCTGCCCTGTCACACTTTCAAAGCCGGGTCTTGGCTATCTGGAAAAGGAGCAGCGTATCGGAGCCCGCATAAGGGACTGGGTAGTCGGCGCTCCTGAGACAGGTTTTTTATTCCCTGCTTTCAATGATAGGAGCACTGACATACACTCCACTCTTTTCTATACGAAAAATACCAAGGAGCCTCACTCTGAGTTTATGACAAACGGCCTTGGCTGCGGTGTGGAGCGCACAGCTACTGAGCAGAAGATGGCTTTTCATTCAATCGTCAGAAACGTGCTAGGTGCTGAGGACGAGAGCACGGATGACAAGCTGCTTGATATCCAGCAGAATCTGTCAGAGATGGCCGATGACTACGCTGAGACTCACGATGATGACGATGATCCGTTCATTCTCGACAGCGAGGCTATGAACAAGGTGCTGAGTGACTGCCATGTCTCTGAGGAAAAGATTTCACGCATTGAAAAATCCGTCAATGAGGCCTTCGGTGACAAGCCGCCTATCGCAGCCAATGTCATTGATTCAAAGGCTCTTGCAGCTAATGAAATCCGCGTGGAAAAGCTTGCTCTTGAGAGCCAGGTCGGCGATTTAACTCTAGAGCTCAATGAAAAAAATGCACAGCTTGAAGAGAAGGATTCTGTTATCCAGGAGAAAAATAATCAGATTGAAGAGCGCACTTCACAGCTTCTTGAGAAGCAGGAAGAGATTGATAATTACACTGCCCAAATTAAGACCTATGATGTGGTGCTTCATGTAAAGCCGGAGAAGGCTTCACAGATTCATGCACAGGTCATCAATGGGGAGAAGTGTCTCGTCATTCCTATGAGGGATAATGAGAATGCGACCATAAATGGGGTGAATACAAATCTGTAGGGACGCATCATAGTGCATCGCTTATGGTACTGCGCTTTATAGGGCTTCGCATATCTATGCTGTGGATACCGGCCTAGCATGCAGTATATTCCTCAGAAAAATATAAAATCAGCCACGGCAGCATTTGCGGATAGTTTATTGATAGTTTGCTATGAATTGTCGTATCCACATTTTATGGAACGCCGTGGCAGTTTATATTTTTCTTCGGAACACACTGCATACTCTCCGGTAAATTTAGGGTACTTATGCGAAGCAATCTACTATGAGTTTATAAACCATGTCCGTGGATGCAGAAATGCTCTCCCGAAGCTAACGCTTCACTTACTAGATTCTGTATGGGATTATACAAAAGGGCGTGTGAAAAAAACTTCGTTTTTCACACGCCCTTTATAATGTTGTCACCTATGAAATAATGTCTGCTAATAATAGCACTCTGATAATACTTACCGGTTTACCAGCTAAGCACCTCATGACCATCCTCTGTGACAAGTACCATGATTTCCCACTGGGCTGATGGAAGTCCGTCGTCGGTGTATACTTCCCAGTTGTTCTTGTCATCTACGTAGATATCGGCCTTGCCCATGTTGACCATTGGCTCGATGGTAAATATCATGCCTGGTGCCATGACCATGTCGGTGCCGCGCTTGGTGTTGTAGCCTACCCACGGATCCTCGTGAAATTCAAGTCCCACTCCGTGTCCACCGATTTCACGCACTACTGTGTAACCGTTTGCAAATGCATGGTCATGCACCGCCTGTCCCATATCTCCGAGGAAGCCCCACGGCTTTACCTCTTTGAGTCCAAGCTCCACACACTCCTTTGTGACTTCAACGAGCTTTTTCTTCTCAGGGCTTACATTTCCGATACAGTACATTCTTGATGAATCCGAAAAATATCCGTTTAAAATTGTAGAACAGTCTACATTTATGATGTCACCATCCTTTAAGATGACGTCCTTTGAAGGAAATCCGTGACAAACCTGCTCATTTACTGATGTACATACGCTGTAAGGATAACCCTCATAGTTGAGCGGTGCAGGGATGCCACCCATGCTGGTGGTCATATCATAGACTATTTTATCAATCTCTGCTGTGTTCATACCCTCGTGGATATGTTCTCCTATGTAGTCGAGCACTGCGACATTTATCTTGGCGCTCTCCTTGATTCCCGCTATCTGGTCAGGTGTCTTGATGATTGAATGGCTCGGTATCTTATGATGTGCCTCAGCAAGCTTTTCAAGCTTCATATCAAATGCCGCATGACAGGTCTTATATTTCTTTCCGCTGCCACACCAGCAAGGGTCATTTCTTCCAATTTTTGTTGACATAAAATCTTCTTTCTAGTGATCAAGAGTAACGTTTCCCATATCGACTCTTTTCCACACTTTTTCTTTTATTTTATAGTTATTTTTCTCCAGCAGCTTCTCATATCTGCCTCCCGAGAAATCATAATCCGTTATATCGGCATTGTCAAGCCCTGCATATATATGCCTACACGCCGGCCATGACAGCCAGCACTGCAAGTATAATTGTTGTGATGTGTTTTCTTATTTTGCGCAAAGCTTTGCAACCACCTGATTTATGACCTTTCCGTCAGCCTTGCCCTTGAAATGCGGCATGACTGCCTTCATTATCTGCCCTTTGTTTCCTGTTGCGATTACATCCGAAAACTGCTCTGTGAGCTCCTTTTCTACCTCTTCTGCCGACATCATTGCAGGAGCGTACTCCTCAAAGATTGCATATCTGGTATTGTACTCATCAAGCAGATCTGTTCTTGTGGCAGGGCATGTGTCAATCTGCTCCTTCACAGACTTCATTTCCTTAAGAATGACCTTGTTGACAAGCTCCTCCGGTATATTGTCTCTGCAGCCCTCATCTATTGCCGCCTTTTTGGCTGCCGATACAAGTGAGGATATAGCATCCTTTCTTACCTTGTCTCTTGCTTTCATTGCTGCAATCATGTCTTTTTGTAATTGTTCCATCTGCATGGCTTGTTCCTCCTGCTTTTCTTACTTTATTTACAGGCTTGCTAGTTCGTTTTGTGCGAATTGGTGCCGTCTATCTCTATAATACACCTTATGGGTGGAAATTGCTATTATTTATTACAATGAGTTTGTTGCCGGTTACTAACATTGGGTCGTGGCATGTCCGCGTCTTACGCCCTTACTTTATTGGTAACCATTCAGCTCTTTGTGGTAAAAATAAAAAGAGCCGGCAAGTATAATAAATATACTTATCGGCTCCTAACCATCCTATACAAGACGTCGTATAGCAAGTATTGTATGACACTGTACGTTTCTGTTTGCTGTGATTCCTGCCTTTGTGGACTGTGCCTCCACTATAACACCACCACCTGCATATATAGCTACATGTCCCGGATATACCACTACGTCTCCCGGCTGTATATTATCGAAGGATACGGCCTGTCCCACAGACTTAAATGCCTGTGAATATCTCGGTGTGCTGATACCAAAATGTGCATATACCTCATGTACAAAGCCTGAACAGTCTACACCGTTTGTAAGACTGTTTCCAGCCCATACATATGGATTGCCCACAAACTGCATAGCGTATGATACCACAGAGCTTCCTGAAACTCCTGTTGAAGCACCCGGGTTCTTTCCACCGCCTGCTGCATAGTCACCGGCAATGCTTCCGCCCTTGCCGGCTCCACCACCATCATAGCTTGAACTGCTTGGCGAGCTGTTCGCTCTGGCAGCGGCTGCTGCGGCCGCTGCTTCCTGCTCCTGAATGATTTTGCCCTGTGCCGTAATGATATTCTGATAATTATCTGCCTGCTGCTGTGCCTGAGCTATCTGGCTTGCATACTGCTCCTTCTGGTTTTCAAGAGCTACTATAGCCGCCTCGACATCTGCCTGCTGCTTCTCATAGTCATCCTGCATGGCTGTGAGCTCATTCATGTCGTTGTCAAGCTTAGTACCAATCTCCTTCACCTGCTCAACTGCTGCCTGATAAGAATCCATAAGAGCACGATCCGAATCATATACATCTGACACGTACTCTATACGATTGAGCATATCTGTGATACCATTTGACTCAATAATTGCTGTCCAGATATTGTCCTCAGCGCTGTTTTCATACATGAACTGTATACGCTTCTTCATGGCGTCATACTGCTCCTGCTGCTTTTCCTGAGCTGCTGCAAGATCCTTCTGATTCTGCTCTATCTCTGCCTGTTTGCTTGTGATATCTTTCTGAAGCTTCTTTTGTGCTGCAAGAATCTCATCAAGCTTTGCGGATTTATTCTTTATATCATCAGCAGTAGTCTGCTGCTGATCCTTTAGACCATTAATCTCATTCTTCTTATCCTTGAGATCCTGCTCAGCCTGTGACTTCTTCTTCTCTGCATCCTTCTGCTTCTGTGTCTTGGCATATACCTTCTCAAGTCCACTGTTTATGTATCCGCTAAATGTAGTGCCCTCTACTGCCGGTCCTGTAAAAACGAGTGCCGATGTTAACACAGTACATATAGCACGTGTCCATTTCTGATTCATTTTATTCCTCCTGTAATACGACGGTCAGATTGACCTTTCCTTCCACAATTTATGTTCAATATACATTCGGATATATTATCGCACAAAATGAATCTTTTTTCCACATCTTTTTGTAAATTTACAGAATTTTCCACATTTTATATAATGATATGATTAAAAGGTCAAAAGGTATTTTGCCACTAATTTATGATTCACATACGCGCTATTATAAGTCTATCATCAGGTTTGATGCTATCTGAGGTCAGAGCGTTTATTTCCATTATGTTTTCAACAGTGGTGCGGTATCTTTTTGCAATGTCCCACATTTTATCATCCTTCTGCACTATATAGCCAACCAGAGCTGCTTCCTCTTCAGTATCAGACGCTATTTTTTCCTGCTCCACCGATGTTATGACTGACACTTCATCCTGCTGCAGGGCAATAGCGTTTATGCTGACAACACCCTTAATTTCATATTCGCTGTTGTCGAGTAGATTGACCTGCACCTGGTCTACCTGTAGATTTACCTCGCAGCAGGTGTGGGCATCCATGCCGGGTATCTCAACAAACTGTTCAAACGGCACAGAGTCTGTATGCATCTCTATCGGACAGCCATCATCCTCCACAATATTCACACAGTTCACCTGCAATACACCTGACACAATAATTCCTGTGTCTGCATTTTTTATCTGTGCAATAGCGGCCTGCGTCTTTGTACCGCAGATTCTTAAAATTCTCTTTTTGCTGTTTTCTCTGTACAACTGCTCCAAAATACGACATTTTGTGTCATTTTTCATAAGAAGGCTGCATACCTTCATATTTTCAAATACAGGTTTTACCGGACATGATACGCTGTACATGTCATTGAGCACCTCTACTGTTTCCTCACTCCAGACCTTTCCATCCACCGCAAGCGCTGCCTCAATCGAAAGCTGCCTGAGCTCTCCGTCGTAATCATTTTCCGCCTCAACCTGATGCATGGCAGGCTGTGTGCGAAGCCAGGCAATATTTCCGGCATCATCACCCTCGCAGCGTATTTCATTTGAAAATCCCTCCTGCACCTCAAAGCAACAAATTTCCTGTTCTTCACTCAGATACACTATACACGCATGGCACTCGCCTGTCAGTGTAATATGGTCACGCTCGTATGTATACTCCAGATTTCTCATATCAACAAGACTTGATATGAGCTTGCATATATTCGGCTTGGTCTTTGGCAAAGTGACGACATTTTTAATTCTGACAATATCCCTTACAACACTGTCAAGCTTAAGCACCTTCATCTGCCCCATAAGCTGCTCCACATCCTTGTCATCAATCCTTTGTGCAACCTCAAGATTTTCTTCCCTCTCTCCATAAAGCTCCACGCTTATAATGCCTCTGACCGAGAGCTTTCGCGAATTGATAACCCCAACCGTAAGCTCATCAAGCCCGGTATACACACGAACTGTATCCTTCTCGCAGACTCCTTGAAGCACAAGCTTCTCCTGAAACGGTATTGCATCCTTTATATGCTCCACTCTGTTTCCGCCGATATTTTCCTCCGGCTCATCGCCTTCAAAAACTTCCTCTCTCGTATACAGCACTTCAAATTCAATGCTTCCACTCAGCCAGATATTCTCGCCTGACGCTTTTATCTCGTCAAGCTTTACCTGCCCGTTCTGACAAACCACTTTGGAAACATCAGGCTTATTGTCCTTTATGACATAATCCCTGTCGAAGCCAACCTGCGACATATCCTTTACCTTTTCTATGCATTGTCTGATTTTTTGTGTAATTAACTCCATAAAAAATACCCCACTTCAAATATGTATATAAAATACATATTCAAGATGGAGTAACTTTATGCAGATGCAAATATTTAAATTCATGATCATTATAATAAAGATGCAACATCTTTACTTCATGATACTAGCAAAGCTGCATCCTTATATCTTTTGTAATCACATCAGTGTAGGTGAAAGATAAGAGCTGTGGCGGATTCTGCTCAAACTCATCATCTATCAGAACCGTAAACACACTTGGGTATGCCTGCTGAATAACACCCTCCTGGATGTCAACCTTGTTGCGGCCAAGATCCTGCTGGATTTTTACCCTGTTGCCACACTGCTGGTGAATCGATGCTCTGACTTTTCTAATTTCTGTCTGTTCCATTTTAAGCCTCCTTATTGTGGATATGCCCACTGGCACATAACTATAGTCCTCATGGTAACCAGTATTGTAACGACGGTGTCATATATATGAAATCAATCTCTGTATAAATATAAAACAGGTCAAATTAATCAACAATTATATCAATCAATATATTTGAATATATAAATATGTCACCACAATATCTAGTAACTTTACTATAGCAAAGTATCGCAGTGATAGCAATAGGGCATTAGTACTGATTGTCAGTTTTTTCGCAACTTTTAACACAATTTACGAAATTTTCACTCAAACACAACAGGCATTTCACTCAATTCCGTCTTTATTACTATATACGGATAACTCGCCTGATTGCTGACCTTCTCGCCCTTATCCGGGGCTATCAGACGCGTATCAAAATACATTGCCTTATCCTTAACATAAAACTGGTTAACCGTAATACTGTAGCCACCTGTCTCCTTTGTGCCAAAGCCTTCCGCTATGTATAAATATTCATCATCCTTGTACGTCAGCTTCATCGCCTTCGCCTTGTTTTCATTTATCTGCTTTTTAAACTCCTCCGGGATTTCATCCCCGCAAATCACCGTGTACTCAACCATCCTGTCACTCTCCGTGCCTGAAATATTTGCGCGACAGCCCGAAATCACTGTCGTTTCCAATATAACAAGCACACCTGCAGCCATCACCAGAAATTTCCTCAATTTTTCTGACATTTTTTCCTCTCTTTCTTATCATATCGCTTACGATATGATATAATATCAGTAATTATTCGAAACCACCTTTAGAACCCAAAAGCTGTTGCTTACATGCAAGCATGACGCATCAGCTTTTTTATTCTCAATGGTTCTGAATAGTTACATTACATTTTATATTATGAAAAAGAGAGGTCAAATATGCGTTCAGTTTTAATCGTAATATTCGTATTTTTCTATCTGCTGCTCGGTCTTCCGGTGCTCGGAGCCATGTGGATAATACACAAATTTGCCCCGGCATGGGCCGATATGGCACAGCTTCGCCTGGTACAGTGGGCTTTCCGTGTCATCATATTCCTAAGCGGAGCAGACATTGAATTTATAGGGGAGGAAAATGTGCCAAAGGACGAGGCTGTACTATATATAGGAAATCACCGTAGTTTCTTTGACATCATAATCACCTACTCCAGATGTCCACGCTTAACCGGCTACATCTCAAAGCAGAGCATCACAAAAATACCGGTGCTGGGTCTTTGGATGAAGCGCCTGCACTGCCTGTTTTTGGACCGCGATGACATCAAGCAGGGACTAAAGGTCGTGCTTGCAGCCATAGATCAGGTCAAATCCGGCATCAGCATATGTGTATTTCCTGAGGGCACACGCTGCAAAAACAAAGATGACCTGACAGAGGTACAGTCTTTCAAAGAAGGTACTTTCAAGATTGCCACAAAGAGCAAATGCAAGATAGTGCCAATGGCAATCATGGGAACAAATGAAATATTCGAGGATCACCTTCCATGGGTCAAAAAGAGGCATGTGGTTATCCGATACGGCACTCCTATTGATCCGGCAGCACTCAGTAAAGAGGAACAAAAGCATCTCGGAGCTCATTGCAGAGAAGTGATTGTGGATATGCTTCATGAAATGGTATAGCTGAAAAAACCGCCCAGTCGGGCGGTTTTTCATATCTCCTTGCTTTGGCAGAATATTTTTTGATTCGACATTATGTTATATTTCAAATGCTTTTATACTTTTAAGTGCATAACCATTATTATCAAAAACAGCTTGATTTTCCCACTCATTCCCCTTTCCACGAGCAACACCAACTCCCTTAATTCTGTCTCTTATACACATCTCCGA
>OJPJ01000746.1_pt1 | contig 13498 bp, 7 predicted proteins | sample 1598451 | NCBI WGS metagenome assembly OJPJ01 (sample SAMN03922479, study PRJEB24848) | human gut metagenome | isolation source: stool sample | host: Homo sapiens | place: Germany | collected 2010-11
TGCGAAAAGCGATTACCTGGGTAAAGGCAGCTGCACCGATTATCGGATTGGTGCTTTTATTACTTGTTCTTGTAGTTGCCATGATTGCGGTTCCGGTTATAGCGGTGATAGCAATCCTTTACAATTCACCATTTGCTTTATTTCTGCCACCACTTGAATCGGGAGATACCGTGCAGACAGTAACAAGTGCTTATGTGCAGGAGTTTAACCGGGATGTGAACACGAAAGTGAATGAGCATACCGGATATGATCTTGGAGAGCTTGTATATGTGGACTATGAAGGTATGGAAGAAAACCCAAGCAATTACTATGACATCATGGCAGTCTATATGGTCAAGCATGGTGTCGGAGATACTGCAACAGTCATGAATGATACTTCTAAAGGCTGGCTGCAGGCAGTTGTAAATGATATGTGTTCATACACCACAAGCACCGGAACAAAGGATGTGGAAGAAACGGATGCAGACGGCAATGTGACTACTGTCACGAAGTCTGTTCTGTATGTGAATGTAACGCTGAAATCGTACAGGGATATGATTTCAGTCTATGGGTTTAACTCTGATCATGTGGAAATGCTTGAGCAGATCATGAGTCCGGAGTTTATGGGACAGCTTGGATATGCCGGAAGCGGAAGTGGCGGCGGAGGCGGAAGTCCGGGAGTAAGCTCCATGACTGAGGATGAAATCAATGCCATCCTTAGTGGAATTACAGACAGCAGGCAGAAAACAGTCTGCTCCTATGCACTTCACAGAGTTGGATTTCCTTATAGTCAGGATTTAAGAGACAGCGGTAACTATTATGACTGCAGTTCCTTAGCCTATTATTCATGGAAAGATGCAGGCGTGGATATTAGTTATGGCGGTGCAACCACAGCGGCAGCGGAGGCACAGGGACTGGATGAAGCCGGAAAGACTGTCTCCTTTGATGAGTTACAGCCGGGAGACCTTATCTTCTACAGTTTTACAAGCAACGGAAGATATAAGAACATCAGCCATGTGGCAGTATATGTCGGAAATGGCAAGGTGGTAGAGGCACTTAATGAAAGTCTTGGTGTGGTCTACAGGGATGTGGCAAGCACAGGAAAGATTGTTGTGATAGGAAGACCATAACAGGAAATTTGCAGAGAGGGCATAGTCCCTCTCTGAGACTGGAGGTAAGAATGGATTTAAAAGATATGATACTGGTAACAGAAAACGACAGGGGAACAGAGACAAATATGCTGATGACTCTGGATGATTATAAGAGTTTTATAGCAGTTGATGACATGTCAGAGCTTGCAGACAATTTGTTGCAGCTGGGAAGGACACTTGGTGAAGCAGATAACTTCGCAGAGTATTACAGAGCATCAAATGTTACTGTATTTGCAAGGTTCTGTAAGGATGATGTTCAGCTGGGATATTTTCTTCAGGGGTTTTATAACGATTCCAAACAATTTCGGTTTGATAAAGAAGCCAGTTCTTCTGAATGTGTTGCAAAGCTTAAGGAGATTGGAATGACCGATAAGGGCTGGGTGGATGATTTTAGCCTGCATTATGAAATGGAGAACCGCTCATTTGAAAGGGGACAGACATTTCATAACTTCAATGACCATGATTACATGGTGCTTGAAGCATTATCACCAAGAAATCTTGTGGTGATGGATATGAAGTCAGGTTCTCTTACAATCGCCCTTGGTGCGACAGAGTATAAGCGTTATCCGAAGGATGAGAAGCCTACAAAGGACAATACCACAATCGGGGTATCGTGGGAGCATGGCATTTATCTGGGGTCCACACTCTCAACCACGAATTTCAAGGCATACAAGAGGGAGTATGGCACACCGGAAAAGATAGAGGATATCTATGATTACAGGGCAAAGCTAAAGCAGAAGTTTTATTTTTACCAGGATATGTCAAAGGATGATGATGTACCAAAGAAGCTGCAGAATGACTTCCTTCACCAGATGTATGAGGATTTTGGAACGATTGAAGAGGACTGTTTTTACGACAGGCTGGAAGATGGAAAGTACGATGATGGCTTTAAGGAAAGACAGGTAAAGGAAGAAAAGAGCCGGTGATGAGATTTTTACGGGAGGCGATATCATATGGAACAGGAATTTGATGTTGAGATAAAAGAAGTGCTTTCACGAGTACAGAAAGTAAAGGCAGAGTCGCTTGACGATGCCATCAATAAGGCAATGGATATGTATTATGCAGAGCAGATAGTCCTTGGAGCAGAGGACATGAAGGGAGTTGATTTTGCGCCTATCAGCGAAGGTCAGCTCCCTTCTTCATTAAAAGAAAACGGAGGAAAAGCAAGATGAAAAGTGATTCAACAACAGTAATTAAAAACATGGAGTTTTTGGTAAAGGAACTTCATAAGGAGTGGGACAGATCGGGTGCTTCTAAGGCATCCGTTATTATTTCCCTTGAGGAAGTAGATGGTATCAATGATAAGTTAAAAGAGATTATCTATCAGACACAGAAGTCAGTCGATGAGGATGAGCTGACCTTTAAACAGAGTATTGCAAAGTCCAAGGAGTGTTATGTGCTTCTTCGTGTGGTGCGTAAGATTGCAAAGAAAAAGGATAAATGCGAAAAACAGGCAATCGACAATGAATTTGCAATCGAGCTGGATAAGGATGAGTTAAAGCTCTTTAAGGGATTGTTTGCAGAGATGTTTAAGTAGAGGAGGACAAAGGTATGGGCGTTGATATGAAGGTCAAAGCGATATACGATTCTGAGATTGGTAACATCACCAGATCAGAAAAGAACTGGAAGGATGTGTTAAAGGTTGCAGGTCAGTTATACCGCTATGAATTTGACAATATCGTTATGGTAACAGCTCAGAGACCTCCGGAAAAAAGCACACTCATGGCAGATTATGATACCTGGAAAAAGGTGGGAAGATATGTAAAGCGTGGTGCGAAAGGCTGCGCCATCTTCCCGTCAAGAGCACTGAATCCACGCATGAGGTATATTTTTGATATCAGTGATACCGGAGGGAAGAATGTCAAGCTGACATGGGATCTTGAGGGAGAAAATCTTAAAGATTATGTGGATTTTCTTGTGTCAGAAGGTCAGATTGAGCAGTACGATAACAGCGACAGGGAGTCTCTAAAAAATATATTAAAACAGTTTACAGGAACAGATGTTTGGCTTATAATAAAAGAAGAGTTCAAAGACCAAATGACCGAGCTTATGCAGCTATCAGGTAGTGTGATAAAGGAAGAAAGTAAGAAACGCAATGGCTTACAGCAGGAAATGGACATGGAGCAGCTTGTATATGCAAGTGTCATGTATGCTGTAGGGACGAGATGCGGATTTGACTTATCTGTGCAAGAACAGGATTTTAGTCAGATCGTAAATATCAAAGACGAAGAGATCATTTACCGTCTTGGTTCCATTGTATGCGATGTCTCCTGTAGTGTTCTTAGAGAATTTAGTCGTAACTTAAAGGCAATCGAGAGCGAAAGGAGAATTGGATATGTTAGAAGAAATGACTTACAAGGAAGTGGACGGACTGCTTTATCCGCAGATAGAGATGCCGGACGAGACGGAGGATCTCACGAAGCTGGGCAAATACGGAAGGATGGCGATGAACTATCTAAAGGAGAACGAACCGGCAAGATACAAGACGCTGATGAGATTCGGGAAGATGTACGAGAAGATGTCAGCGGTAGAGGAGGAAGCGAATCAGCTGTACGACCAGTTAGAGATGCAGTATCTCGCGAAGCACAAGCCACAGAATCCGTCATCGACAATGGAGATGTGGAAGATAAGAGAGCAGGCGAAGATGCAGGCAGAGGAAGTAGTGCTGAATCAGGTAGTGATGAAGTTCCACTAAATGATAGTGCAGCAGACTTTGCACCGGAATCAGATATACAACTGAATAGAGAGCTTGATGAAATCAATTCATTGGGTGTCAGTAAGGAAGCCGAATATACACAGGCTTCCTTTTTTTTCGACCAGAACGGGCAGGCAAGCATTGGCACCATTCATACTGAGGACGAAAACAATAATCAGTTTATGCGTCAGTTCGAGCAGGACAGAAAAGCTGCATTAGCAGGTAAATATAATTATCTGAATCCAAAGAAGTCAGCCACAGTACCAGGTGAGTATATCAAACAGGTGCTTATGAGAGGTACAGGTTTTATCGGTGGCAAGGGCAGGGTATGCAAGATTTTTGAAACAGAGATTGATGCAGGAACCAGGGCAAAGCGTATCAAAGCAGAATATGGTCAGGGAGGTGCAGGCTGGCCGGTTGACGGACTGGGACTGCACGGATATGACACATTTCATGGGAACGGACTGCGTTTTCAGTGGCGAGATGAGGATGGAGAGGTTGAAGGATATGTTTCGTGGAAAGATATCGAAAAAGAGCTTGGTGTCCTTATTCTTACAGGGGAATACCAGCCTGAGACACCTCGTATTGATGAGCTTGCGATGGACGGACTCCGTGAGGATGATGAGGTCATTGATGCCGAATACCGGGAAGTGCAACCGGAGGAGGCAGAATCAGAGATTGATGATTATGCAATACCGGATGAGCCGGAGAGCTATGCTTCTAACAGAGATTATGTAAGTGCAAAAGGCATGACACCACAGGAAACTGCCGATGAAGACCGCATGGTAACACAGGCAGAATATGGTGCAGAGATAGAAGCTGAAACAACTGAAAAAGATCCATCAGAGCTTCAGTATATTACACCGATTGATTATGCCAAGCGTATTGAGGAGCTTGATGAAGACCTGCGTGATGCGGCGGAGATTCTTGTAACAGATTGCAGCTGCTACACTCCGTTTAGGGCATTCCTTATGGATGTGGTGCAGTCTGATTTTGCATTTATGCCAAATAAACTTGACCTTATCAGGGATATCGCATTGGGGACAGACAATGCAGAAAGAAAGGCATATTCCAACAATAAGTATGGTCTTGTGGAGTACTCAATCAGAAGCGGTTATGTGAAGATCAGCTATAAGAACAGGAATGGTGTGCGTAAGGAAGGTGCACTCGACTGGCGTGAGTTATATGAAATCTTATCTTATATGGTAAAACAGCCATTTTATTGCGGAGAAGACCAGAAAAGGTATTATCAGGAGACAAAGCAGAAGGCTGACAGGGATAAGATGAATCCGGTCTATAAGAGATTCTTTGATATCGAGGATAGTGTAAAAGCCAATCGTCTTGAAACCAGGGAAAGAGCGATAGCGAATGGCTGGGATACCAAGATTGATGAGAATGGACATGTAGTTTCAGATGATGTGGTACAGAAAAAGCACAACTTCCACTACAATCTCTGGGAAATGGAAAAAGGCGGTGCTAAGACCAGATACCAGTGGAATATGGATGCAATCCGCACTTTAAAGCAGATTGAATCAGATAACAGGCTTGCCACACCTGAGGAACAGAAAACTCTGTCGAAGTTTGTCGGATGGGGCGGACTGTCACAGGCATTTGATGAGAATAATGAAAGCTGGAGCAAAGAGTACAAAGAACTCAAAGAGATGTTATCGGATGAAGAGTATGCTGCAGCTAGGGCAACAGTAAACAATGCCTTTTACACTTCACCGGAGATTGCCATGTGCATGAACTCGGCACTTGTCCAGTTTGGTTTCAGAGGCGGCAATGTATTAGAGCCATCTATGGGTATCGGTAACTTCTTTGGAAGTATGCCGGCACCAATGCAGAGAAGCAAGCTGTATGGGGTGGAGCTTGACAGCATTTCAGGAAGAATTGCAAAGCAGCTTTATCAGAATGCCAATATCAGTATCACAGGATTTGAGAATACCACATATCCGGATAACTTCTTTGATGTGGTTGTCGGAAATGTGCCATTTGGTGATTACAAGGTATTTGATCCAAAGTACAACAAATATAACTTCCGTATCCACGATTATTTTCTGGCAAAAGCACTTGACCAGGTAAGACCAGGAGGCATGGTTGCTGTAATTACCACAAAGGGAACACTTGATAAGGCAAATCCTACTATCCGAAAGTATCTGGCTGAAAGAGCAGAGCTTGTGGGAGCAGTAAGACTTCCGAATACAGCATTTAAAGATAATGCAGGAACTGAAGTGACAGCAGATATCCTGTTTTTGCAGAAGAGGGAGAGAAAGATTGATATTGAGCCTGACTGGGTCCACCTTGGTGTAACTGAGAATGGCATTGCAGTCAACTCTTATTTTGCAGAGCATCCGGAGATGATGCTTGGATCTATGGAATATGATACAAGGATTTATGGACAGGACAGCAGATATACAGTCTGTGTGAATAATGATGAGAACTTCAATATGTACGAGGCTCTCAATAAGGCAATCGGAAATATCAAAGCCCAGATGACAGATTTTGAGAGAGTGGCAGATGAGGCGGAGCAGACAGAGGAAGTTATCCCGGCTGATCCGGATGTGAGAAACTACACTTACACATTTTATGAAGGAAAGCTCTATTACAGGGAAAATTCTGAGATGGTAAGAAAAGAGGTATCACAGACTGCCGAGGAGCGAATCAGAAGCCTTGATGAAATCAGACAGATAACAAGAGAGCTGATTGATATCCAGATGGATGGCTGCAGCGAGGAGGAGCTTTCTGATAAGCAGAGACTTCTTAATGTGAAATACGATGCCTTTATAAAGCAGTATGGAGCCATTACTTCAAAAGCAAACAGAATAGCTTTCAGGGATGACAGCGATTACCCGCTTCTTTGCAGCCTTGAGGAAGTAAATGAAGACGGGGAGGTGAAAAAAGCGGATATGTTTTATAAGCAGACGATTAAGGCAAAGACTGTCATAGACAGGGTAGAGACCGCTGTGGAAGCATTAAATGTATCCGTCAATGAATTTGGATATGTAAATCTTGCCTATATGCTCTCTATCTATGAGCCGGATATTACAAATGCAAAGGAAGAGCTTGCTGAAAAGTCCGGGCAGACAGCTGATGAGATAACATTTAGTGATGATGCTTTGGCACAGCTTAGAAGGGCAGTTCTTGTGGAAGAGCTGGACGGACTGATTTTCCTTAATCCCGACCGCTACAACGAGAATAATCCGGACATCGGCTGGGAGACAGCAGACGAGTATCTTTCGGGAAATGTGAGAGACAAGCTTCGTGTAGCAAAAGCTATGGCGGCTGATACAGACAATCCGCAGGCAGAAAGATTTGCAGGAAATGTGGCGGCACTTGAAAAGGTGCAGCCGGAATGGATTGAAGCTTCAGATATTGATGTAAAGATTGGCACAACATGGATTGAACCGCTTGATTATGAGCAGTTTATCTATGAACTTCTCAATACACCAAGACGTGCAAGAGCAGTCAGAAGCCAGTTTTACAATACAGGCATTCAGGTACACTTAAATAAGATGAGCATGGAATGGTTCATCGAGAATAAGAGCATGGATAAGCATTCAGTGGCAGCTACTAAGACCTATGGTACAAGCCGCATGGATGCTTATTCTATTTTTGAGGATACGCTGAATCTTAAAACTGTAACAGTCAGGGACAGGATTGATGACGGAGATGGCAAATATCATTATGAAGTCAATAAGAATGAGACAATGCTTGCAAGGGAAAAGCAGAACATGATCAAGGAGAAGTTCAAGGAATGGCTGTTTGCAGAGCCGGAGCGAAGACAGAAGTATGTGGAATATTACAACGAGACATTCAATAACATCCGTCTGCGTGAGTATGACGGAAGCCATCTGCAGTTTCCGGGAATGAATCCGGCGATTGAGCTAAAGCCACACCAGAAGAATGCGGTAGCAAGAATCCTTCTCGGAGGAAATACCCTGCTGGCACACTGCGTCGGAGCAGGAAAGTCCTTTGAGATGATGGCTGCCTGCATGGAGCAGAAGAGACTCGGACTTGCCAATAAGACGATAATGGTTGTTCCAAAGCCGCTTATCGGTCAGACTGCATCAGAGTTTTTAAGGCTTTATCCGTCAGCAAATATCTTAGTTGCCACAGAGCGTGATTTTGAAAAAAGCCGCAGAAAGCAGTTCGTATCAAGGATTGCGACAGGTGACTATGACTGCATTATCATGTCACACTCGCAGTTTGAGAAAATCCCGATCTCAGCAGAGAGAAAGGAAAGAATGCTCAATGAGCAGATAGATGAAATCAGCTATGCGATTGATGAAATGAAAGAGCGTAATGGAGAGCGTTGGACTGTAAAACAGATGGAAAGCCAGAAGAAAAAGCTGGAGGAGCAGCTTAAATCACTATCTGATGAAAGCAGAAAGGATGACCTTATTACCTTTGAGGAGCTGGGGGTAGATTCTATCATGGTAGACGAAGCACATAATTTTAAGAACCTTGCGATTTTTTCCAAGATGAACAATGTGTCAGGTATCAGCAGCAGTGGAGCAAAGAAGTCAACGGATATGCAGCTTAAATGCCAGTACCTATCAGAGATAAATGATGGCAGGGGCATTGTGTTTGCTACAGGTACACCTATATCCAATACCATGTGTGAGATGTATGTCATGCAGCTTTACTTACAGAAAGCGGCACTTGAAGAGATGGGGATTTATCACTTTGATTCATGGGCAGCGAACTTTGGTGAAGTGACAACAGCACTGGAGCTTACTGTAGAGGGAAGCGGATTCCGTTTTAAGAGCAGATTTAATAAGTTTACAAATCTGCCGGAGCTTATGAATATCTTCCGTGAGGTAGCAGATGTGCAGACAGCAGATATGCTTGACCTTGATGTGCCAGCACTTCGTGGAGGCAAGCCTATTATTGTGGAGTCGGAGCCTGACTGGTATGTGAAGCAGGTCATGGAAGACTTTGTTGTGAGGGCAGAGCGTATCAGAGGCGGTGGAGTTGATCCAAGCGTGGATAACTTCCTAAAGATTACCCATGAGGCAAGACTATTAGGAACAGATGCCAGACTGATTGATAAGGATGCACCGAACAATCCGGACGGAAAACTCAATAAGGTAGCAGAAAATGTGTGGAAAGAATATGAGAAAGGAAATGCTGATGGTCATATAGGCTGCCAGCTTATTTTTTCGGACATCGGCACACCGGGACCGGATAAGGACTTCACCATCTATGATTATCTGAAAGAAACTCTTATCCAATATGGTATTCCGGCAGAGGAGATAGCTTTTATCCATGATGCTAAGACTGACGCACAGAGGGATGCACTTTTTAAGGAGATGAGGACAGGTAAAAAGAAGGTTCTTATCGGTTCAACAGATAAGTGTGGAACAGGTGTAAATGTGCAGACACACCTTGTTGCAATGCATCATGTGGACTGCCCTTGGAAGCCAAGTTCCATTGAACAGAGGGAAGGACGAGGCATCAGACAGGGCAACGAAAATGAAGAGGTTGCAATCTACAGATATGTCACCAAAGGAACCTTTGATGCATACAACTGGTCGCTCGTCGAAAATAAGCAGCGATTCATCAGTCAGGTCATGACAAGCAAGGCAGTAAGCCGAAGCTGTGAGGACATCGACGAGGCAACACTTTCCTATGCAGAGATTAAGGCAGTCGCCACAGGCAATCCTCTTATTCGTGAGAAGATGGAGATTGACAATGATGTCCAGAGATTAAAGCTTTTGAAGGCTTCCTATGACAACCAGAGATATGGCTTGCAGGATAACTTTATGATTAAGTACCCAAAGCTGATTAAGACAGCAACTGAAAAGCTTGCCAATGTAAGAGAGGATGTTAAGACAAGGGATAAAGAGCTGATTGATAATCCGGAATTTGCCATCACCATAGGCAAAGCAACTTACACAGAGCGAGTGGATGGCGGAACGATGATGCTTGAAGCAATCAGCAAATGTAAGACCGGAGAGACAACTGCAATCGGTAAATTCCATGGATTGGAGCTGCTTGTGGAAAAGAACTTCCTTGGCATCAATTATATGGTGCTTCGTGGAAAGACAGAGTATAAAGCAGAGCTTTCCACCAGTCCGGTCGGCAGTATGGTGAAGCTTGAAAACCTGTTCAATGGACTCCATGAGAACATTGATTTCTTAGAAAAGAAGATTGAGCAGTACCAGAATGACCTTGAAGCATCAAAGACTGAGTATGATAAGCCATTTGCGTACAGCAAGGAATTGGAAGAAAAGCTGTCAAGGCAGTGTGAACTGAATGCACAGCTTGACCTTGAGAACGCAAAGGCTGTGGATGCAGACCTGAGCGGACCGGAGGAAGAAAGAGAAGCAGATGACAGGATGGAAGCTGCAGCAATTGTAGCAGAGGATAAAGGTGCTTATCCATCCGACAGAGAGGGCAGAACACGATAGGAGAGTGAGTAAGATGAGCATAAGAAAAGTGGTCGCAGGACTACTGATTACAGCAGGGATTGCCATTATGGCAGTCCCTTTTTTCTGGAGGGCAACCGGAGAAAAACAGACAGAACAGCTCATAAGTGAATTTGAGCAGACATTGGAGGGTGATTACGATGAAGAAACAGATGTGGAGGAAGAGCAAACCTCCATTAGTGAAGAGGATGAAGCCATTCTTAAAGAAGGCGGTGTTATCGGCATCATTGAGATACCGGGGTTAGATATCAGGTATCCGGTAATGGAAGGAACCACAAGTAAAGTGCTTAATGCAGGGATTGGTCATATAGAAGAAACTGCAGGAATCGGTGAGAGTGGCAACTGTGTGTTATGCGGTCACAATGGCAGCAGATATGGCACATTTTTTACACCACTAAGTCAGATATCCATAGGCGATGAAGTGATGATAACCGACAAAAATGGACTGAGGCACATCTATGAGGTAACAAAAACAGAGATAGTAAATCCATATGATAACAGCATCAAGACACAGGGAGATGAAAAAGAACTAACTCTTTTTACCTGTTCCCAGAAAGGGACCATGCGTTTTGTGGTCAGGTGCATTTATAAGGAGGCGGTGATGGATGAATAAGAGATACCGACTTGGTGATATAGAAGAGGCAGTATCAGAAATGGAAGAGCTAATCGACATCGAGGATGATATTGCAGAGATTGATGATGACTTTCAGATAGTCGTAAGCGGCTGGTCTGTGTATGTCGAAAGCCTGAATCTGACACTCAGACAGGGAATAGCCTGTGTATGGGATGCAGAGGAAGGATTATTTATGCCTGATTTTGATGTGACTATCGTGTATGAGGGGAACATTGAAACACAGGAGTGGCTCTACTACGAGCAGGACGGAATGGTAGTTACACTTGGCAACTGGTTAAATGGCAGATTGTCTTGTGAACAGATAGAACAGCTTTGGTGTGAGCTTATCATATCGGAGCAAAACAAAGAACAAAAAGAAAGCGAGGAATAGCATATGAAGTATTCAATTAAAGTAAACGAAGTAAGGGCAAAAGAGGGCAGCAACATCAAAGGATTTGCAACAGTAGTATTTGGTGATTCATTTAAGATTACCAATATTGCAATCCTTGAGAATAAGGATAAGGGAGAGCTTTTCGTATCAATGCCAAGATACCGCTCCAATGAGCGTGATGAAAGCAACGGTGTGATCTATAAGGATGTGTGCAATCCTATCACAGCAGAGTTTCGAGAGGAACTCTATACCAATATCCTTGATGCCTATGCAAGAATCAAGGAACCGGAGAAAGAGGAGACACAGAAGCAGGAAAGAACACAGGAAATGCCTGAGTTTTCCGTAACTGTGACACCTTATGAGAGGGAAGGCAGTAACATCAAAGGACTTGCCCGCATTTATTTTGAAAACAGTTTCATCGTAAATAACATCAATATTGTGCAGGGTAAAGAGAAAATCTTTGTATCAATGCCATCTTATAAGACAAAGCAGGTGGATGAGCAGGGCAAGCCAATCTATCAGGATGTCTGCTATCCGGTCACAAAGGATTTCAGGGAAAAACTCTATAATGAGATTATCTCGGAATATGAGAAAGCAAAGGATAAGAGCAACGAAAAGGCGAGGGAGAGTGCGGAGAAGCATCATGGTAATCCCGATAAAGAGAAGGACAAAGAGGCAACACCCTTTCGATAATTAGTAATCATGTTACAGGGGCGGCCAAGGCTGCCCCATTTACAGAATGGAGGAAACAGAATGGATATGGAAGCAGGAAAAACACTTACAAACGAGGAGGTCATAAGGGAACTTCTCGAATTATTAAAGAAAAATACCATGAAAGAGCAGGCAAACGATGTATTTGAGATATGCAGCTATGTGGACGGACTGGAGAAAAAGATTGATTCCATGACAGAAGAACTCACCAATATGCAGAACCAGATCAAAGAAATGCAGGAAGATACGCTTATCAATAATGCTAAAAAGGCACTGTCAGAAGCACAGGAGAGGCTCAATGCCAGATGTGAGCAGATAAAGTCGCAGGTATTTGAAGTGAAAGCACAGGTCAAATCTACAGCAAAGAGCATAGTTGATGAGGCAAAGGAAAAGGGAAGAGCTGCATTATACAGGGTGTCTGAGTTCTTAGAAATTAAGAAAAGACTTCTTGATATCCGGGAAAATGTAAGAGGAGCAATCAAGACCATGGATAAGGATATAGCAAAGACAGCACTTCTTGCAAAAGGATTTCGTGAAGCCGGGCAGACAGCAGCCAATGCGTTTCGTACTTTTGCTGACAAGCCGGAGGTGGATTATTCACAGAAAGAGCAGAAACATCCAATTACAAAGGCGGTGCTTGCACCTATGAAAGCAGTGAAAAAGATACTTGTATCAATGGAGCTACATCTGGATGCTTCGATTGATAAGCTTGATAATTTGGCTATGAATGTGCAGCTTGATAAGGAAAAGCATATGGAGAATGCGAAAGCACAGGAACAGACAGAGCCGGAGAGGGCAGAAGCTGAGCGAATAGAAGCGGAAATTGTATACTCGCCAATGGTTGCTGAACCACAGGAGTATCAGTATAATGCAGATGCATTTGAGGCAATAGGTGCGGATGAGGTGAAGCAGGAAGCGGAACATAAGGAAGTAGCGAAGGTAAGAGAATGTAAAGCCAGATAGATGTGAGGACGTGGAAGAGATTCTGCGTCCTTTTTTAGTGCGGATCAATTTGATAGATGTTATAATGTGAAAAGATAAATGCGAAACATGCACTATACTAGCAAAAGTTATTAATTATATAAAGGTGGGAGAAATTTGGCAAAAAGTAAAAAGACAAAAATACATATTGTGTATATGTTGGCTTTAGAAGATAAACTGGAAAATATCCCTCTCATATAATTGGTTGCAATGGTATTGAGGAAATACAACCTTAAATGTATAATGGGAAAGTAGCATTGCAGGAATGAGGTAGGCTAATGAATAAAATATTGATTATTGAAGATGATTTAGAAATAAATGCGTTATTGGCTGATTTTCTAAAAGAAAAAGGATATGCTGTGCATTGCCAATATGATGGACTTCATGTTCTGGATTTTTTGAATAAAGAAAAAATTGATTTGATTATACTTGATATTATGCTTCCTTATCGGAGTGGTGATATTATTTTATCTGATGTACGCAAGAAATTTACGATACCTGTTATTATTATTTCAGCGAAAGAAACTACACAAAATAAAATCGACT
>OJPJ01000776.1_pt1 | contig 13045 bp, 8 predicted proteins | sample 1598451 | NCBI WGS metagenome assembly OJPJ01 (sample SAMN03922479, study PRJEB24848) | human gut metagenome | isolation source: stool sample | host: Homo sapiens | place: Germany | collected 2010-11
TATTCAGAAGTGCTTTTCCCAGATTCGTCTTTCCAGTTGCATTGCACCCATAAATTAACATTTTTCCAATAACACCATCCGAAAGACAATCTGTATTAAACTGATAACCTGCAATATTTTCAAAATCTATTGTAATTTCATCTTTAAAGTTTTTATAATTTTTCAAGGTGAACCTTTTAAGCATATCTTATACCATCCTTCACAAAAGCACTAATGAGTAATCTCCTATGCTTACAGTATAACCAAATTTTAGCTTCTCTGCAGTAATATGGTGTAAAAAAATTACGGCATATTGCAACTTAAAATTACAATACATCCACAGAAATATTTGCTTTCTTCTGGCGGCATATAAGCAAAAAGAGCATTTCCCTAGCGGAAGTGCTCTTTTGCGAATTCCATATCCTGTACCAGTTCCAGTGTTCCAAGATATTGCTCCTGCTTATCCCGGACAGCGTAATAAGTCACTAAGAATGTCCGGCCGCCCTTGTCCATCCAGACCGGTACCTGGTCCAGATTCCCTGCACGGAATTCTCCGATAATGCGGCGAACCTGTTCTTCGATTTTAGGCGGGTGACAGGTGAAGACCTCACGGTCCAATGCCATGCCGGGACGTTTGAATACCTTGGGGCCTTCGTTAAAATAACGATTGACATTATCGATGTCCACGAAGGTAATCTCCAAAGGAATCGTATTCAACATGGCGGTCAGCTGTGACAGGGTCAGACTACCGCCGGGAAGGTGGATTCTGGTCTCACCATCTGCAAAAGCATGTTCTACAGACAAGGTGTCAGCCGTAGAGGCAGTGTCGGTCAGATGTGCTTCCGCAGCCTCCCAACTGTCACCCCGGATACCGAAGCATTCCGCATAATCTTTGGCATCCCGGTAGATGTGATACCATTCCTCCTCCGAGAAATTCAGTGCGCAGTTGGGGAAGAGGATATTGGATTCCTTGTAGATCATTTCTTCCATGCGGTTTAATACGGCATTCAAACGTTGTTTCCATGCATCGGTTTCTTTTTGGTGTTTTTGTTTTGCAAGCGCATTCAGTTCATCCCGGATCTCATCATCCACTGTCCACATGACTGCAGAGGGGCCGCTGATCCCATATTGTACCTTCAAATGTGGATAAAGTAAGTCTCCCTTTCTGGCATAGTGGATAGCAATCTGGCGCAGCTCGTCAAGCAGTTCATTGGAAATTCCATTATTTTCCAATGCCTGCCTCGCACGGGCAATCAGCTTTTCCAGTGCTGCATTTTCCAGCGTAAAAGTCTGCAGGGGATGCCCGGAGATCTGAATCAGGGCGGCAGCGGCGGAGAGCCGTTGGTCCTTTATGTCTTTAGAGTGTAGTTTCTGGGCAGCTGGAGAATGGACTGTTGTTTTTTCGGCATTGGCAATTTTCTCTTCTGTCGTGGAACCATGGAACAGGGCGGAATGCACATCACAGAGCCGCTGCAATTCTTCGATGGAAGTACCCTCCCGCAGCAGCTCCTGCTCGGCATGCATAATCTCGGCAGGATCCACATCCTTACATTCCCGGACGAAATCCGTCTGGACATTTTCCAGAGCTTCTCCGTGATTCAAACGTTGTAAGTAAGACTTAATCTGATCTTTCATATAAAAATTCCTCCGGAACCAGTATGCCCCGGAGGAAAGTTTGTTATTCTTTTATTTTTATGATTAATCATCGTAGTGTGTTTTGATAAATTCGCAATCCACTACCAATACATAGAAAACCGAGCCATAATGTTCACTCTCCACGATACGCCCATAATCCAGAACCGTCTTATAAGTTCCATCTTTGACGGCAAGTCGGTATTTGACATAATCATTGTATCCGTTCATGCCGGATTCTATCTGCTGCCAGATGCTTTCTTCTACCTGTGTCAGATCTTCAGGATGCACCAGATTACGGAATTGATGTTTCGTAAAATGCATAAAATCATCCAGATCCTTACATCCTGTCAGCTGAAGCATTTCCTGATTAGCATACAGGATGCGTTCATCCTCCTTTTCGGCCCGGTAGATGAAAAAGGCACCCGGCAGGTTGTCAGAAATATCCGATAATGAAAAACCAAGCTGTGTCCGTTTCGAATTGTGGAAATCCGGCCGGTAGGCCAGAGCACCATGTTTTCCCTGTAATTTTACCTCATAGAGTGCAATGTCGGCATAACGGAGAATGTCAGAGACTTTTTCTGCGTTGGCGGGGTATTCCGCATAGCCCAGGGAAGTGCTGTAATTGTGTTCGACGCCTTTGGCTGAAAAAGAGCGGGAAGCCTTGCTGAAAGCGTCTATCATTGGGGCAGCCTCTTCTGCACTGCAATCTTTCAGGATAATACAGAACTCATCACCGCCATTTCTGGCAATAATGGAATTATCCGGAAAAGCCTGCACTAAGGATTGTGAAAGCTGCAATAGAACCTGATCACCGATAGTATGACCATAGACATCATTGATAAATTTAAAATTATCCACGTCAAGTAATATACCGACACAGTTTTTCTGCTTGTTTCCCTCCAGATACTCCTCCAGCTGCAAATTAAATCCGTTACGATTTAAGAGACCGGTCATAGAATCCGTCAGAGAGAGTCTGCGAAATTTTTTGCGTTGCTCGTCAACGAATAGTATAGATATCGTTAGAACCACCAGTAGTAGGATCACTGCAATGCCACATAATACTATCAGTTGTAAAAGTGTGCCATTCTTCCAGCCACCGGTGGGCATGACTTCCAGCTTCCAGCTACAGCCTCCCAGAGTAAAATCATAAGAGACGGGATCCATCAGAGTCTCCTCCGACTGGTCTACCACGGTATATTCATCGGTCAGAGGTGAGATGGTCTTCGATAGCCGGTATTGATAACCGAAATTGGTTAAGGCATCAGCGGAATGCTGAAAAATATCAGGAACCTTGATGATAACCATAGTCATGCCCCAAAAATATGGAGTTCCCTTCTCATCCTGTAAAAAAACTGGATTACGGATCGAAAGGACGTGTCCTCCCTGCTCCAGCTCGAAAGGACCATGTATGATAAGCACATCATTAGCAATGCTGTAATTTACGGTCTCTCCGCGGTATTTGTCATGGATCAGGTCTATTTTACCTGCTTCGTTGCCTTCGGCGGGATAGATATCTGTTACGATGCCCCCGGGAGCCACTTGGATGCTCCGGACGTAATCTGCCATCATTCTGTCCGCAATGATATCAAATTTGTCGATTCTGCCGTCCGTACTGATCAGAAGCTGCTCCAGTGTATCCGTGATATTGATACCGGCATTCAGATCTGCGATCATGTTATCACCGTAGGTTACAGCATTTAGTTCCGCAAGAGTGCGGATGTGCCTGAAGTCGTCCTGCTGTACCGCATGAGCGATCATATATAAGACAATACTGCCGATAAGAAGTATCCATAACGGCAGCAGCCATTTGGTATGAGAAAATTTAACTTTCTTCCGTGTCATAGTGCTATGCTTCCTTCGTATGTGTTGGCAAAGTGATTTAAATTTAATTATAGCATTTTGACGTTTTTTTGTATAGACATGAGAAGATATTTCATTCCGCTTCGGTCCGTGCTAAACATGTGCCATTGGCACATGGCACCCTACCCTCTACTCGCATATCGAGGGATTATCATACCACTTTTATGCTCATATCGGGGCGGGTCATAAGTATTTTAGTATCATAAAAAAGAATAGAAATGTGGTACAATACCTAGGGAAAGATAATTAGTTACGAAAGAATATGTTTAGGAAGCATGCATAAAAGATTATTGGGAATATCAGCTGGACAAGGAGAAGGGCAATAAGGTAATATATTATTGCATGCCGGAACGGAAAAGGAGGATTCCTCCGACGGAAGGAATCGTCTGCGGAATGGAGATTAGTATGGAATATATATCAGATGTACAGGCAAAACAGATGATCTTAGAGGTAGGCCGCAGAATGTATCAGGGCGGCTTCGTGGCAGCGAACGACGGGAATATCTCCTGTAAAGTCGGAGATAATGAGATCTGGGCAACACCTACGGGAGTTTCTAAGGGATTTATGACAGAGGATATGCTGGTGAAGCTGGATCTGGATGGGAATGTGTTGGAGGGAACGCACAAGCCTTCCAGCGAGATCAAGATGCACCTCAGAGTATTCAAAGAGAACCCGAAAGTACAGGGTGTGGTACATGCACATCCTCTGACGGCGACGGCGTTTGCCTGTGCGGGCATCAGTCTGGAAGAACCGGTGCTGATGGAAGGGGTTCTGTCCTTGGGCTGTGTGCCGCTAGTGCATTTTGCCCTGCCCGGCACAGAGGAAGTGCCGGAAGCGGTGGCACCCTACTGCCGGGAATACAATGCTGTACTGTTAGCAAACCATGGCGCGCTGACCTGGGGAGATAACCTCATGCAGGCATATTACCGCATGGAGACCACGGAATATTATGCGAAGATCCTGATGATGAACAACTTTATCTTAGGGAAGAAGACGTTGTTGTCCCAGGGACAGATCGACGATATTATCAGGATCCGTGCAGGATGGGGCATCATCACGGGCGGCAGACCCATCGGACCGGAGGGCGCGCAGAACCTGGAGGATATCTGCATCTCCCGGAAGCGGTGATTTGTTTTTCCGGGCATATTAGCGCGATAGCACGAATTCGTAAGCTTATGATAGAAGGTCATGTTAGAGACTTTTGCGAAAGCAACCTCTAACAGGGCCTTCTTTTTGTGCTTTATTTGTGCAATTGCATAGAAGCAGGCAGGGGGAAAGCTTCTACAGGACACAGATTTTTCACAGAGTGAACACTTTTTCAATACAAAATCCAACTATACTTGAGAAAACAATGGAATTTGGACGGAATAGCAATCGGAGGTTCGCCGTGAAGAACAAAGAGATCAAGCAGATAATTTTTTCCCAAAAGAAAAACAAAAAATGGATCATCGTTGCGCTGGTACTGGTACTTACGCTGGGTGGCGGTTCTCTGGCAGCAGTGGTGGTATTACATAGAAACGGCAATCGGTCAGAATTATCCATGCCGGGTAATATGGCGGGGCTGAGCTTCACGGAGGATATGACTGCTACGTCAGGTGTTACCAATGTCGGTATCACGGAGGAGACCTTCGATGTGGAAAATCTGACGACAGTGCTAGAGATCGAGGAAGTCTATGCGGCCTCCGGAGAAGAGGTAACTGCAGGAGATAAGATTTTAAAGCTTACGGAGGACAGTGTGGAGGAAGCCAGAAAGGAACTGGAAAGAGCGCTGGAGGATGCGGAGCTTGCGTATCGCACCGGAGCTATCGAATATGAGCAGAACCTGATCACAGCGGAGTATACGAGAGACAGTGCCATCCTCACCGGACAGCAGGCGAAGGACGTTTATGATGAGACCGTAGCAAGTCTGCAGAGTGCTGTGACCAGGGCAGAAGAGGAATTACAGGATGCGGAGGATGATATAGCAGAGTATGAATCCTATGTGAATGACGGTTCCTATAAGAGTTATTTCAAGGTGGATGAGTATCAGGCAATCTATGATGAGAACCTGAAAGCACTGACGGACAAGATGGACGAATGGGGTATCAGTTGGTCGCAGGTCACAGGCGGTGGAGGTTCGGTACAGATCGGTGGCGGAGCCGGCGCTAATATGCAGAGCGGCGGAACTTCCAACGCCAACATTTTAGCTTCTCTTTACAGTATTCTGGAACAAAATCTGAAAGATTTGGAGGAAGCAGAGGATAAATATGAGGATGCATTAACTAATGCTGCTTTTGAATTACAAACTTTGCAGTTAAAGCTTTCCAGTCTCCAACAGGCAGTCACGGAGGCGAAGGAAGATTATGAGATCCAGCTGGCGCAGGCAAAGCTGACCTATGAGACTTCCCTGTCCGGCGCAGAACGGGCAGAGAGCGATTATAATACTACGGTGGAAAAAGCTAAGTCCGATCTGGCAGCTCTGAAAAGTACTTATGAAGATGCCAAAGAGAATCTGGAACTGTTTGAAAGCAGTGTGGGAGACGGATATTTCTATGCCTCGGAGGACGGAACGATCCTGCGGACCATGGTGCGGGCGGAGCAGGCTCTGACTTCCGATGCAGTGGTATTCGTTTACAGCAATCCGAAGGAGCTGACGGTCACCGTATCGGTAGATCAGTCGGATATTACAAAACTGACTGTAGGCGACAGTGCTTATGTGCAGTCCTCCGCAGGCAGCGGATATACCGGTGTGATCACAGCCATTGATCCGGTATCCTCGTCTAGCAGCCGTACCAGTGTCACTTACAGCGTGACGGTACAGATCAATGTAGAAGATGAGGAGGACAGTTTAAGTGCCAACGAATCCGTCACCGTAGTCTTCGGCATGACGGAGGAAGAGATCGAGCAGTTACAGCAGAGACAGAGTATGCAGGGCAGACCTGACGATGTGTCCGACGGCGATGCGATGCCGCAGGGCGGTCCCGGAGGCGGCGAAAAGCTGGAAAATGGTGAGATGCCGGAAGGAGCCCCGGGTAACGGAGAAGTGCCGGAAAACGGTGGCATGCCGGAAGGAGTCCCGGGCAGCGGAGAAGTGCCGGAAAACGGTGGCATGCCGAAAGGCGGCTCCGACAACGGGGAATCTACGGAAAATGCAAATGAACAGCAGGGAGGACAGACACAGTCATGAAATTAAAAAGCCCACATTTTGATAAACTGAAATCCCTCACGAAAAAGCAGAAAAAACTGATCCTGGCAGGGATCGCATTACTTCTGCTGATCCTGGCAGCCTGCTATACCGTGTTTATTGCACCGTTACTTCAGAAAGAACAGTGGATCTACAAAGAAGAGACGGTGGAGCGTGGTACATTAAAGGTAGGTGTTACTGAGAGCGGCTCTCTGGAATACAACACAAAATCCATAGATTACGATCTGACTCTGGACGTCAGTGATGATGACGAGGATGACAGTGATGATGACGATGATACCGTACAAAAATATCTGAAGATAGAGGAGATCTACGCCGCCAGCGGGCAGCGTGTCATGGAAGGCGAGGAACTTCTGAAATTTACGGAAGACAGCGTGGAGGCGGTTCGGGCATTGTTGCAGAATGCGGTAGTGGAGGCACAGTCCGACTACGCGGAGGCAGAGAGTACTTATGAATTGTCCCTGCTGGAAGCCCAGACGGATTATGATACCCAGAAGATCAGTGCTTCCTATGCGGCATCCATCCGCAATACTTCCGGGACCAGCGTGACGAACAATGTGGCGTCTCTGCAGGTACAGCTGGAGCAGAAGCAGGCGAATACCGCATCTTTGCAGGAGAAATTGACGCAAGCACGGGAAGATTATCAGGATGCGTTGGAGACCTACGAAGCGGCAAAGGAAGGCTATGAAGGTGCCGGAACCGATAATACAGTGAATTTCATGACGATCCAGAACGGTTATCTCAGCGCAAGAACAAAATATCAACAGGCAAAATCAGCATTGACACAGGCAGAAACTGCGGTAACAGATAATGAAAATGCCATCACTGAGCTTACCAATCAGCTGGCGGCAGCACAGGCAAAACAGAAAATTGACAAGCTGGATACAGAAGAGACCTATCAGGAAGCGGTGATCACCGGGCAGAACGCCCAGACTACCTACAATGCTACCGTGGAAGATCTAAAGGAGACCTTACAGGAAGCGGAAGAGACGAAAGAAAAACGGGAAGAACAGTTACAGGCCTTTGAAGATTTCGTCGGAAGTGATGGTATTCTCTATGCCACAGAGGATGGTGTGATCACAGAGGTCAGCTACGAAGCGGGAGATCGCCTGACGACGACAGGAGCTCTGTTTTCCTATGCAACGTCGGATGACATGAGAATCTCCGTGGATGTGACCCAGGAGGATATCGTGGACCTGCAGGTTGGAGATGCGGTAGATATCACCTTTACGGCATACCCGGAGGATTCCTATACCGGAAGCATCCTCTCCATCAATACCACGGCTACTTCCGATTACAGCAACACGGTAAGCTACACTGTGGAGATCAGCGTGGAAGGTGAACTGGAGCAGCTCTACGGCGGCATGACGGCAGATGTGATCTTCGTTACCGAAGAAAAAGAAGATGTCCTCTATGTATCCCGTAAGGCGATCGTAGAAGAGAACGGCAAGACCTATGTATATCGCAAGACCGCTTTGGGAGGCAGGGAACTGGCAGAGGTAGAGACCGGTATCACCAACGGTGTGGACATCGAGATCCTGTCAGGACTGGGAGAGGGCGATACCATCTACCTGGCAAGTAAAGTCAGCTCCGAGGCAGAAGTCAAGAGTACGGAGGAGACTGCCGATGCCGGCAGCAGTTCTGATACCGCAATCGGCAGTGATACGGAGTTCGGGATGCCGGAGGATATGCAGATGCCGGGAGGCGGTGACATGCCCCAGGGTGGTCCCGGAGGCAGCGGTTCCGACAGCTTCGGCGGCGGAATGCCGGGCGGTCCCGGAGGACAATAAATCAGGCGGATGGAGCAAATGTTGAGAAGCAGACAGGAATGATTGGGAACAGTTATGAAGCAGAATGAAAATGGGAAAAAGATCAAAGAAAATATAAGAAATCAAATGCGCCGGATTGGATCATGGAAAAGCTGGTCGAAAAGACGCAAGCTCACCACAGGTGTCTGTGGTGTCTGTGTGATTGCTGTAGTGGCTGGTGCCATTGGTCTCTCCGGTGGTTCCGACACGGAAGTCATTTATAAAGAGACCACGGTAAAATACGGTACACTGGTCAAAGGTGTGACGGAGAGCGGTTCCGTGGACATCGGTACGGTGGATCAGACCTTTGATCTGGATATGAGTGCCCTGCAGAGAACGGATACTTCCGGCAGCAGTTCCTCCGGCGGCTCCTCCGGTAGTACTGCCGGCAGCAGCTCTGGTTCCGGTGGTTTTGGCGGCATGAGTGCTTCCGGCGGCGGAGCTCAGGGAGGCTTAGACATGTTTGGTCAGATCTTCAATATGGCCGGCAGCAGCTCCGGCAGCAATGGTGACGATTCTACCCTGACCGTGGCAGAGGTAGTGGTCTCCGTGGGGCAGCAGGTGTCCGAGGGAGATCCCCTGTACCTGCTGGAAGAAGACAGTGTCTCCGACCTGGAAGACGAACTGCAGTCTAACGTTGAGAAAGCAAAAGCAGATCTGGAGGCCGTAGAGGCTGACCAGACCCTGTCCAGACAGCAGGCAAAATATACTTATGACAGCAGCACTGCCTATGGCAGTTATATTGATACCGAATACAGCACCACACTGCAGGAGCTACAGAATGCGGTAGATTCTGCAGCAAGCGCATTGGAGCAGGCGCAGACCAGTCTGGAAGATTATCAGGCACAGCTGGAGGAAGTAACAACTGCTTACGAAGATGCGGCACAGGTATTATCCAACTGCCAATACAGTCTGAACAATACGGATCCGGCAGATGATACCTATGGATATGTCTATTTTGCACAGCTGACGACACAGGCACAGTCTACTGCGGACTCTCTGGAACAGCAGAAGGAAGAACTGGAACAGAAGGTAGAGCAGGCAGAAGAAAATGTGACCACAGCCGAGACCGCTTATAATAAAGCAAAGCGGGAACTGGAGCAGGGAAAACTGACCGCAGCCGAGACAAAAAAACTGCGGACGCTGGCTTACAATACCGCACAGGAGACTTACGATATTGCGCTGGGGTATCTGGAACAGGATCTGTCCGATCAGCAGGAAACCTACGATGAGACTCTGGAAAAATGGAACGAGTTCAGCACCTATATCGATGGCAACGCGGTATGCGCCAGATACAACGGTGTGATCACCAGTGTGGAACTGGAAGCAGGAGACAAGATCAGCACCGGAACCTCTCTGGTCACTTTGTATGATATGGATGAAGTGACCATGACGGTAACAGTGGATGAAGATGACATGACGGATATCTCTCTGGGATCTGCGGCGAATATTGCATTGACGGCATATCCGGAAGATATCTTTACGGCAAAGGTGACGGTTATCGGAGATGCGACATCGGATTCCAGTGGAAACATAACTTATGACGTAACTGTCACATTAGAAGGGGATGTTTCAGGACTGTTCCAGGGCATGACCGCAGATGTGACTTTCGTTACGGAACAAACGGAAGAAGTGTTGTATGTCTCACGCAGAGCCATTATCACAGAGGATGACAAGACTTATGTAAAAGTGAAGACAGCAGAGGGCAGCATTGTGAAAAAGGAAATAACGACAGGACTGTCAGATGGCTCTAATGTGGAGATCTCCGGAGATATTGCAGAAGGAGATACCGTATTGATCGAAAGCAGCATTACGAAGTAGAGCGGAGACCTGTGGGAAAGTAAGGTCAATGGAAGGGAAGAAGTAGAATATGAGATTATCCGAAATATTGCGTCTGGTGTGGCTGAATCTGTCACAGAATAAATTCAAAGTGATCCTGACTTCCATCGGTATCGTTGTGGGATCCGTCACCATAATGCTGGTGCTGGCGATAGGTACCGGTGGAAAAGAAGAAGTGGCGGAGCAGTTCAAGAACCTGAATGCTGGAGCTATTGATATTTCCTGCGACAGCAGTGACAGCGGCGGATTTAGCTTTGAGATGCCGGGAGGCGGAGGAAGTGTTACTGTTACCAATATGGGTGGAGGCCCTGGAGGAGGTTCCGGCGGCGGTACGTCTGGTGGTCCCGGCGGTGGCATGGATTTCGGCGGATTTTTCGGATTCGGACAGGAGGAAGAGAGCGAAGCCGTGACATTGACCAGTGAAGACTGTGATGATCTGGCGACTTTTGTATCGGGAATCTCTGCAACTACGATCTCTTATTCCACTACAGCATCGGTGGAGGGAGGCAATATGACCTCTGCTTCCTATTACACCATTGCCGGTGTGGAGGACAATTATGCTGCCATCAGTAATCTGGAAATGGCCATCGGGGATTTCCTCACAGAAGGAAACAACGAGAGCAAGGAAAAGGTGTGCGTACTGGGTGCCACCGTGGCAAAGGAAATTTTTGGCAGCGCCTACGATGCTTATGACGGTATAGTCTATATTGATGGCCGCCCCTATATAGTATCAGGGGTACTATCCGAGATGGGAACTGTGGCATCCGGCATCAGTCCGGATACGGCGATCTATATACCTTACGAAACCGGCATCAAATACATTACCGGTACGAATATCAGTCCAACCATCACGGTCATTGCGGAGGATGTGAATCAGGTGGATACCGTAATGACGGATGTGGAGAGTGCCTTAAAAGAGAGCTATCCCAATACCACATTTACCATCAGCGATGCCGGAAGCAAGATGGAGGCAGCCTCCGCTTCCAATGAGACTTTGACCTTACTGCTGATCTCCATGGCAGTGATCGTATTTATCGTTGGCGGTATCGGTATTATGAACGTGCTGTTTGTATCCATCAAGGAGCGTACCAACGAGATCGGTATTTTGAAAGCACTGGGCTGTTCCCGGAAGGATATCCTGTTGGAGTTTTTATTGGAGGCAAGCTTTACCAGTCTGGTAGGAGCCGTACTGGGGGTGCTGGTGGCTCTTGGAATTACGCCATTCGTGCAGCTGTTCAACGTGAGAGTGTCCCTGTCGGTACAGGGTGCAGTATTGTCGCTGTTGTTTGGTGTCCTCACCGGAAGCATCTTCGGCTTCTATCCGGCATATAAGGCATCGAGACTGATCCCCGTAGAAGCTTTAAATCAGGAGTAGTGTGAAAAATAAATTTTTCACACGCAAATTTGTGCCAAAGGCCCAAAGTTTGCAGGTTATGAAAGGCGTAAAGATAGGATGGAAAATGCAATGATCACCATGAAAAATATAAATAAAGGCTATATGCTGGGAGAGGAGCGTCTGCCGATCCTGAAGGACATCAATTTTCAGGTAAATAAGGGAGAATACGTGGCAATCTTAGGCCCATCCGGTTCCGGTAAGACTACGTTAATGAATATGGTCGGCTGTATGGATGTGATGGACAGTGGGGAATATTATCTGGATGGCATGGCAATCCACAAGACCAAGGAGGACGATCTGACCATGGTACGCAACCAGAAGATCGGGTTCATTTTCCAGAACTATCAGCTGATCCCGACCTATAATGTCATGCAGAATATTATCATGCCCCTGCTGATGCGTGGCATGACTCATGAGGAAGCAGAAGAAAAGTGTAAAAATACTATCAAACTGCTGGGGCTGGATCATCGTATCGGACATAAGCCCAACGAATTGTCCGGCGGACAGAAGCAGAGAGTATCCATTGCCAGAGCACTGGTGGGACAGCCGGCGATCCTTCTGGCGGATGAGCCTACCGGTGCTCTGGATCAGACCAGCGGCAAGGAAGTACTGAAGCTGTTCCGGGAACTAAACGATATGGGCAACACCATTGTCATGATCACCCACGACCTGGGCGTAGCACAGTCTGCGAAACGTATCGTGCGTATTGTGGACGGACAGTTACAGGAATAAGGGATAGTCACTCAGCCAACGGGAAAGAGGCTGGGACTGTTCCAGACCGGATTTCAGGGTACGGTCGGCATCCGATTTATTTTCTGCCGGTATTATCAGCAGAAATTCTTTCCCGTCCATAAGTACACCGCAGAATACGGTTTTCAGATCCCGGGAGATAAGAAACATATTTCCCGGGATATTTGTTACAGATTCGGTCAGGCAGGAGTAATAGGGTTCTTCATAGATAAAAGGTGCATAGAATCCCATGTCATCCGCACCTTCCACGAAAAGCCTCTCTCCGTTCATCCAGACATTTCCCGCTATGGCGTCTTCCTGATTCCCCCAGAGATAATGTAAGGTTTTCCCGTGGATCTCCACCGGTACCTGTTCGAAGGTATCCGGTTCCGTCAGACTGACCAGCATTCCGGTTCCGGTATAGTCATAATCCTTTTTGATGGGAGTATGATAATAGCGGATCCCGTAGTCTCCAAGGCAAAATAAGGCAAATACGAGCAGAAAAATCAGAATGCCGCAGAAAACGGTTCTTAATTTTTTATTTCGCATTATGGTTCTTGCCTCCCATAATAATCTTTGTTTTTCTCTTGTTAACTCGCTTTTTCTCACATTTTC